>ERZ780177.3834-NODE-3834-length-10857-cov-3.655527_pt1 | contig 10857 bp, 3 predicted proteins | sample MGYA00510973_ERZ780177 | MGnify/ENA primary metagenome ERZ780177 (study PRJEB29588, sample SAMEA2144396) | human gut metagenome | biome: human gut; feature: human-associated habitat; material: faeces | place: Denmark | collected 2008/2010 ...
ATAGTCCGTACGCTTGCCGCCAGTATCCGAGGCATCATGATCTTCGACACCTACAGAAACGCTTGCATTCTTCAGGTTACCCATCAGCGAGTTTATCTGACTGCTCAACACGGAATTCAGGGCAGAACCCATATTCAACTTGCCGAGGCCGCCCCCTCCGCCGCCAATCGGTCCGGTGCCGAGATAAGTTTTCATCAACATGATATAAAGCGCCTGTTTTCCCCGCTCTTCTGCTCCCATAGCAGTCAGTTCATTCTGTATGGTCGCATCTTCTGGAGCTGCTACATCAAACGCAAAAGAAAGATTATCCAGCCGGTTCTTCACGACAATGGAAACATCAAAGTTAACCATTCGCGTTCCTCCATTCTCTCCTTCGGACACGGAAGCACGGATACGGTCGGTCGCCTTGAAGTTCAGCATGGGGTCCATCGGGTTTCCGGTCCATTCTACGTAACTGCCGTTATCAATGGCAAATTCTTTGACAGCAATGATAGGCAAGGAATACTTCATCAATCCACCGCTCAGGGTGTAACGTCCGGTCAGGGTCAGGTCGCCCTGCGGAGTATACTTCATCGAAAGATCACCGCCTCCTTCCAGCTCGACACGGTTATCATTGCTTGCATCCAAATCCACTTTCACGCGGACAGAAGGGTCAATATGAACCATCATTACCATATCCAGCCCCCCCAAAGACACCGTAGGCACTTCCTGGCGGACAACTGTGGTGGTATCGCTGAATGAAGTAAATGTCACCAGACTTCCCAGACGGTCCTGCACAGTCAACGGTGAATCAGTCAGCACATAGGAAACGTCCGTGTTGCCTAACAGATTCAGATTGCCACGCATATTCAATCCGTCCAATGGTCCTTTTATAGTTGCCCGCAAATCAGCGAATACCTTTCCGTAGACAAGGCTCTCACGGGTGCGCTTTGCATTCAATAAGGTATAGTTCTCCGCCAACAGGTTCAGACTTGCCATCGGGCGGGACATATCCCGGAAATCGACATAACCGTCAATCGTAAACGGATTCTTTCCTGTGGTGTAAATGGCGAACTTATCAAAGATCAGACGATTGTTCTTCAATTGTACAGGGCGGTTATCAAACAGGAAGTTAGCACCATACTGGCGTGACAGGACAGATACGCTGTCCAGTATCAGTTCGCCGTTGATTAAAGGTTGTTCGGTACTGCCCGTAATGCTCAGTTCTCCGTCCATATCACCGGCAAGCGTAACAAGTTCGTCGGGGATAAAGACATTGGCTATATGCAGCGGGAAGTGTTCCAGTGTCGTATTTACTTCCAGGCTATCCTTACCCGTCGAAGTAGGGAGCAGCTTACCGTCTGCTACCAGTACTTCTACTTTATCATGATTCAGATAAGCGTTCAGATACTGCTTTCCCTGCTCACCCGGTAACCACGTAGCTCCCAGAGTGACATCACCAATACGCTGGCGTTCATAAGTCAGTTCATCAATTGAGGCTTCCGCAGAAAGCTGAAGGTCTTTTTCCGTCTGTATGTAGTGTGCTTCGGCTGAGAATAATCCGGTTATTTCGGGGAAATAAGGCAGTACGCTCGTTATTTCATCCAGACGGATTCTCCGGATTTCAACATCAATATTCTGTAAAGAAACTGTATCCCCCTCTACCGAATGGACACGGAATCCCATGCCTTCATCATCCCACATATCCACATTGGCGTAGACACGCATATTCTTATGCAGATATATCCAGTTGTGATTCTCATTGAAATGAAATTTACGGAATGCAATAATCGGTTCTGCCGGAATCAGCGTAAAAGCCAGTCCGTCTCCTTTCCCGCGTCCTCCAACCAGCGGACGGGCATTGACACCAAGCAATACACCGGTTTCTCCTTTTCCATTCTTATATTCTGCTATCAGTTCGGCATCACGGTCACGAATCTCTCCTGTCAGAATCGTAGTGAAAGAGAATTGGGGATTCTTCGGTCCGTTAATGACTCCGGCACGCAGGTTCATGCGGGTGGTATCTTGCTTGACCGTGAAGAAGACAGTATCCAACTGCAAGGTATCCACTTTCAAGGCGTGAATGGCTGCTTTTCCATTGATTCCCCAATCGGGGGCTGTGCCAAATTTCATGGAGGCATCATGGAAAGATATATTTTTCATTGCCATATAATATGCCAACGGATTCTCCTTCCCTGCCGAGAAAGAGAAAATGGCGGACGGCAATGCCTCACGCAAAGCAGCATGATCCAATAACTTTTCATCTATCTGTTTCATCAGCACGTCGACAAAACGGGTAGACTGACGAATCAGCGGATATACACCGGCACGGGCACTCAGATTCAGTTTCATATCACCGGATGTGAAATGGGTGAAAACACGGTTCTGCCGTGCCTCTCCGCTTAAATTGAATGCCAGCGGACGCTTCATCGGCTTCGGTATAAGCCCCAGTTCGTGCAAATCAAGCTGGGTGACGTCAACGGTTACTTTTCCATCCGGATAACTGTGAGCTAAATTATATTCTGCATCAGCAGTCATTTTCAGAAGTTCATTGTCACTGGTAAGCTGAGCCGTCGCCAAAGCGCCTTTGAGATTTCCCGTCAAATGGACATTTGAAAGATGGTAGCGGGCATAATGAAGTTGATCCAAGGAGAGATTCAGCTTGGCAAAAGAATGGAAAGACATAACATCCAATCCTCTACCAGCAGCATCTGCCGAAAGAGACAGTTCATAGATTGAGTCTTTCGGAAGGAAATTATGAAGCTGCAGGTCATTTATTTTTAAGTCAGCTGTATAGACCTCTGTCAAGCTATTTAATGCAGCATTCACATTCATGCTGCCTTTACCTTCTTTAAGGTCAAGCTTTGCCTTGTACTGAGGTCCGTTCATCTCCATCTTCATTTTAAGGCTCATACTATCGGGAACCACCAGAGAGCCATCAGGTGTCACTCCGGTCAGTCCCGTCAGAAAGTTCAGATTTTGAGTGACCATATCCAGACCAATAGTACCCGAACGCCTCAAACTGTCTGTCAGGTTCTCCAAAATACCTCCTCCTTTCAGCGAGAAAGCACCCGGCAGATCTACAGTGAAACGTGAAATCTGCATTTCTTTCAGATTTCCATCCGTACCGACACGAACCACTAACGGACGGAACGGATATGCTTCTTTGAACGTCTGAGGCAATCCGCCGGCAAAAAGCATGACGTCTTCCTTGCCTATATAGGCACTAAAATTGGCGGATAAACGGCCTGTCGTCGGAATGTTCACAAGTTCCCAATAAGTCTGGGCGGATAAATTGATCTCTGAATGAGGAGTTTGCAGCTTCAAATCAGGAATACGGATAATAGAATCATTAGAAAAGAGTCGTCCTGTCAGCGACGTAATGCTCAGTCCCGAACGTTCTTCCATGGTTATTTCGCGAATGACGGCATTCATGTTTCTGCCTTCGTAGAGCAACGAGTCCAGACCGATACGGATGTTCCGGACTGCCATATGGGAAGCGTCAAAACCTTCTGCCGGACCGGCTTCTCCGGTATCATAACTGGCAGAGGCACCCGACAAAAGAAACTGCCTCAACCCATAGAACTGGTTCTTTAAATCCGCTTTGGCATCGTCAACAGTCGCTTCACCTATATAGGCTGCCATCTTCAGGGAATCGGCAGGCAGTTGCATATCGAATGATATATTCTTCAACTTCAGCTGATGAAGGTCCACCTTCCAATTCACAGGCGCGGACGCCGTCGTATCTTTGGGAGCAGTCGTGGTATCATTCATCAAGAGTTGTATATGGGTATCGGATAACTCCGCCCGGTTGACAACTGCTGTTTCATTAGATAAATCGACTCCATGACTTTGCAGGAAGAAACGTCCCAGAACGCCTTTTATCTGCATTCCTTCTATTAGGTCGGCAGAATTAACCGCCACCTGACTCAAAGTGACATCGTCCACTTCTACTTTTCCCTTTAATAACGGCCATGCCTGTACGCGAACATTCAGGCTTTCCAAAGACAATAAAGTATCCGGCTGCTGTATGACTTCCACTCCCCGTACCAACAGATTTAACGGAAAACGAAGGTCTATCCGTTCTACCTGAATCTGCATTCCGGTTGCCTTAGAAGCATACGCAGTAACCTCCCGTCGCAAAAGATTCTGAACAGGAGGTATATAAAGTAATACCATTAGTATTACAAAAAGTATTATAGGAGTAAGCAATATCCAGCTCACCCGTCTTATCCATTTTCGTTTCATGCAGGATGTGTCAGTGTAAAAGTGATACAAAGTAAACAAATTACTTTGAAAAAAGGTTTGTCGAAGAGCTAAAATGTGAGAAAACCAGCGACATCTTCTCTTTTTACTACCAGCCTATGTCTGTGCCGCGCCTTTGACACAACTGTGCCATCGTAGTGGCACAACTGTGTCAAGCCCTTGGCACAAGTGTGACAACGGAGTGGCACAGGTCGTACACCGGGAGCTTAACCTGAAGCACATAGTAGCTGAGATCTAACGTGCCTCCAGACCATAATCTTCAGCAGCGCGAATCACTTTGCGAACTGCCTCCAGCGCTTCCAACGCAGTCTTTTCTATATCACCGGAGAACGCTTCTCCACGACAAGACTCCAGCCATTTTAATGGAGCAACTGACTCAGAAGCACCTATTAAAATAAAAAGAGGAAGCAGTTTATGAGCCATGGCGGCAATTCCGTCCACCTCCCTGCCAACCAATGCCTGCTGCATCCGTTCGGCATTCTTTCCGGTCTCTTCGACAAAAGTCCGGATAATGGAACGTGCTGCTTCCGGGTCATCTTCCGAGAAGGCGGTAAGTGCAGAGAAATTGAATGAAGGATGAGCACTTTCACGCTTTGAATCAATCTCTGTCGAGGGATTCTCTTCAGGTAGTGCATCTGCTGTCAGTTGCATATCGTGTGTTATATGTGCCTCATCAGCCGCCATCTGACCTTCATTCAAGGTCAGCAACAGTTCTTTTACTGTAAAAGGTTTGTGCAGGCATCCGGCAAAGCCATGTTCATGCAACGCCTTTTCATCCATTTCACTGCGTGCCGTGACAGCAATTACCGGAATATTACGGGCCTGAGGGATATTAGAGGCACGCAATAATTTTACCAGATCAAAACCGTTGATGGCAGGCATCTGTATATCAGTCAGCAGTACATCAAAAGTTGAAGAACGCAATTGTTCTGTCAGTTCCTCCAATTGCTCACAACAGACTGCATCAATGCCATGTTGCTTCAGCATGGCGGCAGTCAGGTTCAGCTGAATCTTATCATCATCAATCAGAAGCACACGGATAACCTTCATAGGTGGGATAACGTCTGTTTCTTCGTTCAATGTATTCTCTTCAGAAGAAGCATCCTCTCCGGGAACCTCTGCACCTGCCGGTATTTTTCTGATTCTGCTTCCAAAAGGCTTATTCTCCACAATCGACTTACCTACCGGAAAGAGTGGCAACACGACAGTGAAGCAACTTCCTTTTCCCAAGGTACTTTGCACATCGATGGTACCTTCAAGCAGAAGAACCAACTTATGTACGATAGACAATCCCAGCCCGAATCCTTCTTCTCCTTGCGCACCGGGAAGGCGGGTAAATTCCTGAAAAATACGTTCCCGATCTTCTGACGCCATGCCTTTTCCGGTATCCGAGACCGCAATGGTCAGCTTCGAAGCATCATAACTGACAGATAACGTTATCTCACCCTGCTGAGTGAATTTCACAGCATTGGACAAGAGATTATTCACGATCTGCTGAATGCGCAAAGGGTCACTGATATACTTCTCCGATAGCTCCGGAGCAATATGACATTGCAATACCAAGCCTTTTGCCGCCGTCAGCGGTTCAAAGCAAACACGGATTTCCTCAAATAGCTGGGACGGATTAAAAACAATCCGGTTCACTTCTGCCTTATTAAGATCGAGACGGTGAAAATCAAGCAAGTCGCTTACTAACTTCAGTAAATGTTCCGAAGAGCTCTTCATATTGTCCAGGTAGAATCGTTGCCGTTCATCTTCGGTCAGCCGGGACAGCAATTCCGTATATCCCATGATAGAGCCCAACGGTGCCTTGAAGTCATGGGTAATAGCAAGCATCAGCTTTTCACGGGCGACAAGCAAATCTTCCGCCCGCTTATTCGCTTCTTCAAGCTGGCTTCGATAACGATTGCTGCGAGTGATATCCCGCATGATCAGAATCAGAAAAAAAGCAGACAGGAATACAGCACCAATAGCGATGCCTGCAATGATGCTTGCCGAACGCATCCTCACCTCCTGCTGAAGTGCCGCATCCTGACGGGCACGTTCAGTCATTTTCTCCTCATACCCCTTAATCAGGCTATCCATTCTTGCGGTCAACTGTGTGTTCATCCGCTGATACCTCGTACTGGTACGCCGGATCGTTCTTCGCCGTTGCAAGCGTTTCTCTTCGGTAGCCATGCGAATCTTATGCTGAAGAGAATCCGCCGACTTAACAGGTTCCAGAATTGTATCGGTAGCCACTTCCAGAGAAGTGTTGACCAACACGGCAGTATCTTTTTTAGAAGGTGCGAACACTTCCCCCAAGCGTTTGAAAAAGCCTTTCTTTTTGGGGGTAGTTATCAAAGAATCGCGTTTGGTAATGACCCGATGCTGTACCCGTTGCTGGGTAATCACCGAATCCTGCTGTTCGGAGATGATTTCTTCAATTTCTGAAGCGGAAAGCAAGCTGTCATTCGCCTCGCTCAATACCCGCAGCATCTGAAGGGTATTCTGGTCCTTTTCGTGAAGAAGGGTCAGCAGACTGTCTGTTCTCAGATTCTGCTGATCGTCTGCAGCCGACAGTGTTTCCATTTCCTGATGCACAAACACCAGAGAAAAAAGAAGAATCGCCAACAGCAAAATATAGCCAATGGTTATTTTCAGTTTGGTGAAGCGGAAGGAAGCCATAGGCAAATAAAGATTTTGAATTATTTATTTTGAATCGGGGACGGAAGTTTCGTCTTCTGATGGAAACGCCACCATAACATCAGACCGGCACTGGTCAACCCAAAAGGAAATGCCATCCAGACACCTATTATCCCCCATTCCAGCACAAATCCGCAAAAGTAACCGACCGGAAGCGAAATGAGGAAATAAGCAATGAAGGCAATCAGCATCATTAATTTCACATCTGAGATTCCACGCAAAGCATTGGCAAAGGTAATCTGCAATCCATCGCCAAACTGATATACCAGGAATGGGAAAATCAGTGAAGTCACCATAGCCGCCACCTCGGTGCTGTCGGTAAACCAGCCTCCCAAATAATTGCGGCAAAGGAATACAATAGAAGAAAGCACAACACCCAACGCCATCATCAGATGAAAACCGGCATAAGCCGAACGACGTACATTGAGTATATCGCCCTGCCCGTTAAAGTTACTCACACGGACAGCTACAGCAGCTCCCATCCCATAATACATCATGAAAGTAAACTGAGAAATGGCCAGCATGACCTGATGAGAAGCCAGTGCAATCGTGCCCAACCAGCCAATCATCACCGCACTCAAACTGAACGAAGCTGTCTCCATCCCCATCTGAAAAGCAATCGGCCAGCCCAGAGAATTTAAACGTCCGAAGATAGCTTTAGACCATCCCAAACGATAAAAGCCGAGTTTAAAACGAAGAAAACGCGGACTCCGCATAAAGATAATAACAAACACGATCACCATCACGATACGCGAGAACAGCGTACTGATACCGGCACCTAGCAAACCCATTTCCGGCAAGCCCAGCTTTCCGTATATCAGGATATAATTACCAATGATATTCAGCACGTTTCCACCGAGCAATATCCACATGGCAGTTTTAGTGTCCGTAATTCCATCCGTAAACTGCTTGAAGCCATTGAAAAGCATCACAAAGACAAGTGAAGCCAGCAGAACCAGATAATAAGGTTTAATCAGAGGAATAAGTTCCTCCGGCTGCCCCAGATTCTCCACATTGAAGTAAAGGACAGTCATAGCAATTGTGAGTAAGAGTGCTACCAATAAATTTGCCAGCAAACTGTTGCGCAATGCCTGTCCTGCCGGAGCATACTGATGAGTTCCATACAAGCCTCCTACAATAGGAGTCAGCCCATACGAGAAACCTGTGCTGAAAATAATCACCAGATTGAATACATTATTAACGAAGGAGGCAGCACCCAGTTCTATCGTACTATGGTGTCCAATCATCAACGTATCGGCAAAACCAAGCACGATAACTCCTATTTGCCCGATTACAATGGGCAATCCGAGAGAGAGCAGTGCCTTGTAATGTTCCTTATATATACTATAGATATTTCTCATTTATTTTTCCGTAGTTAATCGCATATCCCGGCAACTTTGCATCCCGATGTTGCCTCTATTAAATGTCCCACTCCAAAGGAGAGAATCAGGACACTTGTTTTTTATAATAAAGTATCACTCCATTCTCTTTCCGGAAAGCAGACTGGGCAACTCTTTGCAACTGTCCGGCAGTAACAGCGCGATAACGGTCCACTTCCTTTTCCATGTCTTCCGCTCTGCCTAACAGTTCGAACCATGCCAGATTGGTAGCGACATTCAAATAATTGATATTGCCGAATATCTGTGTCGATTCGAATTTATTCTTTACTTTTTCCAGTTCCTGTTCGTCTACTGGTTCTTGTTGCAAACGCTCCAGTTCTTCACGCACAGCCGCTTCCGCCTGTTCCAGCGATACACCTGCCGAAGGTTTGCCGGAGATATGGAATAATCCGGCATCCACACTACCGGAAATATAAGCGTCAATACTTGAAAACAGTTGCTTTTGTTGCACCAGATGCTGATTCAAACGACTGGAACGACCGTTACTCAACAAATCCGACAATATATCAAAAGCATAATAATCCGGATGATCATGGCTGCACATATGATATGCCATGAATAAAGAATCAAGGGGTACGTTTCGCTCTACCGTCAACCGCCTTTCTTCCGTCTGCTCCGGTTTGGAAGGCGCCACCTCCGGAGGACTCTCCTGGGATGCACTACTCTCCGGTTCATCTCTTGGAATGGTGATCGCTGTGCTTTCTTCTGTCGGTTCCTGTCCCAGGTAACGCTGTGCTACAGGGCTGACCACTGCAAACATGGTTCCTGCCGCTGCTCCGCACGCCGCAGCAGCCAGAATCACACATCCTGCCCGAAACAGGATCTGCTTTCGGGTCAGAGGCTGCTTTACTACCTTTTCCCGGATAAACGAACGCTTTTGTCTTGGTTCATCTTCAGGATTTTTCTTATCCAGCATACACGACCTCCTCTCCAAGACCTTGTCTCCATTATAAAATGTGCATAGTATTTATGCAAGCAAAAAACATAAAAGAATCCCGTGTACAAGAATGACCGGTTGCTGTTTGCGCAAGGCGTGTACAAGAACTCTGTAACATCAAATACTCTGTGGATCTGAAAAATGGGTATCTTTCCGCTGCTTACTTATGATATAATGAACCCAGGCTCAGTCCGTATCCCTGTGTCACCGACTGGCCGCCGCGCATGACTGCGCGCATCACGTAATAAATGGTAACTGTGAAGGTACTGAACAGTTACTTAGGATTTAGAATAAATCGAGGTTTTATCATATGAACACAAAATCATTAAAAACATTGGAATATAACAAGATCATCACCCAGTTAGAGACCTACGCATCCTCTCCCCTGGGCCGGGACTTATGCCGGAACCTGGTTCCATCCATCGACGTCCATGAGATCCGCCAGATGCAGAAAGAAACTTCTGACGCCCTGACCAGAGTCCGCCAGAAAGGCAGTATTTCCTTTACAGGACTGAAGGATGTAGGTGGTTCTTTAAAACGCCTGGAGATCGGCAGCTCTTTAAATATCACGGAATTACTGGCCATCAGCTCCATGCTGACCATCGCTGCCAGAGCCAAGGCCTATGGCCGTCACGAGGACGATGACGAATATGAGGATTCCCTGGAAGAAATGTTCCGTCTCCTGGAACCACTGACTCCGTTAAATAATGAGATCAAGCGTTGTATCCTCTCTGAGGACGAGATCAGCGACGAGGCAAGTCCGGGACTTCACAAGGTGCGCCGTTCCATGAAGGCCATCAATGACAAGGTACATTCCCAGTTAAATGCCATCTTAAACTCCAACCGTACCTACCTGCAGGACGCAGTCATCACCATGCGCGACGGACGGTACTGCCTTCCGGTCAAATCCGAGTATAAAAGCCAGGTACCGGGTATGGTGCACGACCAGTCCTCTACCGGATCGACTCTGTTCATTGAGCCTATGGCGGTAATCCAGTTAAATAACCAGCTGCGGGAGCTGGAGATCCAGGAAAAGAAAGAGATCGAGGCCGTGTTAGCGGATCTAAGCAACCAGACTGCTCCATATACGGAGTCGATTTTATTAAACCAGCAGTTACTGGCCAAATTAGACTTTATCTTTGCGAAAGCGGCGCTGTCCCGCCATTACAAATGCAGTGAACCACAGTTTAACACCAATGGCTACATCCACATCAAGGACGGACGCCACCCGTTATTAGATCCGGCAAAGGTGGTTCCTATCAATCTTTATTTAGGAAAGGATTTCGACCTGCTGATCGTAACGGGACCAAATACCGGTGGTAAGACTGTTTCTATTAAAACGGTCGGATTATTTACCCTAATGGGACAGGCAGGTCTGCATATTCCAGCCTTTGACGGTTCGGAACTGGCTGTTTTTGAGGAAGTATTTGCTGACATCGGAGATGAACAGAGCATCGAGCAGAATTTAAGTACCTTCTCTGCCCACATGACCAACGTGATCTCCATTTTGAACCAGGCAGACAGCCACTCCCTGTGCTTATTTGATGAGTTATGTGCCGGAACTGACCCGACCGAGGGCGCAGCCCTGGC
>ERZ780177.3837-NODE-3837-length-10851-cov-6.311041_pt1 | contig 10851 bp, 9 predicted proteins | sample MGYA00510973_ERZ780177 | MGnify/ENA primary metagenome ERZ780177 (study PRJEB29588, sample SAMEA2144396) | human gut metagenome | biome: human gut; feature: human-associated habitat; material: faeces | place: Denmark | collected 2008/2010 ...
CGCATATAATAATGGTCGCACCTGCCGGTGTGATGGAATTGGTAGACGTAGTGGACTCAAAATCCGCCGCTGGCGACAGCGTACCGGTTCGAGTCCGGTCACCGGCACCAAGAGCAGAGGACCTGCGCCGCAGGTCCTCTGCTCTTTTCTTTGAACGGGCAAAAGAAAATCCGGATATTAAAATTATGGTCGTTTGGCCAGGGCAGTACCGGAGTGAGGCTTTCCTCTGCGATCCCACTGTTGCACTTGAGAAGATCCGATAAGCAGCATTGTATTCCTCGGAAAATCTACAATGCTGTGCGAGCCTGTCTGTCATCGCCTTTCAGGCCGCAATCAAAGTAAGAAAAAGCACGCCTGCCAAGCAGACGTGCTTTTCGTTTTGTGTCAGGGGTTTTGGCTTTTCAGCGTCTTCCGCCGAAGCCGCCTCCGCGGCCACCGCCAAATCCGCCGCTGCGACCTCCACCGAAGCCACCGCCGCGGCTGCCGCCAAAGCCGCCGAAGCTGCCGCCTCCGCCGAAACCGCCCCCGCGGCTGCTGCCGCCGAAGCCACCGAAGTTTCCGCTGCCAAAGCCGCCTCCGCGGCCGCTGCTGCCGAATCCGCCGAAGGAATTACCGGAACCGCCCGAGGGTCGTCTCGGCGGCTGGGGCGGGCGGCGATTGCCGCCGGAGCTGCCGCCGCTATAAGGCGGTCTCGGCCCTCCCTGCGGGGGCCTCGGGCCGCCCGAATGGGGCGGGCGCGGGCCGCGCGGGGGACGCCGTCCCCAGAAGATGGGACGGTACACCACCGTCGGAATGCCCATGCCGGGCATCATGTAGCGGCGGCGATAGCGGCGATAACGCATGCCGTCAAGCATGATCCAGAGGACAAAGAATATGATGAGGATCATGATGAACATCACACCGTTGGCCGCCTCGTCCAGCGCCGCCTCGCTCTGCTGATACTGCTGGCTCAGCTCCACATGGAGCGCGGCACAAAGCGAGCACACCGCGGCGTCATAATCGTCCTTCTGCACGTTATCCGCCATGCAGGAGGCAACAAAGCTCTGCGAAAGCCTGCTGAGCAGGTCGTAAAAATCGCCGCTGGCAAGCAGGTAGTAGTCCTGCTGCTGTTTTGCGATGACCAGGATCGCATCATTTTCCGCAAGCTGCATCTCGATGGCGTAATCATACGCCGCATTCTCTATGTCGTTTGCGGATTCGGTCGTGACGACGGCCATGATGCTGCCAAACATCTTGTCCCAGTTGGCGTTGTAGAGGCCGATAGCCTCCTCAGTCTTGTCGGAAAGAACACCGGCATCGTCGCGCACGTACTGCTCGAACGCCGCCGTGGAAAGCGAGGGATCGAGCTTTTCCCCGCCCTCCGGCGTAGAGACGGCGGGTGCCTTATGAAGGCCCCACGCACTGGATGCGACGATCGCCAGAATCAGCACGACGATGGCGACGCCGCGTTTTTGAAAGAATTTCATATGCTTCTCCTATCCGGAGCGTCTCAGCTTCTCAGCTCCATGAGCTTCTGCTTCAGCTCACCTTCGATGCGGCCGAGCTCGACCTCCGCTTCCTTGCGCTTCTGCGCGCCCTCGCGCTGGATGTTCACGACCTCGTCGAGCGTGGAGACGAGCTGCTCGTTCGTGTGCTGCAGCGTCTCGATATCGACGATGCTGCGCTCGGCTTCCTTTGCCGTGGCGATGGTGCCCATCTTGAGCATGTCGGCGTTCTTCTTGAGAAGCTCGTTCGTCGTCTGCGCCACCGCGCTCTGCGCGGCCGTGGCCTGACGGCTGTGCTCCATGCCGAGTGCGAGCACCATCTGGCTCTTCCAGAGGGGGATGGTATTGACGAGCGAGGACTGGATCTTTTCGACCATCAGCGTGTCGTTGTTCTGGAGAAGTCTCGTCTGCGGGCCCATCTGGAGCGACACCATGCGCGTGAGCTCCAGGTCATGCAGCTTCTTTTCAAAGCGCTCGCACTTCTGTGCGTAGTCGTTGTAGGCCTGCGCATCCTCGGCAAGGCCGCTCGCCTCCGCCTTTTTGCGCAGCTCCTCGAGCTCGCCGGAGCGGACCTCGGCCAGACGCTTTTTGCCCGCGATGATATACATGGTCAGTTCTTTGTAGTACTTGAGGTTCAGCTCATACATCTGGTCGAGCATCGCGATATCCTTCATCAGCGTGACCTGATGCTTTTCAAGCTCAGAAACGATGCGGTTCACGCTCGTCTCGGCCTTGCCGTACTGCGCGCGCATCAGCTCGAGCTTGTCCTTCTGCTTGCGGAACAGGCCTGCGAAGCCCTTCTTCTCCTCCTGACCGAAGCCCTTGACCTCGACGACGAGGTTCGAAAGCGTCTCGCCCACCTCGCCAAGATCCTTGTTGCGCACGGAGGACAGTGCATTTTCCGAGAACGTCGCAACGCTCTTCTGCGCGGCCACGCCGTAGTTGAGCACGAGGTTTGTATCCGTGATGTCGATCTTTTTCGCAAAATCGTCGACAGCTTTCTTCTCCTGCTCGGTGAGCATGCTCTCATCGACCTTGACGGGCTCGACTTCCTTTTTCTCCGCCTCGGGCGCGGCAGGCGCTTCGGGCGTGAGCGTCAGCTCAGGGACGGCCTCCTGCGCCGCTTCGGTGGGGTTCAGGGTCAGCTCTGGCATCATGTTGTCGCTCATATCATTTCTCCTCCGTATTTTGGCTTTGAGTCTGTTCTTTTTCGTACTTTTTGATGCGCTGGATGCGGCGCAGGCACAGCAGCGTGGCCAACGCCCAAATCAGCGCGGAATAGTAAAGCGTATCCCTGTGCAGATGCAGCGCGCCGATGATGCTTGCCACACACATGATGGCAAAGATTGCACAGAAGATCGGGTCGAGCCACACGCCTTTCAGCCGTTTCAATATCCACGCATTGACTTTGGCGTTGAACGCCATCACTTTCTTTCGCATCGCCTTTCTCCTTTACAGCTCGAGCTTGATATCGTCCTGCCCGGCGGCAGCCGTACCGCCGTCGCTGCTCAGGCCCTCTTGCTTCATCATGTTTTCAAGCACCGTGATATCGGTGGAAATATCCATTGCCTCGCTGCCGAAGAGCATATCGAGCTGCTTTTCAAAGGCGGCGACGATCGTGCTCATCATGCTCTCCACGCGCTGCATGGTGCTGCCGATGTTGCCGCCGTCGATGCCCTGCGCGCCCATGCGGTCATAGGCGTTCAGGAGCTTGAGCGTGGTGGGCAGGTAGTAGTCCATGAACTTGCGGATCTGCGGCAGCTTCGACGGGTCGGATTTGACCTGCGCGAAAATTTTCGCGCTCAGGTCCTCGAGCCGGTCGATGTCGGCGGAGATCTTCGCGTCCTTGATGGAATCATTCAGACGCTTCATCTCGGAGATGGCAAGATTGCCGTCCTTGATCATCTTGTCAAGCTCGGGGTTGCCGGTGCTCTCTTCCTTTTTCGGCGGGTCGGGAACTGTGACCTCCACCGTGCCGCACACGGCGTTCATGATGAAATACACCACCGCCGATACAATGGCAATAAAGATGAACTGCGGCACGCGGTAGAGCGGAAAGAGCAGCGCATAAATGACCCATGTTCCCGCCGCGGCGTAATAGGGTACGGTGGATCTGCGTTTGACAGTTGCCAAGACGATCCCCTCCTGTTTTCATAAATATTTTGACTGATATATGATATCACATCGCATCAGCGCGGTCAAGCAAAGCAAGCGCTTGAAACATTGCAATATCGCACTTTTTACAAAAGAAGGCGGCGTCCGGTCCAGGACGCCGCTTTCTTGCAAAATACTGCGTTTTCTTATTCGTTTCGGATGGCTTCGAGCGCCGAGATCTTGACCGCCTTGTTCGCGGGCTGATAGCCGGACACCAGTCCGACTAGCACCGAGAACACCAGCGCGAAAATCACGAGCTCCGGCTTGATGACGGACGTGCGCACCACGCCTTCGCCGCCGATGAGCGCCTGCTTGATAAGCTCCCACGTGACGCCCCCGCCGCCGAACGCGCCGAACGAGAACAGATTGATGATGACGGATATGATGAAGCTGAAAATAAGCCCCAAAATGCCGCCGAGAAGGCCGATGCTGCCCGCCTCCATGAGGAACATCGCGCGGATATCGCGCACATAGCAGCCGAGCGCCTTCATAATGCCGATCTCCTTCGTGCGCTCGGAGATGGACATGATCATCGTGTTCGTGATGCCGATGGCCGCGACCAGAAGCGAGATCGCACCGAGGCCACCGAGCATCAACTCGATCTGGCGGGTCTGCTTGTTGAGCTCGTCGCGCATGCTCTGCATAGAATACGTACTGTAGCCCAAGTCCTTGATGGACTGCTCCACATCCGACACGGCGTCGAGGCTCTCAGCCTTGACGTTGATGCTTGAATACTCGAACTTCGTGTCGGTCTTGCCGGTCAGGTCCTGAATAAGAGCTTTGAGCGCATTGATATCCATCATCACGCCGTCGCTCGTCTCATAGCCCTTGCCTTGATCCTCCTTCATCACACCGACGACCTTTAGCTCGACCTCGTAAGGCGTGGGCTCGGTGCCCGTACCGTCGTCATACGGTGTGAGTACCATGGTGATACTCGTCTTGAGCGGGTCGAAAAACGGGTCGGGGACGTTTTCCGTGTCGATATTGCCGTTTTCGTCCCAGGTGTATCGGTAGACATAATTTCTGCCGTCAGGCATGAGCGTATCGGTGAAGTTATAGGCAAAATACTGGCCCACGACCACCTCGTCGCTGCTTTCTGGGTAGCGGCCCGCGACCAGCTCATAACCCATGTCCTCAAGGGCGCTCGAGTCAATGCCGGCAAAATTGACCCAGTTGGCCGTGTAGCGGCCGTTGACGCCAGCCTTGAAGCTTACATTATATTCGTCGAGACTTGCCTTGGGCATGACGGCCTTGACGCCCGCGATCTCATGGAAGCTCTCGACCGCCTTGTCGTCAAGCTTGCTCTCCGTCTGCGTGCCGGTGCTCTGGTTGTAGCCGCGGTAGACCTCGATGATGGAGAGGTCGCCCATATTTTTGAGCATCTGGTCGTACGACTCCTGCATGCCCGCGCCGATGGAGACCATCACGATGATGGACGTACAGCCGATGAACACGCCCAGCACCGTCAGGATCGTGCGTCCTTTGCGCCGTGACAGGCTGTCAAAGCACATTTTCAGGATGTCTGCGAATCTCATTTTTTCTGCTCCTCAGCACCCGTGGCCGCAGTCTCTTTGCTTTCAGCCGCCGCGGCTTCCGCTGCCTCCTGCTTCTCCTCGGCGAGCTCCTCTTCGTCCCACTTGTCCCACAGCGCCTGCTCGGCCTTCTGCTTGGCTTTCTTCTTGCGGATGCGGAGCACGATCAGCGCGATGACGGCGATGACGACGAGCGCGATGATGACGTACTTCCACGGGAAGGTGCTTGCCGGCTCGGGGTCGATCATGCCGGGATCGTCCATGCCGGGGTCGGTCGGCTCATAGGCCATGGCTTCGACCGTCGCTTCAAAGACGCGCTCTTTCGTGTTGCCGTTGGAATCCTCGTAGGTGATGACGATCTTGACCTGATTCTCGCCCTCCAGCTGCGGGGTCACGGCAAAGGCGATGGTGCCGTTCTTGCCGCCGTCGATCGTGCCGACGCGCTGATAGGCCGTCGGCGTGTCGATATCGCCGGAGATGGTCGCCTCAACGTTGTTGATGGCGCTCTTGCCCTTGTTGACATAGTCGATGGTCAGGCTCGTCTCCTCGCCGACGTAGCCGGTGTAGGAGGTCTTGGGCTCGCTGAGCTCAAAGCGGTCGGGCTGGTAGAGGGGCACGCTCAGCGACAGCGTGGCGTTTCCCGACTTTCTTGCGTTCTGGTCAACATATTCATAGGTCACGTCGATCTTGACGTCCTGCGCGCTGGCGCTGATGAGCTGCGCGGCCTTCATCGGCACGGTGACGGTCTTGCTGCCGCTCGCGGCGACAGATTCAAAGTAGAACGTGTTCGTCGAGCCGTTGAGCATCAGGTCCTGACCGCCGGTGACGGTGACCATGACGTTTTCGATCTTGATGGTCTTGCTGGTGTTCATGAACGAGAAGCTCACGTTCGTGCTCGAGCCTGCCGCGACGGACGAACCGCCGTAGTTGTACTTCGAGAGAATGACGATGGGCGTGGGGCTCGCAATGGTCTCCTCGTCCTTCGTATCCTTGGTAACGGTGGAGAGAACGTTCACGCTGCCGCTGGCGCTGCCGCCGGTGAGCTGCGTGCCGTTGTCATAGTAGAACGACAGGCTCGCGTCGATCGTCTGCATCTGGGACTCGATCTTGTCGGGCGCCTTGACCGTCACAGTGACGGCCGTGTCACGGCCCGCGCGGATATCGTCGAGCATGTAGTCCTGGCTGCCCATGATGAGAAGCGATCCGGAGGATTTGAGCGTCAGGATGGGGTCGCGCATGGCGGTCGTGCCGGCGTTCTGGATGTAAACGGTGATGGTCTTCGTCTGGCCCGCGGCGATGGCCGTGGACATACCGTCAGAGTTGAAAACGGCGCGCGGCTCGGGAATCACTTCCGGCGTCGGCTCGGGGGCGGGCTTCGGCTCGGTATAGGGCACGCACTCACGCACCGGAACGGTGTTGCCGTCCTGATAGCCGCCGCCGTTGCCTTCATAATAAATTGTAAAGGCAAGCTGCTTGCCGCTGTCGCCGGTGTAGGTCAGGCCGGTGAACGTAACGGTATATTCGCCGTTCTGTCCGCTTGCAACAGCGCTCGTGCCGTCCTGAAAGCTGTCAAGGCCGCGCACGACGCGGATCGAATCGTTGCTGCCGTCCGTGCGGGATAAGTAGACCGTGATGTCCACCGTATCGCCGGTGTAAATGCTGCTTCTGCTGGCCCGGTAGCCGGTGATCAGAAAGCTGGTTCTCGCCTGTGCCGTCGTGCCTTCGCTCGTCGCTTTGGCGACATTCACAGGCAGCAGCGCTGCGCACAGCACAAGGGCAAGGCAGAGCGAGAGCAGGGATCTTGAGATGCGTTTCATGTTCGATTTCCTCCGTTATTCGATATAGGGTGCGGCGTCGATCTCCGCCTTGACCTGATTTTCTACGTTGCTGACGATCCTGCCGTCGATGAGCGTGACGATGCGGTCGGCATACTCGGTCATCTCCGGATCGTGGGAGACGAGCACGATCGTCTGGTGGAAGCGCTTGGCAAAGCCGCGGATCATGTGCATGACCTCTTTCGTCGTCTTCGAGTCGAGGTTGCCGGTCGGCTCATCGGCGAACACGACCTCGGGGCGCGTGACGAACGCGCGTGCGATGCCCACGCGCTGCTGCTGTCCGCCGGACATCTGGTTCGGAAAGTGGTCCATGCGGTCCTTCAGTCCCACGCGGCAGAGCATTTTCTTCGCCTCCAGCAGCCGCACATCCGGGTCGATGCCCTTGAACATCAGCGGCATGGCCACGTTTTCCGCCGCCGTCAGCTCCGGCAGCAGGTTGTAGGACTGGAAGACGAAGCCGATATGCTTCTGCCGGAAGGCCGCGAGCTGATTTTCGTTGAGCTGTGAGATCGGCACGCCGCCGATGCGCACCACGCCGCGCGTGGGCTTTTCGAGTCCCGCCAGCTGGTTGAGCAGCGTCGATTTGCCGCTGCCGGACGTGCCGAAAATGCAGCACACCTCGCCCCGCGGGATGTCGAGGTCAATATTGTGCAGTGCGACCACGTGCTCCTGCCCCATCATGTACACCTTTCGGAGCTTTCGCACCGAAATGACGGGCTTCTGGTCATTTGCCATCGCAGTTTCTCCTCAATTTTAATCTTGGGTCCATTATAATCTCATCTTATGAGGAAGTCGTTACAATCAGGCGCGATTTGGTTACAAATTATTTAAGAGTTCCTTAATTCTCGCACCGAGCCTCTTTCCTGTATTATTTAGACGGAATTTATCGAAAAATGTTTCATCCTTTTTGAAAAAAAGCGGCGGATTTTTTGATCCGCCGCTTTTTTAAGTTCATGCCGTTTTAGTTCAGCGGCACGTCGGGCACGACGTAGACCGTCATCTCTTCGCCATTTGTGTCGATGGACACGGTGTCGTCGATGGGCTGCGTCAGCGCCGCATCCGCATAGAGAAGACTGCCGGTACTGCTGACAAACGTGACATACGTGCCGCGCTTGATGGAGATCTCCTGCGTTTCCTCATCCGCCGCGCCGGGGTTATAGACGAGCGTCAGCGCGCAGACCTCATCGCTGTTGAAGGCCTCGGCCGCCAGCTCCTTGTCCGGCAGATAGGACTCGCCATAGCTCCAATCATAGAGCGTCGTGCCGAGGACGGACGCCTCGCCGCTCTCATCCTTGCTATAATCTGTCACGGACTTGGCAAGAAGCTCGCCCGTCGCGGGGTCGACATAGTAGAGGGTCGTAAAGTAGTAGTCCGGCATGTCGCTGTAGGTCGTGGTCGTCGAGATCACCACTGCGCCGTCCTGCTCGCTCTGATCGTCGATGGTCTCGACCGAGCCGTCGTCCTGCAATTCGCCGCAGGCGGGCAGCATCGCCTGAATGTAGCTCTCATACTCGCCGCTCGGGTAGCAGTTCATGCTGAGGCGGTCGTCGCTTTCCATTTTGCTGAGATACACGCCGTTTCCCTCGATCGACAGGCAGGCCTGAGCGAAGAATTCATCCTCGCCCACGGGGCTGTCGGCGGTGTAGCTGTAGTGCGAGGCCAGCAGCAGGTTTCCCTTATCATCGCGCGTATACTGCACCTTGGCTGTGTAGGTCTCTCTGCCATCCTGATCAGTGCCCTGAATGCTCACGGTCACGGCCTCGTGATCTTCGAGCAGCTTTTCGGGAATGTTGTCCGCGCGCACCTGTTCGAGCGAAATTTCCTTCGGCTCGTCGGCGTTTTTATCGTTGTTGTTCGTATCTCCGTCCTGCGCGCCGCAGCCGGCGAGAAGTGCCGCGACGCAAAGCGCGCCAATGCTTGCTTTCTTCCAGTTTTTCATCCTAGTTTCCTCCTTTGGGTTTGGGACGCGGAATCATTCGCGTCATGGTTGTTCTTCACTGCTGTCGGGAATGTTGCCGCTCTTTACATAGACGGTCGTGCTGCCGCCGTCCGGCCACTCGATCTCAGGGGTTTGATACTCCTGCGTCATGGCGGCGTCGTAGTAAAGCATGACGCCCTTACCACTCTCTGGGGAAAAGTACGCTGCACTCGGCACGGTAAAGTGCTGCTCGTGCTCCTGCGCGGTGCCCGGGTCCCACACGAGCGTGATTTCATGCTTGGGAACATCGTCCGACAGCATCAGCGCGTAGAGGTCTTCCTCCGGTTCATAAGGGCGATCATAGCTGAACGTATAGCTTCCCGTGGCAAAGCAGGTGTCTTTTCCCTGCAAGTCTTTTCTGTGCCGCTCCGACTTGATCGATATCAGGTCATCGGAGGTTGGATCGACATAGAGCCATCGCAGCGAGTAGTCAGTGTCATCGTCGGTGATATAATGTTTGATTGGAAACACGAGCTGGCCGTCCTGCTCATACGGCTCTTTGACCTCCACCGTGATACCGTCACCGGCCACGGGCAAAAACGGTTCCCGCGCGGTACTTTCTTCGTACCACTCATCCGTTCCGCAGGCGATCACACTGGCAATTCGAGCGCTGCCGTCATCATTTGTTCCAGCGATAATGCACATACCGTCCGGCACTTCATCCAGGCAGACATTCACGCTATAAATATCGTCTGCGCCGTACTCATCATAATACCAGCCGTGGCTCCAGCTTTGTAGCCGGCCTTCTTCGTCGCGCGTGTACTGGTCAGTGCTCTTGACGTCCTGACCGCCGTTGCTGCTGTCCGTGCTCTCCCGTACAATAGTCACCACCTCGTGCCGCTCGAGCAGCGCAGAGATCGTGTTCCGCTCATAGACGTCTTCATAGGTGATGGGATGCTCTTCCGCCATATCGGTCTGTTTCTCCGTCTCTCTGCAACCCGTGAGCAGCAGCACGGCGGCGAGCGCAAGGGCGCTCATCGGTCCCCAGCGGTTCATTTTGTTTCTCCTTTCATCGTCTTCTTTCCATCTTGCCTGTGCGGAGCTTTTTTCGTTCCGTACATTCTCTTAGACGAGAAATTTCTCAAAAAGTTTCACCCTTATGATTTTTTTAAGAAACTTTTTTCTTCCCGGTGCGAGCTCTTGCATTTTCCGTCGCCGCGGCATACAATGAGGACACATTTCACCCGGGAGGGGCGTTTTTATGAACTATATCGGCATCGACCTCGGCGGCACGAACATCAAGGGCGCACTCGTGAGCGCGAAGGGCGAGATCTTAAAGGAGCATTCTATCCCGACGCGCGTCGATCTCGGCCCCGAGGCGGTCGCGGGACGCATCGGTCAGGTCATCGCGCAGCTCTCTATCGGCGAGGACACCGTCGGCGGCGTGGGCGTCGGCTGCCCCGGCACGGTGGACGACGCGAGCGGCATCGTGCGCTTTGCGGCGAACCTGAATTTTGTGAACTTCGACCTGCGAAGCGCGCTGCGCGCGCACACTGCGCTTCCCATCCACCTCGGCAACGACGCAAACGCCGCGGCGCTGGGCGAGGCGCTGTTCGGCTGCGGCCGCGGCGCGGAGAGCACCATCGTCGTCACGCTCGGCACGGGCGTCGGCGGCGGCACGCTCAAGGGCCTCGCCGTCAAGGTGCTCGGCGAGCGCGACATGCGCCGCTTCGACCACATGGCCGTGGACGGCGACTGCGGCAGGGTGGACCTCCTCATCGGCGACTTTGTCGAGAGTTACGGCATACTCGACCCGGAGATAACCGCCTCCAACCTCGCGCGGCTCGACCCGACGGCAACGGACGCCGACTGGGCCGCGGGCCTCGCAAACCTGGTGCTGCAGGTCATCGGCACCATGTCCATGATGG
>ERZ780177.3838-NODE-3838-length-10848-cov-4.392013_pt1 | contig 10848 bp, 7 predicted proteins | sample MGYA00510973_ERZ780177 | MGnify/ENA primary metagenome ERZ780177 (study PRJEB29588, sample SAMEA2144396) | human gut metagenome | biome: human gut; feature: human-associated habitat; material: faeces | place: Denmark | collected 2008/2010 ...
AGGCGGACGGGACCTGCCGCTGTGCCTACTGCGAGGCGAAAGCCCGGTAGCTTGTCTTTTTACTCAATCCGGTAATTTGGAATAAAAAAATGAAGAACCTCATACTGTTGTTTTTTTCGGCTTTGGCCTGGGGCTGTTGCGAAACCCCGAAACACGAAATTTCGCTGCGCCCTTCTGAATACGTCACGACGCTCGTGGGCACACAGTCCGACTACTCGCTTTCGACGGGCAACACCTATCCGGCCGTGGCCCTGCCGTGGGGCATGAACTTCTGGACGCCCCAGACGGGCAAGATGGGCGACGGCTGGGCCTACACCTACGGATCGCACACGATCCGGGGCCTGAAGCAGACGCACCAGCCCTCGCCGTGGATCAACGATTACGGACAGTTTTCCATCATGCCCGTGCGCGGCAAAGACAAGGTTGATGAAAATGCGCGCCAGAGCTGGTTCTCCCACCAGTCGGAGACGGCGAAGCCCTATTATTACTCGGTCTATCTGGCCGACCACGATGTCGTGGCCGAAATGGCTCCGACGGATCGCGCCGCCGTGCTGCGCTTCACCTTTCCCGAGTCGGACGAATCGGGCGTGGTGATCGACGCCTTCGACCGGGGTTCCTCGGTGAAGGTCCTCGACGAGCATACCGTTGCGGGCTATACCACGCGCAACAGCGGCGGCGTGCCCGACAATTTCCGCAACTGGTTCGTCATCCGCTTCGACAAGCCGATCGAAAGCAGCAAGCTGTTCGATGGGGAGCGGGAAATCGCCGGTTCGTCGGTCGAAGGCGGCCATGCGCTGGCGGCGGGGTACTTCACCACCCGCCGCGGCGAGCAGGTGACGGCGCGCGTGGCCTCGTCGTTCATCTCCGAAGAGCAGGCTTTGCGCAACCTCGAAACCGAGGTCGGCGATGCCGATTTCGAGACGGTGAAAGCCCGTGCGCAGGAGCGCTGGGACGAGGTGCTGGGGCGGATCGAGGTCTCGGGCGGCACCGAAGAGCAGTACCGGACCTTCTATTCGTGCCTCTATCGCTCGACCCTGTTCCCTCGCAAATTCTACGAGATCGACGCCAAAGGCAATCCGGTGCATTACAGCCCCTACAACGGCGAGGTGCTGCCGGGCTATATGTATACCGACACGGGTTTCTGGGATACGTTCCGGTGTCTGTTCCCGCTGCTGAACCTGGTCTACCCGTCGGTCAACGCCGAGATTCAGGCCGGGTTGGCCAACACCTACCGCGAGAGCGGCTTCCTGCCCGAATGGGCCTCGCCGGGCCACCGCGGCTGCATGGTGGGCAACAATTCGGCTTCCGTAGTTGCAGATGCGATCCTGAAAGGAGTGACGCCCGCAGAGGATGTCGCCACGCTCTACGAGGCGATGCTTGCGGGACGCGACAAGGTGCATCCCACGGTAAGCTCCACCGGTCGCCTCGGACACGAATATTACAACACGCTGGGCTACGTGCCCTATAACGTGGGCATCAACGAAAATGCCGCCCGGACGCTCGAATACGCCTACGACGACTGGTGTATCGCGCAGACGGCGAAGATGCTGGGCAAGGACGAAGATGCGAAACGGCTGGAAAAGGCTTCGCAGAACTATAAAAACATGTTCGATCCCGAAACCCGCCTGATGCGGGGCCGCAACGAGGACGGCACGTTCCAGTCGCCGTTCAGCCCCTACAAGTGGGGCGACGCCTTCACCGAGGGCAACTCGTGGCACTACACCTGGTCGGTGTTCCACGATCCGGAGGGCCTTGCAACCCTAATGGGAGGCAAAACCGAATTCGGAAAAATGCTCGATTCGGTGTTCGTCGTGCCGCCGATCTACGACGACAGCTACTACGGGTTCCGCATCCACGAGATCACCGAGATGCAGGTGGCCAACATGGGCAACTACGCCCACGGCAACCAGCCGGCGCAGCACATGATCTACCTCTACAACTACGTCGGCCAGCCCTGGAAGGCGCAGTGGTGGACGCGCGAGGTGATGGACCGCCTCTATTCGTCGAAGCCCGACGGCTACTGCGGCGACGAGGACAACGGACAGACCTCGGCGTGGTATGTATTCTCGGCTCTGGGATTCTATCCCGTGTGCCCGGGATCGGACGAGTATGCGGTCGGCTCCCCGCTGTTCCGGAAAGCGGCGATCCATCTGGAGAACGGCCAGACCGTGGAGATCGACGCCCCGCAGAACTGCGCTGAAAACCGTTATGTGGGACGGATGACCGTCGACGGCAAGGTCACCGGGAAGACGTTCCTCGAATACGGCGAGTTGCTCGGCGGCGCAAAGATCGCCTTCGGGATGCAGCCGGAGCCAGACAAAGACCGGGGCGCGAAGCCCGGGGATGCGCCCTATTCGATGAGCCGGGAGGATTGTCGATAAATTGTCGATAGAATCTGTCCGGGAATTTTGAAAGTATGTCGAAAAGCGCTATTTTTGTAACGTTGTTTTTACAACTGTTAGGTTAATTCCCATGAATTCAGGCTGCAATATCGACCAACGCGAACGAAAGAAACAGCAGGGCCAGGCCGCTGCCTTCTATTCGCGGGCGTGTCAGCAGCAGATGCGACGTGCAGCGTCCCTGGGGCAGCAGATGCCTGCTCGTGGGGTGCTCGGATAGATACCAGACCGCCATGACATGCGATGTCGTGGCGGTCTGCTTTTTTCACCCGTCCGAAAGACGGGATTCAGGGGCGGAGGCAGGTCGGGGCGTTCCGGCGCCGGTTCTCCGTCCGCTCAAGAGACGGGTTTTAAGTGATATAAAAAACGAATTCATATGAAAGTAGGCGTGATTATGGGCTCTGTGAGCGATTACGAGGTGATGGCCGAAGCCGTCGCTATGCTCGAAGCGTTCGGTGTCGATTTCGAAAAACGGGTGGTCAGCGCTCACCGCACGCCCGATCTGCTGTGCGAATACGCCAAGACGGCCAGGGAGCGCGGTATCGGCGTGATCATCGCCGGGGCCGGCGGCGCGGCGCATCTGCCGGGCATGGTGGCCTCGATGACTCCGCTGCCCGTGGTGGGCGTTCCCGTGAAGTCGCGCGCCCTGAACGGACTGGACTCGCTGCTGTCGATCGTGCAGATGCCCGCGGGCGTTCCCGTGGCCACGACGGCCATCAACGGGGCGAAGAACGCCGCGCTGATCGCCGTGTCGATCCTCGCTTTGCAGGATGCCGCTCTGGCGGCGAAACTCGACGCCTTCCGCGCCAAACAGACCGCGGATGTGCTGAAGGCTGAAATATAGTTGGGAAATTTCCAACCGCGTGCGACAAGCTCCTCCCGAGAGAGGGGGTTGGGATGGGGCAGACTGGTAAACGCGGCGGTACGCCGCGAATGACAACGGTCGAAAGTAAAACAACGAATGACGAATAAACAACATAAAGGCGGATTAATGAAGACCATCGGTATCATAGGTGGCGGTCAGCTGGGGCTGATGATCGCCGAGCAGGCGCGGGAACTGGGCGTGCGCACCGTGTGCCTCGACCCGGCGGCCGACGCTCCGGCGTTCAACGTTTGCGACGATCATATCGTTGCGGCCTACGACGATGCCGCGGCGCTCGAGGAACTGTGCCGCCGCAGCGACGCGGTGACCTATGAATTCGAAAACGTACCGGGGGATATTCTGATTCCGCTGTGCGGGAAATACAACATCCCGCAGGGCTACAAACCCCTTTACGATTCGCAGGACCGCCTGCGCGAGAAGTCGAACGCCCGCGACCACGGGCTGCGCACGCCCGGTTTCGAGGCCGTGGACGACGAAGCGTCGCTGCGCGAAGCCGTGCGGCGGCTGGGGCTTCCCGCCGTGCTGAAAACCCGCACGCTGGGCTACGACGGCCACGGGCAGCGGGTGCTGAAGACGGAGGCCGACATCGCCGGGGCGCTGCCCCTGCTTGCGGTTCCCTGCATCCTGGAGGAGTTCGTGCCGTTCGATTTCGAGGCCAGCATCGTGATGGTGGCGGACGGCGAGCGGGTCGTGAGTTTTCCCGTGGGGCGCAATGTCCACCGCGACGGGATTCTGGATTTGTGTATCGTACCTGCCGAAGTCGACTCCGGGGTGCTGGCGCGGATGAAGGCCCAGAGCGAGCGTTTCATGCGCGATTGCGGCTATCGGGGCATCCTGGCCATCGAGTATTTCATCAAGGGCGGTGAAATCTACTTCAACGAGATGGCCCCGCGCCCGCATAACTCGGGTCACTACACCATCGAAGGCGCGACCACGAACCAGTTCCGCGAACTGGTCCGCTATCTGGTCGGGGAGCCTTTGCAGGAGCCGCAGCCGGTGGCTCCCACGGTGATGAAAAACATTCTGGGACAGGATCTCGAAGCCGCGGAGCGAATCGCCGCGGAGAACCTCCCGGGCGTATATGTCCACCTCTACGGCAAGACGGAGAGCCGTCCCAAGCGCAAGATGGGCCACATCACGTTCGTGGGGATGGATGCCGCACGGTTCGAGGCCGAATGGGCCGGACGTTTTGTGAAATAACCGATCGGGCCGTCCCGCAGGCAAGTCCCCTCCGGGGGCGCTTACGTACACGGCCAAAGGACGTGATAACGGCGTATTGAGCCGCTGAACGATGAATGAAACAAACAGAGATAAATGAATAATACGACCAATTACCGCATTTTTGTCGAGAAATTACCCCGCTTCCGGGTCGAGGCCGAGAGCCTGCGCCGCGAGCTGAACACCAATCTGAACCTGTCGCTGGGCGAGGTGCGCCTGCTCTGCGTCTACGACCTTTTCGGCTTCAGCGAAGAGCTGCTGGAAAAGAGCCGCTATACGGTTTTCGGCGAGGTGGTGACCGACTCGGTGACCGACACGTTCGACCTCGCGGGGCGCAAGTATATCGCCGTGGAGTATCTGCCCGGGCAGTTCGACCAGCGCGCCGCTTCGGCCGTCGACTGCGTGCGGCTGATCGATCCCGAGGCCCGGGTCGACATCCGCTCGTCGAGGCTGCTCGTTTTCGATGACAAGACGACCGACGGGGAGCTGGCGAAGATCCGGCATTACTACATCAACGCCGTCGAATCGCGTGAGAAGGACCTCTCGGTGCTCAGCGACATGGAGCAGGCCGAAGTGAAGCCCGTCGGGGTGCTCGAAGGGTTCCGGGAGATGGCGGATTCCGAACTGGAGCCTTACTGCAAGACGATGGGTCTGGCGATGAACGCCGACGACCTGCGCGAGGTGGTGAAATACTTCCGTTCGGAGGGGCGCGATCCCTACGAAACCGAGCTGCGCATCCTCGACACTTACTGGAGCGACCACTGCCGCCACACGACCTTCACGACCGAGTTGGAGGGCATCACCGTCGAGGAGTCGTTCGTCAAGGAGGAGATCGAAGATTCGCTGGCGCTGTACCTGCGTATCCGCCGCGAACTGGGCCGTGAGCACAAGAGCCTCTGCCTGATGGATATGGCGACCATCGGCGCGCGCTACCTCCGGCAGAAAGGCCTGTTGGACGATCTGGAGGTCTCGGAGGAGAACAACGCCTGCTCGGTCTACATCGACGTCGATGTAGACGGGCGGACCGAGAAGTGGCTGTTGCAGTTCAAGAACGAAACCCACAACCATCCGACCGAGATCGAACCTTTCGGCGGGGCTTCGACCTGTCTGGGCGGCGCCATCCGCGACCCGCTGTCGGGCCGCAGCTACGTCTATCAGGCGATGCGCGTAACGGGCGCGGGAAACATTTACCTGCCTGTGTCGGAGACCCTTTCCGGAAAACTGCCCCAGAGCGTCATTTCGAAGAAGGCCGCGGCGGGCTATTCGAGCTACGGCAACCAGATCGGACTGGCTACGACCCATGTCCGCGAGATTTATCACGACGACTATGTCGCCAAACGCCTCGAAGTGGGGGCTGTGGTGGGGGCCGTGAAGGCTGCGAACGTCCGCCGCGAGCGTCCCGCACCGGGCGATAAAATCATCATGTTCGGCGGCCGCACGGGCCGCGACGGCATCGGCGGTGCGACCGGCTCTTCGAAGGAGCACGACGCCAAGTCGCTCGAAACCTGCGGCAGCGAGGTGCAGAAGGGCAACGCCCCCGAGGAGCGCAAGCTCGAGAGGCTGTTCCGCCGTCCGGAGGTGACGCGCCTCGTCAAGAAATCGAACGACTTCGGCGCGGGCGGCGTCAGCGTCGCCATCGGCGAACTGGCCGACGGGCTGGACATCTACCTCGACCGCGTGAAGACCAAGTACAGCGGTCTGAACTCCACGGAACTCGCCATCAGCGAATCGCAGGAACGCATGTCGGTGGTGGTCGAGGCGAAGGACATGGAGGAGTTCATGGGATACTGCCGCGAGGAGAACATCGAGGCGGTGCACGTGGCCGACGTGACGGACACGGCGCGCATGCGGATGTTCAACGGCGACAGGAAGGTCGTGGACCTCAAGCGCGAATTCATCGACAGCGCCGGGGCGAAGCATTATGCCGAGGCGCGGATCGGCGCGGTGGAAAACCGCGATCCCTTTGCCCGTGAAGTGGCGGGGGAGACCCTCGCCGAGCGTTTTACGAACAACCTCAAGGATAACAATGTCGTCTCGCAGCGGGGCCTCGTGGAGATGTTCGACGCGACGATCGGCCGCTCGACGGTGCTGATGCCCTTCGGCGGCCGCATGCAGCGCAGCGAGACGCAGGTCTCGGTGCAGAAACTCCCCACGGACAGCTATACCGACACGGCCAGCATCATGGCCTTCGGCTACAACCCCTACGTGGCTTCGTGGAGTCCCTACCACGGCGCGGCCTATGCCGTCGTGGAAGCTGCGGCGAAGGTCGTGGCCGCGGGTGCGCGTTACGAGAGGATGCGCTACTCCTATCAGGAGTATTTCGAGCGTATGACCCGGAATCCCGAGTCGTGGGGCAAGCCGCTCGGCGCGCTGCTCGGTGCGCTGAAGATGCAGGTCGAACTGGGCCTGCCTTCGATCGGCGGCAAGGACTCGATGTCGGGCACGTTCCAGGACATCAACGTTCCGCCGATGCTGATGGCCTTCGGCATCACGACGGTCGACGCTTCGAAGGTCATTTCCACCGACCTCAAAGGCGCAGGACATCGCATTTACCTCGTCCGCCATACTCCGCTGGAGAACCGGATGCCCGACACGGCGCAGCTGAAGGAGAACTTTGCGTTCGTCAGCGGGCGGATCGAGTCCGGGAAAATCCTCTCGGCGTGGTCCGTGGGCTTCGGCGGCGTCGGAGAGGGCCTTGCCAAGATGGCTTTCGGCAACGGCGTCGGCGCGGAGATCACCCTCGACGAGCCGAAATTGTATGAATACGCCTACGGTTCGATCCTCGTCGAGTGCGAGGGCACGTTGGAATATCCGCATGCCGAACTGCTGGGCTTCACCGTCGCCGAGGAGGCGCTGACGGTCAACGGGGTGAAGATGCCGCTCGAAGAGCTTTACAAGGCCAATACGGAGAAATTTGCGGCCGTTTACCCCGACAAGGGCCGGAACTCGGCGGAGGTGATGACTTCCGCACCCGCCCCGAAAACGTTCGTTTATCCCGGCGAGGCGGTCGAGACCCCGGTGGTCTATATTCCGGTGTTCCCCGGCACGAACTGCGACTACGACACCGCCAAGGCGTTCCGCGCGGCGGGGGCCGAGGTCCGGACGAGCGTCTTGTGCAACATCGCCGGCGACGACGTTCTGCGCTCGATCGCCGAAATGAAGGAGCATATCCGCCGGGCGCACATCTTCGTGCTCGCAGGCGGTTTCTCGGCGGGCGACGAACCCGACGGAAGCGCCAAATTCATTGTCAATGTGTTGAACAATAAGGATATTCGCGACGAAATCCACGCTTTGACCGACCGCGGAGGCCTGATCCTGGGCATCTGCAACGGTTTCCAGGCGTTGGTCAAGTCGGGCCTTTTGCCTTACGGACGTCTGGGCATGGTCACCAAGGAGTCGCCGACGCTGTTCCGCAACGACGTCAACCGTCATATTTCGCAGATCGTCGCGACGCGCGTCGCGACGACCGCTTCCCCGTGGCTCCGCGGCTTCCGTCCGGGTGAACTGCATTCGATTGCCGTCAGCCACGGCGAGGGTAAGTTCGTGGTGAGCGAGGAGCTTGCCCGCGAGCTGTTCGCCAACGGGCAGGTGGCCTTCCAGTACGCCGATGCCGCAGGGAACCCCACGGCAGAGGCTCCCTGGAACCCCAACGGATCGTCGTACGCCATCGAGGGCATCATCTCGCAGAACGGGTTGATTCTTGGAAAAATGGGCCACACGGAGCGTTACGAAAACAACCTGTTCAAGAACATCGCCGGCAACAAGCAGCAGTCGTTGTTCGCCAATGCCGTGGCCTATTTCCGCAAAGTGCAATAACCTTAAAAAAACGATAACCGATGAAAACCTCCCTGTTCCGATTTTGCGGCGTGCTGCTTCTTGCGGCGATGCTCGCTCCGGTCTGCGTTCATGCCCGGAAAAACCCGAAGAACCCGAAAAACAACATGCGCCTGCTGTACTGGAACATTCAGAACGGAATGTGGTCCGGGCAGGGCGACAACTACGACAAGTTCGTGGAGTGGGTCAGGGCGTACGATCCGGACGTCTGCGTCTGGTGCGAGGCGCAGTCGATCTACAAGACCGGCACGGCCGACAAGATGGATGTCGCCGACCGTTATCTGGTCGGGAACTGGGGCGAACTGGCCGCCCGTTACGGCCACAAATACTGGTATATGGGCGGACACCGCGACAATTACCCGCAGGTGATCACGTCGAAATACCCGATCGAGAACGTCGAACGTATCGTCGGCTCGAAACCCGACAGCGTGGTGACGCACGGAGCGGGCTGGGCGCGCATCGAGAAGAACGGCAAGACGGTCAACATCGTAACGCTTCACACCTGGCCGCAGGGGTATGCCTTCGAGGCTAAAGACCGCGATGCGAGCCGTGCCGAGAACGGCGGCGACAAATACCGCCGCATGGAGATGGAATACATCTGCAACCATACGATCCATTCGGTTCCGGGCGCCGAAAAGCAGTTCTGGATGATGATGGGCGACTTCAACGCGCGTTCGTCGCGCGACAACTGGTTCTACAAATATCCGGCGGGCGACACGCGTTTCCTGGTGCACGACTACATTCTCCGGCACACGCCTTATGTGGACGTGATCGCCGGGAAATATCCCGGGGAGTTCAAGACCACGACGGGCGGCAAGTCGCGCATCGACTTCGTTTACTGCACGCCGCCGCTCTACGAGCGCATCACGCATGCCGACGTGGTGACCGACGCCTACACCGAGCCGGTCCGCGATCCGGCCAAACTTTCGAATTTCTGGCACCCCTCGGACCACCGTCCGATCGTGGTGGACTTCAATATGAAATGAGACAACGAATCAAATAATCAAAAAACACCCAAACAACATGAAACAGCTCGAAATGCTCTACGAGGGCAAGGCAAAACAGGTTTTCCGCACGGACGATCCCGATAAGATCATCATCCACTACAAGGATGCCGCTACGGCTTTCAACAACATCAAGAAAGCTACGATCGAGAACAAGGGCGTGCTGAACAACGCCATTTCGACCCTGATCTTCAAGGAGCTGCATAAGGCCGGCGTGAAGACCCACTATATCGAGACGATCAACGACCGCGATCAGGTCTGCCGCCGGGTGACGATCATTCCGCTGGAGGTGATCGTGCGCAACGTCATCGCCGGTTCGATGGCCCAGCGTCTCGGCATCGAGGAGGGCACGCAGCCCTCGAACGTCATTTTCGACATTTGCTACAAGAAGGACGAGCTGGGCGACCCGCTGATCAACGACCATCACGCCGTTGCGCTGGGCGCCGCTACGTACGAGGAGCTGAACGAGATGTACGCCATGACGGCCAAGATCAACGAGGTGCTCAAGGAGCTGTTCCTGAAGATGAACATCAAGTTGGTGGACTTCAAGATCGAGTTCGGCAAGACGTCGGACGGCGAGATCGTGCTGGCCGACGAGGTGTCGCCCGACACCTGCCGTCTGTGGGATGCCACGACCAACGAGAAACTCGACAAGGACCGTTTCCGCCGCGACCTGGGCAAGGTCCGCGAGGCTTACGAGGAGATTCTGGCGCGCCTGCAAAAAATCGTCGGGTAGTATGATGGAAGTGATCCGCGACCGTGAATTGCACGAGGAGTGCGGGGTGTTCGGCATCTACGGAGTGCCGAACGCCGCGTCGCTGACCTATTACGGTCTCCACGCCTTGCAGCACCGCGGGCAGGAGGGGGCCGGCATCGTCTCGGTGGACGAGAGCGGCACGTTCCGCCGCATCAAGGGCGGAGGGCTGGTGACGGAGGTTTTCGACGAGGCGAAACTCGCCACGCTGAAAGGTTCCACGGCCATCGGCCATGTGCGTTACACCACGGCCGGAGGCGGCGGCATGGAGAATGTCCAGCCGTTCCTCTTCCGCCACCACACGGGCGACTTCGCGCTGGCGCATAACGGCAATATCGTCAATTCGGAGTTGCTGCGCCGCCACCTCGAAAACAAGGGCAGCCTGTTTCAGTCGACTTCCGACAGCGAGATCCTGGCCCACCTGATCAAGAAGGAGACGCGCTACCACGACCGGCCGCGCATCTTCTCGATCATCGACGCGCTGAACATGCTCGAAGGCGCTTTCGCCTTCCTGATTATGACGGCCAACCGCATCTACGCCTGCCGTGACAAGTACGGCCTGCGTCCGCTGTCGATCGGCAAGCTGGGCGACGGATGGGTGGTGTCGAGCGAAACGTGCGCGTTCGACGTGCTGGGCGCGGAGTTCGTGCGCGACGTCAATCCCGGCGAGATCGTGACGATCGACCGGCAGGGGTTGCGGAGCTGCGATTTCTCGATGTACAAGCGTTGCGAAATGTGCTCGATGGAGTATATCTA
>ERZ780177.3845-NODE-3845-length-10836-cov-10.695947_pt1 | contig 10836 bp, 9 predicted proteins | sample MGYA00510973_ERZ780177 | MGnify/ENA primary metagenome ERZ780177 (study PRJEB29588, sample SAMEA2144396) | human gut metagenome | biome: human gut; feature: human-associated habitat; material: faeces | place: Denmark | collected 2008/2010 ...
TTGTATACATTCCAGCCGCTTCCGTCAGCACGACGTCTTGCATCGATTGCCACAACCACACACTGACTGCCAAACTTGTCAGCAGCATCGCTGATAAGCCTCGGTGTGTTTATGGCACTTGAATTTATAGAAATCTTGTCCGCTCCCTCTCTAAGCAGTGCCTTAAAATCATCGACTGTTCTGATGCCGCCTCCCACAGTGAACGGTATAAAAACCTTTTCAGCAACCTTTCTGACCATATCCACAACAGTATTTCTGTTGTCGCTTGACGCTGTTATATCCAGAAAAACCACCTCATCTGCGCCTGCCTTATCGTAAGCAGCTGCAATCTCAACCGGGTCACCTGCATCTCTTAAATTGACAAAATTTATGCCCTTCACAACACGTCCGTTATTCACATCCAGACATGGGATTATTCTCTTCGTAAACATATTATGCCTCCCCTATCCCTGCAAAATTCTTAAGTATCGAAAGTCCGACTGTGCTGCTTTTTTCCGGATGGAACTGGCAGGCGAACACATTATTTTTCTCTACGGACGCATGAATGTGTGTACTGTACTCTGTCGTTGCTGTGACAATTGCTTCATCAGTGGCTTTCAGATAGTACGAATGCACAAAATATACATACGGATGCTCTGAAAGACCTTTAAACAGCCTTCCATTGTTCTGTAAATCAAGTGAATTCCAGCCTATGTGAGGAATTTTAAGTCCTTCCTTATCAGGTATGCGAAGTATCTGTCCGTCAAGCACATGAAGCCCCTCAACGCCCTGGCTCTCATCGCTTCCCTCAAATAATAGCTGAAGACCCAGGCATATGCCAAGAAATGGCTTGTCCATGTCACAAACCTCGTGAATCACCTTGTCCAGCTCGTATTTTTTAAGCGAATCCATTGCATCTCCAAAAGCTCCTACTCCGGGAAGTATTACCTTATCGGCATTTAAAATCTCATGCCTGTCTCTGGTCACAATACTCTCCTCGCCTATAGCTGTAAGAGCCTTTTGTACGCTTCGCAGGTTGCCTGCTCCATAGTCAATGATTGCTATCATATCATTTTGTCTCCTCTTTAATGCCTAATTCATTTAATTTCTGTGTCAGCGCCAGTGTATAGTCATCTCTATCATCTATATTATACAAAGCAATGGCATCATCATATGATAAGCCATACTGACTGCTCAGGGTATCAGAAATAATGTTTTTTAGCTGCTCAAGCTGCAGCTCACATCCGTATTCCTTTGCGTTTTCTGCATTTACAGCACATCGGCCAGCCGCACATACTAAGGAATCCGCTGCCATGGTTACATAGCCTGAATCGCTAAAGCTCTTATATGCATCATATTTGCCTGATACTGATGCAAGCACCGACAGCTTATTGTACAACTGCTTATCTTCACCCGAAAGCTTCAAGCCACTCAGCCTGCTATATGCATTTGTATACAGCTCTATTGAATCAGCTTTATTCTGACCTATATCAGCTATTGCCTGATTGTACGTATTCTGAGCATCAGTCACTTTGGAGTTGTTTCCGAGCAAAAAGGTGCATATGAGAACAAACACAACTATCGACATAACAAATACCCAGATTACTATAACAGGTCCCTTAGGAAGCTTAGGTCCCTTCTCCCATCCAGTGCGCTCCTTCTTTTCCTTTGGAGCCTTTGGCTTTTTTTCTTTTTTAGGTTTTTTGGGCTTCTTTTCTTTTTTAGGCTTTTTGCCCTTTTTTGGCTTATCCGATGCTTTGTTTGGCTCTCCGTTAGCATCCAGCGCTTCAAGTATCTGTTTATTTTCATCCGAGAGCATCTGTGCGTCAGTTTCTGTGCCATCCGCCATGCCCTGTGTATCTGTAACGTCATCTGACTGTGGCTCTTTTGTAAAAAATGATATTATTTTTTTAAAAAGGCTCTTTTTTTCCGTACCTTGCGCATCAAGCTCTCCATCAGTCGTCTCATGTGCCTTCATCTGACGGCTTGCATAATCATCTATATCATTCCCTGTCTCACCGGTTTTTCCTTCAAGCAGATCACCGATATTATCCAGGCCATCACTATCGAGTATGTCAAGTACATCCTTTGATGCATTTCCTGCCAGGTCCGGCTCTCCTATTTCTTCAACCATCTGAGGTTCATTTGTTATTATACTCTCCGGAGTCTCCTCCTGTTTGGGATTCTCAGCCATTTCCGGCATGTTTGCATCCATCATCTCTTTCCCAGAATCTGCCGGTGTAAAATTAAATACCGCATTGCTTAGATTATCGTCTGCTTTGTTTTCCTGTTTATCTCCCTGAGTCTCCTGTTCCTTCATCCTGCGGTCAAACTCAGTGAGCATATCATCAAGTGAAGCATCCTTGTCATCAGGAGCCGGAGTCTGTACATTAAGAGCCTGACCCTTGGCCTGCTCATTTTCCCTCTCAAGTTCCTTTTCAAAGTTCGACAGATACTCATCATATGTCTCATTTTCAAGCTCGTCCTCAAACTTTTTGAGGAATTCATCCTGATCAGCCCCAGACATCTTCGTATCTGTATCCTGCAGTTTGTTCATTGAATCCAGCAAATTGTCCAGATAGTTTTCTGTCGATTTATCGCTCATTAGTATTCTCCATCTATAATCCATTAAAGGGTGCAGCTAAACAAGCCACACCCCCTTGTATCTAAATATATTATGCTTTATCAAGCAGCTTGTCAATCGCCTCTACAAGCTTTCCAATTTCAGGCTTTGTAAGCTGTGCGTCTGCTCCAAGCTGTTCACCCTTTTTCCTCATCTCTTCATTTACCAGTGAAGAGAATATGATAACCGGTATATCTCTAAGCTCTGAATCTGATTTTACAAGCTTTGTGAGTCTGTGTCCATCCATGAGCGGCATCTCAATATCAGTTATAATGCAGTCAAGATGCTTTGTAATATCGCCCTTTGCCTGCATAGCCTTTATCACATCCCAGGCCTCCTGACCATTCTCTTCCACTATGAGATTGGTATATCCCGACTTCTTAAGGCACTCGGTGATGAGCTTTGACAATAAAGCCGAATCCTCTGCGATAAGAATTGTAGCATCACTCCTATCTCTTGCCTCCATCTCATCGATATCATTAACCCTAAGTCCTGTCTGCGGACTAATAGAAGCAACTATAGCCTCAAAATCAAGGATAACTATAAGCCTGTCATCCATTTTGATAACACCTGTAGCAGTGCTGCCCTGCTCGCCCGTCAGTGTCTCGTCAGGCTTTATGATATTCTCCCACGATACGCGGTGTATACCGATAACCTGATCTACATGAAATGCCACATTGAGTTTGTTAAAATTCGTAATGATAAATAAGCCCTTTTCATCCGTCTGTGGCAGATTAAGACAATTCTTTAAATTGATAACCGTAATCATTGTGTCACGTGGCATAAATATTCCCTCAACACTCGGATGAGTATTCGGAACAGGAGTGACCGGCATATATTGCAAAATCTCTCTGATCTTTGCGACATTGATTCCGTAGTGATTGTCTCCCAACGTGAATTCAAGCACTTCAAGCTCGTTTGTTCCTGACTCCAATAATATGTTCGTATCCATAATACAACCTCCACCTCTTAGTAATCTAAGTATATCATATGTTTTATAATTCAATCAAACTTTTTTCGTTATCTTTTATAACCGACATCTTGATACTGTCACATGCTGTACCCTGAGGTATCTTGAAAAGCAGCACCACATCAACCGCATCGTGCGCCTTTACGGTCCCCTGAAAAGTATTAAGAGAATATGTAAGGAATGTGCCCTCAGCCGTGTATTCCTTTCCATCGGGGAAAGTGGCTTTATACGTCCTAGCATTGCCAAACATATCAACATTTATATCCTCGCCTGTCGGATTTTTAAGGGTGAATTTCATAACCGCAAAAGTATTACCGCTTCCTGCCGTCATAGAATAGTATGAGCCCTCATTGTACACATCTGACTCGTTTACTCCATCATATGTAATTTCAAGGCTGCCGTAGCCTGTTGCCTCGGCAAGTGACACCTTCTTTTCCTGCGTGGCAGAAGGCTCTTTCTGCGAATTACTGCTCTTATCATTTCCGGCTTCAGATGTCTTATTATCCTGCGAAGGTGAATTATCAGGTGACGCATCGTCCACTTTCTCAGTGTCCTCCATATCTCCACGTTTCTCCGTAGCGTTAGTCATGCCATCCTGCTGGTATATATTGTGTTTTGCAACAACATATGCTGAATAATTAGCGATAAGGCTTTGTTCCGCATCAGTCATATCATATAATTTTGTTCCGCAGCCTGTCAACGTTATAATTGCTGTAAATGCCACAGCTGCCATTTTTATATTTCTTCCCATCATTGCAATAAACCCATTCTTATTCTATGACTTTTATCCTAATAATACATATAGTAACACATTTATTGATTGTTTGCAATAAATAACTCAAGTTCAAACCAGAATTCTACACCATCCTTGTGATTTATGACACCATACCCTCTGTGATGCAGTTCCATAATGGCCTTTACTATAGACAGTCCTATGCCGCTTCCGCCATATGCCCTTGTTCTGGCCTTGTCCACCTTATAGAACTTATTCCATATATTTTCTATATCCTTATCAGGTATCGGCTCTCCCGTGTTAAACACGCTGACCCTCACACGGTCGCTGTACATGCTGTATGATACAGTGATAGTACCACCTCTTGTGCAGTGATTTATCGCATTGCTGATATAGTTTGTCACAACCTCTTCAATCTTGTATATATCACCGCTCACATATACGGAATCGGTGCGGTCAAACTCAATTGCAGCCTCATTTTTCTGTGCCAGAAGCTTAGATGAGTCTATAACCCCTCTGACAAGCGGTGTCAGATCAAACCTTGTCATCTCAAGCACATCACTGCCATCCTCCAGATGATTGAGAGATAAAAGCTTCATAACCATGCGGTTCATCTTGTCAGTCTCGTCCATGATGACATCACAGTAGAAGTTACGGCTCTCATCATCGTCATTTACGACCTCTTTGAGCCCCTCAGCATAGCCTGAGATCAGAGCAAGCGGAGTTTTTAACTCATGTGACACATTTGACAAAAACTCCTTTCTCATCTCATCAATCTCTTCTTTTTTCTTTATATCACGCTGTAATTCATTGTTTGCCACCTTTAGTCTTGTGATGGTCTGCTCAAGTGTCTGCGACAGCTCATTCATATGCTCACCAAGCACATAAAGCTCCTTTGCACTGTTTTCCGTATCAATATACTTCGCATCAAAATCAAGCTTCGCCATCCTTGTTGACAGCTCAGTCATATTTCTTATCGGCCTGGTCATGTTGCGAGCAACAATATATGCCATAAACACTCCCACAACAATAGCAGCCACTCCACCTATTGCAAAAAAGCGGTTCGATATGGACACGCTCTCCTTAATGCTCTCAAGCGGTGTCTTCATGTATACAAAGTTACCGTCAATCAGTCTGTTATTTATGATAATATACTCTGTCCCCAGCCTTTTATCCTTCTGCCTTGTCATATTCAGGTTGTTGTAGTCTGCCGAATACGACGACATGCTCGCCTCCAAAAGCAGCTGGAATATTTCCTGATTGTCAGTAGTTCCCTCAATGATGACCTTACCGTATTTGTTGAACACAACCGCATCTATATTAGCGCCAACGCATTTCTTTTCAAATGCTACAGCAAACGTATCATCTGAAAGTTTGTCATTTTTTGCAGCCAAGTCCACCATTTTGTATACAGCAAGCATCTCTTTTTCCTTGTTAAATACATAATACTTTTCCAGCAGTGTGTTATTAGCCATCCAGAACACGCCTACTATCAGAAGTACAATGAATGAAATCACAAGCGTAAGCTGCGTGGATAGCGTTTTTTTCTTTTTCATGGTGACACCTCTTATCCCGAATCCATTAGTCCTAAGCTTAGCACTTACTGTATCTCGAACTTATATCCCACACCCCAGACAGTCTTTATATAGTCGCCTTTAGCGCCCATCTTGCTTCTTAATTTCTTCACATGTGTATCAATTGTCCTCGCATCGCCAAAATAATCATAACTCCACACACTGTCAAGTATGCGCTCCCTGGTAAGCGCAATTCCCTGATTGCTCATAAAGTAATCCAAAAGCTCAAATTCCTTTACCGAAAGTTCAATATTCCTGCCATCAATAGCTACAGTGTGTGCCGTCTTGTCCATGACAATACCACCGGCCTCGCTTATTACTGCTTCCTTGCCCAGTTTATTCGCCCTGCGAAGGAGAGCATTTACCCTGGCCACCAGTATCTTTGGAGAAAATGGCTTTGAAATGTACTCATCAGCACCAATGTCAAAGCCGTTTAATTCATCACGCTCATCGCCCTTAGCTGTAAGCATAATAATCGGCACCTTTGAAGTCTGTCTGATTTCACGGCATACCTCCAAACCATTTATCCTTGGCATCATTATATCGAGCACCAGCAGTGCTATGTCCTTCTGCTGATAAAATATATCAAGTGCCTCCTCGCCGTCTCCGGCCTCAAGTACCTCGTACCCTTCCCTTGCAAGGAAATCATGCACGAGCTTTCTCATCCTGCTCTCGTCATCTACCACCAGTATCTTTATTTTGTCCACTCTGTTGCATCCTGCCTTTCATCCAGTGCTTTTTCCCTTTCTTCTACTGCCTTTTCCCTTTTTTCAAGCTCCTTCTGCCAGTTTTCATATTTGTCTATCAGCTCATTCTCGTAGTCCACCACATACGGACTGTGTCCACTCACATATGTGATGCCAAACATAACAGCTATGGCAGCCGATAATACAATAGTAAAAAACAATGCCACATGGAACTTTTTCTTATAGCCTTCCGTCTGTTTTTTTACCTCGACAACCGCTTTTTTATCCTCAGGAATATAAATCGGACGGATATCCTCATTCTTGATATAGGGAATCGTATGCAGATATTCCTGCAGTTCAACAAGAAACGATAGCCCTACAGGAGTAAAAAAATACCCCGGCTTGTTAAGCCTTAAATACAGCTTGTATACCGTATCCGGGTCAGACATATCAGTCTGATCCTTTATATATCGTATTCCGTCACTTTCTTTTTTAGCCTGCCTTGCCTCTTCCTTTGTCTGAAACTCAAACCCATCAACTACATACATCATATTCCCTCTTTCTAATCATCGCGCTCTGCAATCTCACCCGAACGATATGCCGCAATGAGATGCTTTAGATCAGCTATCTTTTCCTTCATCTTTATTCCGACATCCGTATCTCCGACAAGTATTCTCTTATCAAGTACTTCTACAGCCTCACGCCTTGATACGATATCCCTCTCATCCCTTACTGCCGTCTCCGGTGATTCAAACGGCTCATGTGCTGTCAATGTCAGCCCATATGAATTGTAAATCAAGGTATATCCCGCGATGCCTGTCCGCCTGCGGTACGCCTTTGAAAAACCACCATCTATGACTATCACTCTGCCGTCGCACTTCACAGGGCTTTCACCTCTTAATCTGTGCACAGGAACATGTCCGTTTATGATATGGTCTCTTTTATCATGCAAACCAAACTCCTCTAGTATACGCTGCGCACACTCAGGCTTGTTTATATAGTCATAATAAAAGTTTTTCTTTTCTATTTTCATGTCATCGTCATCTATAAAATATCTCTCAAACGTAGCCATCTTATTTCTGCCATAAAGCGGAGAATATGGTGCTGTCCATATGTACCACATGATATCGCTGCCCTTTTGTCTTTCCAGCCTGTCATCCGAGAAAAAAGCCTTTCTGACGTAAGTCTCCAGTATATCAAACAAAGCTTTGCCGCTATACTCTTTACCGTAGATATTTACCTTTGCGAAGCTTCCGTCCTCCTCCATCGGGATGCATCCGTGGAAAAGCAGATTGCCATTATATACCTTGTACATGCTGCCTTTTTTAAGCAACAGCCCAACGTGGTTTTTAAGCTTCTCGCAATGAATAAACGAGCTCCTGAGCCTCTGTATGACTTCCTCTTCCCCCTCTGTCAGCCTGTAAGGATCAGCAGGGTCAATTGTCGGAAAGCTTGTATCAAGAAGCTTATAAGTTCTGCCCTCAAGCTCTATAGTGCCCTGTTCATAATCAATATGTTCCAAAAGCAATCGTTCCTTCATGCCATACTCAGGCCACTTCTTAATGAGCTGTCCCTCCAGCTTGAAACGTATGATGGCAATGGCCTTGTGCATCTTCTTTATCAGATCACTCTCCATATTATCTGCGCCACTTGGAGCCACCTTAAACACAAATCTGGTACATGGGTCATCCTTGTAAGCCTTCAGTGCAAACGTAGCAAGCGGAAGCATATTTATGCCATAGCCCTCCTCGACCACGTCCAGATTACCATATCTGATACTGTTTCTGACAACAGTTGCAATACATGCAGGATTTCCTGCTGCTGCCCCCATCCAGATAATATCGTGATTGCCCCACTGTATATCCAGCGAGTGATATCTGCACAGTCTGTCCATTATCAGATGTGGCCCCGCTCCCCTGTCGTATATATCACCAAGCACATGCAGATGGTCAACAGCAAGTCTCTGAATAAGCTCGGAAAGCACCACTATAAACTCCTCCGCAGTGCCCAGCTCCACTGTTGTATTGATGATTGACTCGTAGTAAGCCTCCTTGTTTAACACCTCCGGCTTTTCTGTGATGAGCTCCTCTATAACATATGCATACTCCTCCGGCAAAGCTTTTCTCACTTTGGAGCGCGTATACTTTGATGAAACGGTCTTGCACACCTCTATCAGCTTATAAAGAGTCGTCTTATACCACGAATCCATATCCGGCTCGTCCTGCTTAATAAGCTCCATCTTTTCCCTTGGGTAGTAGATGAGTGTGGCAAGCGCAGCCTTGTCAGCCTTGTTCATCGCCAGACCAAATACATCATCTATCTTCTTTCTTACAGCCCCGGAACCATTTTTCAGCACATGGGAAAAGGCTTCATACTCACCATGCACATCAGATACAAAGTGCTCTGTGCCCTTTGGCAGGTTTAAAATAGCCTGCAGATTGATAATCTCAGATGATGCCTTGCCTATTGTCGGATACATCTCCGACAGCTGTTCCAAATAATGTAAGTGTTCTTTATCAATTGCTATATCATTCATTTATATCTAGACCTCGTAATACTGATTCATCACCTTATTTATTTCCTTTTCAAGCTTACAGCCCGTGTATACACACTTCATAATGCACTTTCTGATTGGCTCCTCAAAATTAGTACCCTCGCACTTATCCAAAACTCCCTGCAATGTAAGCTGTACAAGTATACTCTCCCCTGTCTGCGGATCTGTGGCTATGTTTTCGTACACCTTCTTGTAGTACTTATCACTCACTACCGGGTACTCAGTCAGCGCCATTTCCCGCCACTTTCTGAAACTTAGCGACATATATTCACCTGCTCTTTTGTATATAATAAAACATTGTACCAATTAGCGGTGCTCTAATCAATGCCTCAGACACATTTATTTCAAAAAATTTTTTTGATATTTATTATAAATAAAGCTGCATTTGTTTAAATAAAAAAAGTGTAAGCTGCATTCAGCTTACACTAATTAAGTTTCAGGACACCTCCCTTTTTATATAACAAACATTCTTATTTGACAGTAATTGACGTTTCTTATATATTTATTTATGTTTCAACAATAACCATTATAGTGTATTGCGCATGTCAATACTTGACCAAATTTGGAGTTTATTTTTTTAAAAAGAAGGGAGATTAGCTCATAAATGAACCGACTTGAAATAGCAAACAACATATCGACGAATATTGAGCGCGAACGCATAAAGCTTGGTATGTCCCAGGCACAGTTTGCAAAAGCACTTGATATGTCACTCTCCACCTACAAGCGAATAGCAAACGGAGAATCCTCTCGTATAGACATCTACACCGCTTACCTGATATACAAGCTGACAGGACGATTTTCCTGCGAACTAACAGGCTTCAATGATGATGTAATAAACCTTGCAAAGCGCATCAAAAAGCTTTCCAAAAGCCAGCGCATACTTATAGACTCGATTATAGACACTGAGCTTGCGCTGTCTGCCTACAAGGATGAAAGCAGTCATAAGGAGGATCTGATTTCCGTCCTCATCCCGACAGGCAATATGACCGACGGCATGATTTTTGACTCCTACAACGTTGAAAAGCTTGATGTTTCAAATTACAGAAAAGCCTTCGGTGATGCCCTTCACATCGGAATCCGCATCACAAGCAATCATCTACATCCTGTATATAATAAAGGCGATATACTTCTAATCAGTCGAAACCCAATCCGCGACGGCGATACCGGTATCTTTATCAACGCACAGAACAAGCGTGCATACATCAGAAAACTCCACCAGAAAACCCCATGTGAGCTCACACCAATCAACAATTACGGTGAGACCTTTTATGTCGACAGCGATAATGTTGATGATATGAGCAAATGGATAAAATTCGGACACGTGCTCTGCAAGGTGCGCTAGCAGTTTACTCTGTTATTTTAATATCATCAAAGCAGTCAAAAGTTGCAAAGTAGTCTGCCGGAGTTTCTGCTCTTCTGATGAGTTTTGCCTCTCCATTGCTTTCGAGCAGTATCTCTGCTGAGCGAAGTCGTCCGTTATAATTGTAGCCCATCGAGAAGCCGTGTGCTCCTGTATCATGGATTACCAGATAGTCTCCCATATCAATCTTCGGAAGCTGTCTGTCAATTGCAAACTTATCACAGTTCTCACAGAGTGAGCCTACCACATCATATGTATGGTCACAAGGAGCATCCTCCTTGCCGAGCACGGTGATATGATGATATGAGCCGTAAATAGCCGGTCTCATAAGGTTTGCCGCACACGCATCTACTCCTA
>ERZ780177.3850-NODE-3850-length-10828-cov-3.471085_pt1 | contig 10828 bp, 9 predicted proteins | sample MGYA00510973_ERZ780177 | MGnify/ENA primary metagenome ERZ780177 (study PRJEB29588, sample SAMEA2144396) | human gut metagenome | biome: human gut; feature: human-associated habitat; material: faeces | place: Denmark | collected 2008/2010 ...
GCACTGCTGTGCCAATGCAATGGCACAACTGTGACAAGCCGTTGGCACAAGGTACGGCAATGCTTGTTATGCCAGCGATACTACTTTCCGTCCGGCCATGAAAAGCAGGACGACCGTTGCAATGATGATTGATTTCGGATCGAGGCTGGCTGCACCGTGGTTGATCATGCCGATCAGTACTTCCCTCAGTGTTTCCCATATAGCTTGCAGTCCGCCCAGAGTGATGAAGAGCACTGCTCCTACTGTCATTACAAATAGCGTCCAAAGACGTGCCAGTCGATTGCTGCGATCGGGCAGTTGGTGCATGACGCGACGGCTGAATCCGTTGTCGGCTATTTCCCGCTTGTTCTCTGCGAAGAAATCTTTCAGAAGTTTATCATTATCTATTTCCGTCATAACCGTTTCTTGTTAAATACGTTGCTAATTTCTCTTTTCCACGCGACAGGTGGCTTTTCACTGTTCCTGCCGGTATTCCCATGATTCCTGCAATCTTGTCGATGCTTACATCTTCCATGTAAAACAGCGTGATGCAGGTTCGTTCCACTTCCTTCAGCGATTTGAGTGACTGATAAACATCCATTGTCTGCCCTATGTTCGCTTGTTCCGTGTAGTTGGCAGCGTCTACTTCCCTGGTATCCAGGTCCGCCATCTCCTTTCGGCTGCGAATATAGTCATAAAATATATTATAAGCAATACGATACAGCCACGTAGAGAAACTCGACAAGTTTCGGAAAGAAGCCAGATTGGTGTATGCTTTGATGAAGGTATCTTGCGCCAGATCGTCACTCAATTCGTTGTCACCGCAGGTCAGATGCAGGAAGAAACGTCTGACAGGCGACTGGTACTTTTGCACCAACTGGTCGAAGGCCCTGGTGTTTTTGAACACCACGACCTGTGCGACTAGTGATATATCGTTGAGTTGGCTCATTTATTTTCTTCGTTCTTCTCTTCGTCGTTTTTCTCCGGGATTCTTGTTTCGTTCCTCTCGGTGGCGGACTCTGACTCTGTATTGACAGCTTCGTTTTTTTCTTCGGTGAAGCGAGTGTTGAAATTGCCGGTTCCGGTGTTCCTGCCGTTTTTCTCTCTGTCTGTGAATGAGGTCCGGTAGGTGGACTCTTGGTTATTTTGTTGTTTGTAGCCGACCAGCCATTGCCCGATTCCCATGAACATAACGAGCAGTCCGATCGCTCCGATTCCGAATTCGCCGGTAATCGCCCAGAGGAATATGAAGAGTCCGATGCCTGTGAAGGTGTTTCTGATACCTTGCGTGCGTTGATCCGTCGGTTTGCTTTCCCGGATGAATCCTTCCGGCAGCGGCTGTCCGGCTGCAAGTGCCTGTTCGGCAAGGCGATAACGTGCCTTCCGGTTCTTGTAGCGGAAGAAGAAGACTACAAATATGATGAATACCGGCATTCCGAAAATGGCAATGATGCTGATAATGGCTACCAGAATGCCTCCTCCGACTGCATTTCCGAAATTATTGAACGGGAAGTCGTCATCGTCAGAAACGATGGAGATACTTGCTTTTCCGTGCGGTCCGCGAGGGGTGCTCGCTTTGCTTGTACTTACATGGGTGGTATCGGCGTCTTCGTCATCCATACCGACTACTGTCACGGCAGTATTGCCGGCATTTGTTTTTGCATCTTTGTCCTTGGTTACGGTCACTTTTACGTTTCCGGTAGAATCGTTGATAACAGTGGTCTGTTTCTGGGCATTTGCCAGAGAAAAAATGGTCATCAGGACCAGTAAAGCAATTACAATTCGTTTCATATGATTATTTTTTATTTGTTTCTTTGTCTGTTAGACGTAGTTCGTATGTCAGAAAGTTGCAAAGAGACGAAATATTTTTGATATTTGCAGGAATTAATAAATGAAAAATGAATTTACCCGCTTCTTTTATCGACTACACCCGCGCCTTGTTGGGCAACGAAGAATATGAAAAACTGGCTGTCGCCTTGCAGCAAGAACCTCCTGTCAGCATTCGATTGAATGAAAAGTTGGGAGCACTTTCACAAAATGCCGGCGCAGCCCATTCTTCATTCTTCATTCATCATTCTTCATTAAACAAAGTTCCTTGGGCATCCGGCGGCTACTACCTTGATGAGCGTCTGACGTTTACGTTCGATCCGTTGTTTCATGCCGGTTGTTATTACGTGCAGGAGGCGTCGTCCATGTTTGTGGAGCAGGTGTTGCGGCAATATGTCAGTGCTCCGGTGATGATGCTCGATCTTTGTGCGGCGCCCGGCGGGAAGTCTACTCATGCGCGTAGTGTGCTTCCCGAAGGAAGTCTGCTTGTGGCGAATGAGGTGATCCGAAACCGTTCTCAGGTGCTGGCGGAGAATCTGACTAAGTGGGGACATCCGGATGTGGTCGTAACCAATAATGATCCGGCTGATTTCTCGGCACTTTCGTCTTTCTTTGACGTCATTCTGACTGATGTTCCCTGTTCGGGTGAGGGAATGTTTCGTAAAGATCCCGTAGCTGTGGAGGAGTGGAGCCCGGAAAACGTAGAAATCTGCTGGCAGCGTCAGCGGCGGATTATTGCGGACATTTGGCCTTGTCTGAAACCGGGAGGTATATTGATCTATAGTACGTGTACCTATAATACCAAAGAAGATGAAGAGAACGTACGCTGGATTCAGGAAGAATTTGGTGCCGAACTGCTGCCTTTGGATGTCCGGGAAGAGTGGAATATAACGGGGAATTTACTCGGTGGAGAGGGCGAGTCTCTGAAGGGTTTTCCTGTCTATCATTTCCTTCCCCATAAGACAAAAGGCGAAGGTTTCTTTTTGGCCGCACTTCGCAAACCGGAAGTGGAAGAGGAGGAGAATGTTGTATTTTCTTTTTCCAAAGTGAAGGCTGCAAAGAAGAAAGATAAGAAAGGAGGGGCGGTGACTTCTTCTCCTGTTTCGAAAGAAAATAGGACGTTGGCAGGCAGTTGGCTGAACAGTGAAAATGCTGAAAGATATGCTCTGTTGGCGGAAGAAAAAGAGGTAAAAGCCTTTCCGCAGCAATATATGGATGAGCTGGCTGCCATGAAGCAGTATTTGAAAGTGGTGCAGGCAGGTGTACTGATAGGTGAGGTGAAGGGAAAGGATCTGAGTCCTGCTCATGCGTTGGCTATGAGTGCTTCACTTTTGCGGCAGGATGCTTTTGATACGGAAGAAGTGAGTTATGAACAAGCTATCGCTTATTTACGAAAAGAGGCTATCGCCTTGTCGGAAACAGCCCCTCGCGGTTATGTATTGCTTACTTACCGGAATATTCCTCTCGGATTTGTGAAGAATATCGGTAATCGGGCCAATAATCTTTATCCGCAGGAATGGCGCATCCGTAGCGGGTATTTGCCGGAGGAGATACGGACTTTTTAAAATGAAGAATGAAGAATGGGCTGCGCTATCACGCTGCACAGTAATTCTTCATTCATCATTCTTCATTTAGTTCATTCTTAAGGAAGTATTCCGGTAGGTATTTCCTTATAATTCAGCATGAAACCGATTTGTCTGCCTGTTCCCGGTTCTCCTCCTTCCGTAATTTCTTCCAATGTATAGGATGGAGGCGGCTCGGGCGATGTCCGGGTATCTTCGAGAGGCGGTGTCCCCCAGTTCAGTTGCAGGTTCTTGTCCAGTCGGTGAGATAAGTAGGGAGTTCCCCATAAGATGAATTTATGTTCTGAGGGCGGTGCTGCGTCCAGCGAAAAAGTAAGGCTTAATGTCAGTCTATCCTCCGTTCCTTGTTCCAATGCATAACTTCCCTTGGTGATTAACTCCAGTCCTGATGAAAAGGCAGTTTGCTTTCCTTGTTTGAAGAAGTAAGCGTCCCGGGCAGCGTTGCTGATGAGAAAGATGTCGTCGATGCCGGGCAGGAGATTCTTGTCTATGTTGGGACGTATAGAGTTGCGAATCAGATTTATATCTTCGTAGTTATCCACTACTTTGATGGGCAGGGTACACGTTTCCTGTGTGGCATTGTCCGTCACTTTCAGGTAAGTGCTTCCGGTGAGAATACCGGTTACGTAAATCTGGCATCCGGCAGGAACTCCGCTCCAGCCGATTTCTGTTCCGGCGCTTGCGATGTGAGCATTTCCAATTTCCAGTGAGTAATCTCCGTTTCCGCTTTCAATTCCCAGGTAGCGTCTTCCACCCATGGGCACCTCGTATTTGCTGTCATAAAACCGGAGAGGAGCGTCGGCATCCTCTTTGCAGGCACTCCATAAAAGAAGAATGCAAAACAAAATGGAGGAGTAAGAGAGGGTTCTAGTTTTCATAATAGTTTAGTGTTTTTATACTCCCCAAATGTAATGCATTCTTTTTATTTATTCAATCATAAAGACGAAATAAAGAAGAATTTATAACTTGCTTTTATAAATCCGTGCCATCGCCTTTTGATATTGATTCTCCAATTGGAGATAATTCTGATGACTTTGATAAATGACGGATACTTCCACAAAATACTCGATCATACTGATTTGTCCCCCTGTCAGAGCTTGTTTCAGCAGGGCGAGGTCTTGTTGCGCCTGAAAGGTTTTCCGGTATTCCTCCATCGAAGTATGCAGTGTCTTGGCTTCCCGATAAAGCTGCGCCAGTTCAGATTCCACTTGCAGGGCGGCGTTGTCTTTTTGCAAGTCGATGTTCAGCGCTTGTGCTTTGGCTATCTTCACTTTGTTACGGTTCTCGAAAAGCGGGAAGGAGAAGCCGACTACTACTCCGTTGAATGGAGTTCCGGTTTCCGTGTTCCGGCGATAGCCGAGTTCCAGCTTCGGGAGCCATTGCGATTTGTTGACGGCGATCTGCTTGCGGGCAACGAGGCTTTCGTTGTTGAACGCCATCAGGGTGCGGTCGGCAGAAAGCACTTCCGATTTCAGCATCTGATAGTCGGCGGGGAAAGGCGTTGCGGGATACGCGCTTTCTTCGAAAACTACGGGGATGTTGCCGTTCAATGTGTTCAGTTCCTGCAGTTTATTACGCAGGGCGGTCTCATTGAGCGAAGTTTCCGTTTTGACATTCAGCAGTTCCAGATTGATTTTATTCGTTTCCAGTGCGTTCGCATCTCCGGTTTGCAGGCGTTTAGCGTACATTTTGGCGAGTTCTTCCGCATTGCGCAGCCGTTCCTCCAGAATGTGCTTTTGCTGGCGGAGCATAATAATGTCCAGGCACACCTCTTTCGCCAGCAGTAACTTTTCCTGCCGGAAAACGATCGCCTGACTGTCAAAAGCACCTGCCTTCAGCCGATTCAGTTTGTTGCGGGTGGCGTATAAACTCGGAAAATCGAAGCTTTGCGAGACAACAAGTTCGCCAATCGTTTCGTTTTTATCTTTCGCGCCCCAAAGGTGAGCATAAGACAATGTCGGATCAGGCAGGTTGTTGTCCGTTTTGGCTTCCAGCTTTTGCGAAGCGATCAGCTGGGCATTTGCCTGCAACTCCTTATTGTTGGTTTCAATATTCTTCAAAATCTGTTCGATACCGCTTTGGGCGCGCACTTCGCCCGTCGGGGCGAGAAGTGCGCAACTTATCAAAGAGCCTATAATGATGATTCGTTTCATACTTTTTTCTTTATTCGTTTCTATTTATCCTCCGTAGCCGGCTACACGGTTTCTGTTGCAACCTCTATCGTTCCTCCCTGAATTTCAGCGACTTCACCTTCTTTTTTCCGGTGCATCATCAGATAAACAATCGGAACGATGAAACCGTTCAGGAAAGTCGATGTTAAAAGTCCGCCCAGAATCACCTTCGCCATCGGGCTCTGGATCTCGTTGCCCGGCAAATCACCGCCCAAAGCCAACGGAATCAGTGCCAGGGCAGAAGAGAGGGCCGTCATCAGAATCGGGTTCAGGCGGTCGAGGGAGCCTTGTATCACACTGTCGTACACGTTCAATCCCTCTACCTGTTGCAGATGGTTGTAGTGGCTGATGAGCAGCATACCGTTACGGGTCGCTATGCCGAACAGAGAGATGAAACCGATAATTGCCGGAATACTCACTTCTCCGGTCGTGATGACGAGAGCAAAGACACCGCCGATCAACGCCAGCGGCAGGTTCAGCAAAATCACACCCGATTCTTTGACACTGCGAAATTCGTGGTAGAGCAACAGGAAGATAATGACGATGCTCATAAAAGAGGTCAACGCCAAGGTGCGGCTGGCTGCCTGTTCGCTTTCAAACTGGCCGCCATATTCGATGTGGTAGCCTTCGGGCAACTGAATGGAGGCATCAACCTGCTTCTGAATATCGTTGACAACACTGCGGAGGTCGCGGTCGGCTACATTCGCGGAGATGACGATTTTCCGTTTTACGTTTTCGCGGTTGATCGTGTTCGGTCCCATCGAGGAAACGACTTCCGCTACGTAGTTCAGCGGAACTTTGCGTCCGTCGTTGGTATCCACCATTAAGTTGCGTATTTTCTCCATTTCGTCGCGTGCGTCGTCCTTCACCTTCACGATGAGATCGAAGCTTTTGCCCTGCTCGTACACTTGCGAGATGACTTTTCCTGCCAGCGCTACGTTCACGTATTCGGAGAATTCCGGCAGGGTGATGCCGAATTTCGCCAGCATTTCCCGTTTGGGCTGTATTTTCAGCTGCGGGCGTTCGATTTGCTGTTCCACGTTCAGGTCGGCAATTCCCGGAATGTCACTGATGGCTCCCTTGATCTGATTTCCCAGTGAGAACATCTTGTTCAGGTCGTCTCCGAACAGTTTGATGGCGATATTTGCTTTCGTACCGGACAACATCGCGTCGATACGGTGGCTGATGGGCTGACCAATTTCGATGTTCGCTCCTGTGATCGTTCCGAGCTTTTCGCGTACCTCGGCAACGAGTTCGCTGCGCGGTCGGTCTTTCAGTTCGAACGGGGCCTCTATTTCCGAAACGTTTACTCCGAGCGCATGTTCATCCAGTTCGGCACGTCCCGTTTTGCGGGCTACGGTTTGTATTTCGGGGATGGTGAGCAGCAGTTCTTCGGCACGGTGTCCCATTTTGTTGCTCTCTTCCAGCGAAATACCCGGCAGCGAACTGATATTGATGGTAAACGAGCCCTCATTGAACGAAGGCAGGAAGCTGCGTCCGAGTGTGAAGAATACCCCCAAGGCAACGAGAAAAAGGGCGATTGTACCTCCTAGCGTCGCACGTTTGTGTGCCAGCACCCATGTCAGCGCTTTCTCGTAAATGCCTTTCATCCAGCGGGCTACGAACGATTCTTTCAGTTCTTTATTGGTCTTGTTGCTGCCCAGCAGATACGAGCAGAGTACCGGAGTCAGTGTCAGGGCAACCACCGTAGAAGCGAACAGCGCCACGATGAATGCAATGCCCAGCGGCACCAGCATGCGTCCTTCCATTCCGCTCAGGAAGAACAAAGGGATGAAGCTGGCAACGATGATCAGCGTTGAGTTAAGAATCGGCATTCGCACTTCCTTCGAAGCGTTGAATACCACTTCCAGTGTGCTGAGTCGTTCAGCTTCCGCTTTCTGACGGTTTTCGCGCAGTCGCTTGTATACATTTTCCACATCGACAATGGCGTCGTCCACCAGCGAACCGATGGCAATCGCCATACCTCCCAGACTCATCGTGTTGATTGTCAGTCCCATGTAGTGAAGCGTGAGGATAGAGACGAGCAGTGAGAGAGGCAGTGTCACCAGTGAAATCAGTGTGGTGCGCACATTGGCCAAAAACAGGAAAAGTACGATGACGACGAAGATGCCTCCTTCGAAAAGGGACTTCTTCACGTTGCCGATAGAGCTTTCGATAAAGCGACTCTGGCGGAAAATGTCTGTAGAAACTTTTACGTCCGCAGGCAGATTCTTCTGAAGGTCTTGCAGGGAAGCTTCCAGTTTGTCCGTCAATTCCAGTGTACTGGTGGCGGGCTGTTTGGTGACGGTCATTAATACGGCGGGTTTGCCACGTTCCGAGGCGGTACCCAGTTTCGGGGCTTTCGGCCCTACTTTTACGTCGGTGATATCTTCCAGTGTCACCGGAAAGCTGTTCACCGTCTTCACTACCGCTTTGCCGAGTTCTTCCACTTTTTGGGTGGAAAGTACTCCGCGCACGATGTATTCATTTCCGAATTCATAAAGTACGCCGCCGTTGGCGTTCAGATTCATATCTTGGGTGACAGCCATTACTTCGCCCATCGACACCCCATAGTGACGCATCCGTTCGGGGTCCAGCTGAATCTGGTATTCCTTGATATCACCTCCGAGTACTGCTACTTGTGCCACCCCTCCGGTGGAGAGCAGGCGCGGGCGGATGGTCCAGTCGGCAATCGTCCGGAGATCGAGCATCGAAGTAGAATCGGCGGTCAGACCGACAATCAGCATTTCGCCCAGGATGGATGACTGGGGGCCCAGCGTGGGTTTGCCTACGTTGACAGGAAGTGACTCGCTGACTACCGCCAGTTTTTCGCTGACGATTTGACGGGCGAGGTATATATCTGTGCCCCAGTCGAATTCTACCCAGACAACGGAGAAACCGTTGGTCGACGAAGAACGGACACGGCGCACGCCGGTAGCCCCGTTTACGGCTGTTTCGACGGGGAAGGTGACGAGCTGTTCCACTTCCTCGGCTGCCATACCGTTGGCTTCGGTCATGATGACCACTGTCGGGGCGTTCAGGTCGGGGAACACGTCTACTTCCGTATGCATGGCGGTGTAAGTTCCCCCGATGAGCAGGAGAATGGCCGCGCAGAGCACAACCAGTCGGTTGTGCAGGGAGTAATGTATGATTTTATTTAGCATGATATTTCATTGATTAAGTTTGGTTCCCCCGTTCACTTTTGAAGAAGCTGTGCAGGGGGTAAACTTGCGTAATTATAACTAATTCTGTGTGCACTGCAAAGAAATCCGCTTACGGCACCTTGCTGCTGCCGCTAATGTTCGTGGCTGTGCGCAGGTATGGCGTTGCTTGCACTTGCCAGACGAACCTGATAAGCCCCTTCGGTCACTACGCGGTCTCCGGCTTTGACTCCGGTCAGTATTTGTACGCTTTTGCCATTGTCGGCACCGAGAGTTACTTCCTGCTTCTTATAGCCTTCTTCATCCAGTTGCAGGTATACGAAGAAGATACCTTGCTCTTCCGTTAAGGCGGTGCGAGGTAAAGAGATCACGTTTTCTAGTTCAGAGGAAAGCAGGTAAACTTCAACAAATGATCCCGGAATCACTTCGCCTTTATTGTCAAATTCGAAAGTGACGGGCACATAGAATGAGTTGTCTCCGGACGTTTTTCCGAAGGAAAGCAGTTTGCCGCTCAGTTCTTTCAGTTCGTACACTTTATTATTATAAGGAGTCTGGAAATTGGCGGAACTGATAGTGCGCAGGTATGGATAGTATTTTTCCGATACTTCAGCGCGGAGGAAAAGCCGGCGGTTCTGCGTCACGCTGACCAGTGGCTGACCGATGGTGACGTAGTCTCCCTCGTTGACCAGAATGCTTTTCACGTATCCGGCAATGGGCGCGGTGATATTCTGGCCTATGGCAGAATGATTTTTGGCAAGTGCTTCGTAGCTGAGACGCGCATTCTCGTAGTTCTGCTCCGCCTGTGCGAAATCTTTGTCAGACACAATCTTGTTTTTGACAAGTGACTTCATTCGCTCATATTCCTTTTTAGACACCTCATAAGCGATTCGGGCACGTTGTACCGGATCACCGTCGGCGATGTTGTGCGAAGAAATGGTAATCAGCGGAGTGCCGCGGCCAACGCTCATTCCTTCCGTCACTTTTCCACGGAAAGAAACGACTCCGGCTACCGTAGCTACGGCAACCGATTCGTCTCCTTGGGCAGCTAATACCTGTCCGCTTGTTTTGATGACTTGCTGGAAGGGGGCCGGTGTGATGGTGCTGACCTTCACACCGGCTGCGTCGGCTTTCGCTTTCGGGAGGATGATTTCGTCGCTGTGGGCGGCTTCGGCAGTTTCATCGTGTCCGGCAGCAGTGCCTTGGTGATTGTCGGCCGCATCATGTTTATGATCGCCGTTGCATTCTCCTTCTGTTCCATGGGTGTGTCCTTCCGCTTCATGGTCGTGACCTTCCGCTTCATGGTCGTGTTCATCGTTGTTGTGTGTGACGGTATTATGGCCATGTCCTTCATGACCTTGTGTATTCTTGTTATTGCAGGCTCCTAAAGCGAATAAGCCCAGGATTCCCATAAAAATAAGTTTTTTCATAAATGATATTTTCCTACTAAAATTTACTGTTTTTACGTTACAAAGATAGGGTGACGCGGATGCAACAAGTTTGCATTCACGTTGGTCTTACGCGAAAACAGAATAGGGAGGGGCGCGGAGAGAGGTAGTACGGGGGATGTTCGTCCCGTGCAGCGAGTCTCGGTAGACGTAATAGTTCTTGACCCGTCTCTCTTGTGGTTTTAGCAGATGTTCGATGATTCCGTCCGTGAATAGGGTGGCGATGAACACATAGTCCGGTCCGCTATCTGTGTGGAAGGAAGGAATGGGAGAGTGGAAGCGCGTCATACATTCGCTGCTGCAACATGAGTCGCTTGCCGGATGATGATGATGTTTGGGACATTGCTGTTCTACGGGCAAGTCCTGTTTCATGCAAATCGCTCCGTTGGGGTGGTGATGATGAGGAATAACGGCTGCCGTCAACATGATAATGTTGATAAAAAGCAGCAATGTTACTATATATCGTTTCTTCCTTTTCATCCTTTCTTTTGGATATGTATCGGCTTCAGCTTGATTATTTGAACGTTACAAAGATACAAAAACTTTTTCTCCGTTAAAAGCCGATAACATCTTTTATTATTTGTTCTTCTTCAAATTTGGTGGCAATTTAACCAGTCGGTGGTATCTCCATTCTCCTCCTTCGGGAAGGAGGAGTACCCGTA
>ERZ780177.3855-NODE-3855-length-10823-cov-3.088689_pt1 | contig 10823 bp, 8 predicted proteins | sample MGYA00510973_ERZ780177 | MGnify/ENA primary metagenome ERZ780177 (study PRJEB29588, sample SAMEA2144396) | human gut metagenome | biome: human gut; feature: human-associated habitat; material: faeces | place: Denmark | collected 2008/2010 ...
AAAAAGCTGCTCTCTGTCTATGAAGCCTCTCTTATATGCAATCTCCTCTATACAGGAAATATAGAGTCCCTGTCTCTTCTGGAACGCTGCCACGAAATCCGCTGCATCAAGGAGTGCATCATGGTTGCCGGTATCAAGCCATGCAAAGCCTCTTCCAAGTGTCTCCACCTGAAGGGTTCCACGGTTCAAATACTCGTTATTGATGCTTGTTATCTCTATCTCTCCTCTGGCAGACGGCTTTACATTCTTGGCAATCTCAACAACATCATTGTCGTAGAAGTAAAGTCCCGGAACGGCATAGTTGGACTTAGGATTCTCAGGCTTCTCCTCGATTGAGAGCGCCTTTCCGTTCTCGTCAAATTCAACGACACCGTACTCTCTAGGGTCTCTCACATAGTAACCGAATATGGTCGCACCACTCTCACGCGCAGCAGCTCTTTCAAGCACCTTTGAGAAGCTCTGTCCATAGAAGATATTGTCTCCAAGGACAAGTGCCACTCTGTCATTTCCGATGAATTTCTCACCGATGATGAATGCATCTGCAAGTCCTCTAGGGCTCTCCTGAACGGCATACTCGAATGTCATTCCAAGTTGGCTTCCATCACCAAGAAGCTCCTTAAATACAGGCAGATCCCTCGGTGTCGATATGATAAGCACCTCCCTTATGCCCGCAAGCATAAGTGTCGACAGTGGATAATATATCATAGGCTTGTCATATACAGGCATAATCTGCTTGGAGATAGCCTTTGTAAGTGGGTAAAGTCTTGTGCCGGAGCCTCCGGCAAGTATGATTCCCTTCATATTGATAATCCTTTCTCTATAAGCTGTAAACATCAATAACCGGATGATAAGCAGCCACCCATGCAATACAATAATTTCATCAAATAATATCCATTTATTGTAATTTATATAGCTGAACCGGCTGCATATCACCTGATGTGCGTTTTACTATTTACTTGTACATCTCAGCATAATACTTCTGATAATCGCCGCTTGTCACGTTCTTCATCCAATCCTCATGCTCAAAATACCACTTGATTGTGAGCCTGATTCCGTCCTTGAACATTGTGTCCGGAACCCAGCCTACAGCAGCCTTAATCTTGTCCGGTGCTATGGCATAGCGTCTGTCATGTCCCTTGCGGTCTGCAACGTAGGTTATAAGCTCCTCATTGATGTGAGCCTTTCTAGGGTCTGAATCAGGAAGCATCTCGTTGAGTGTCTCAAGAATTATCTTTATAATCTCAATGTTCTGCTTCTCATTGTGTCCGCCAATATTGTAGCGCTCGCCAAGCACACCCTGCTCCTGAACCATGTCGATAGCCTTGGCGTGATCCTCAACATAGAGCCAGTCTCTCACATTTTTACCATCTCCGTACACAGGAAGCTTCTTTCCTGAAAGTGCATTGTTGATGATGAGCGGAATAAGCTTCTCAGGGAACTGGTATGGACCATAGTTGTTGCTGCAGTTGGTAATATTTGCAGGAAAATGGTATGTGTCAATATATGCCTTCACAAGCATGTCCGATGAAGCCTTGCTCGCCGAATATGGGCTGTGCGGGTCGATAGGTGTTGTCTCATAGAAGAAGGCTGTGTCATCATCAGGAAGTGAGCCGTATACCTCATCCGTGGATACGTGGAGAAACTTCTTCCCCTCCTTGTATGAGCCGTCAGGAAGCTCCCATGCCTTCTTTGCGGCATTTAACATGACCGCTGTTCCCAGCACGTTAGTCTTTACAAAGACCTCAGGGTTCTTGATGCTTCTGTCAACATGGCTCTCTGCTGCGAAATGTACAACTCTGTCGATATCGTTCTCGGCAAAAATCTTCTCGATTGCCTCCTTGTCACAGATATCAGCCCTTACAAATGTATAGTTAGGCTTGTCTGCTATATCCTTGAGATTCTCAAGGTTTCCTGCGTAGGTGAGCACATCCACATTGATGATGCGGATAGTATCGCCGTACTTCTTAAACATGTAGTGTATGTAGTTTGAACCGATAAATCCGGCTCCTCCTGTTACTAGATAAGTTCTCATTTTACATAATCTCCTTCCAACTAATAAAATATCGTGCTTCCGCACATATATACTGCAATTATGTCTCCTAAAACAGGTCAATTTCCTATGCTGCAGACATAAGTCTGTTCCCGCCTGCATTCAAACCATTGTATGTTACCATAACTCATTACATAATTCAACCTGTTACTTTCAATTGATTATATTCCTGATTATCCTCTACGCAAACCCATTCTCCTCAAGATACTCATCAAGTGCACTCTCCCAATCCGCAAATGTATATCCTCCCACAAGACGGAACATATAATTATCCAGAACAGAATAAGCCGGTCTGTCGGCAGACTCAGGATGTGCCGCCTGATACTGCGCTGTGCTTACATGTACAACCTTCGTGGTTTTACCGGTCTTTTTAAATATTGCTTCTGTGAAATCAGCCCATGAGCAGTAATTCTCACAGGTTCCATGATATACTCCGTAATTTTCCGTCGGTATAAGCCAGCTTATCGCTCTTGCAAGCTCCATCGCACTTGTAGGTGAACCAATCTGGTCATCGACTACTGTTATCTCGTCATGTGTCTCAGAGAGTCTTAACATAGTCTTTAAGAAATTCTTTCCATCACCATAGAGCCATGCTGTTCTGACAATAAAATAATGCTTTGAAAAATCCCTTACAAAATTCTCACCTGCAAGCTTGGTAAAACCATACATGCTCTTAGGTCCAACCGCATCAAACTCTGTATACGGAGCTGTTCCGTTTCCGGCAAAAACATAGTCTGTAGACACATGTATAAGCTTAGCGTTATATTTTTCTGCAGCAATGGCAAGGTTTCTCGGACCAACAGCATTAATCTTATAAGCAAGCTCCCTGTTAACCTCACACGCATCAACCGCTGTGTATGCCGCACAGTTCACTATCGCATAAGGCTTAACCCTCTCCACGAAGGCAAGCACTGCGTCTATATCCGTTATATCAAGCTCAGCAACATCCGTGTTCACAAGCTCATACTCGCTATTGCCGTCCAACACCTTATTCATGGCTCTTCCAAGCTGTCCGTTGCACCCGGTTATTATTATTTTCTTCATTGTATGTCTCCTTAAAATAATTCTTTTATGATAAATAAAATCTACCTATCAGAAACTGCATTCTTGATTATTCCCTGCTTTTCTAAAGACTGCACTGTCTTATAAGTATCTCCCAGATACTATAAAAGATAATGAATGTCGAAATCAACAGGCAGGTAACATTATAGCGCACTTTATTCCAGTTTGAATTTACTCTGTTAAAGCTCAGGGTAAACAGAACCGGAAACAATAACGGAATATAATATCTTCCCTGCACTCCTGCCATAGCCGTCTTTCCTACCTCCGTATAGCTTATATACATTGAAGTCCATATAAGGCACATGACTCCGAACACAAGGAAATATATCAATGACTTCAGCCATACAGGCATATTTTCGGCAACCCATTTCTTTTTGTCATTCTGTACATAGACCGTATTTTCCGATGTGATTGTTATGGTTACAAGGTATATCACTATCACATAGGTGAGACTTCCCGCCCCAAGGTACGCCATGAAATCAAGCGTCGGCGTGCCGATTCCGAAGTCCCACAAATGCTGCCACATTGTAGAAAGAAGCAGTGCTGCATAGCCGGCCGGATTGGAGAATACACTGCCCAGCTGCCCGGCATGACTCGTTGTCCCGCCTCTTAGGTCTCCCTCTGTGGATGGACTTATAATCGCCGGCAGTACAAATGTACTCAATATTAAGAGAAGAATGACAATCACACCCGTTTTCATTATCCTCTCCTGCTTTTTATCCTTAAAAATCCGGTGAGGAAGAAATACTCCAAGCAGTATAAGCGGTATATAAATGGATTTTCTGGATGAACCATACGCCATGCCGCCTATAAACACAAGATATTCCCACCATGTAAGCTTTTTATCCGTAAACATGAGATAGAAAAGGTATGCCATTCCCAAAAACAGAAATCCCGTGACAACCGTATCATAAGATATAGTGCAGGCAAGATACATAGGTGTAGGCATAAGTGCAATTGCACTCATAATCAGCTTTCCCTTCGGAAGCTTCCGCACTGCGAAGAATACCACTATCACATACATCAGCATATTGGTCATTCTGAGCAGAATATATGTGTATGCAAATGGAAGTCCTGCCAGCTTACATATATTGCAGGTTATCGCCATAAAGAAATATGAGAATGTTGCAAAACCGCTTGTTCCCCAGTGATGTGATGTCGCAGGATCCGCCTCACCCGGTGTCGACAGCTCATTAACTCTATCAAATACATGCAGGTATTCCTCATAAGATGTACTGTATTCAAACGGAAGGTTCTCCGCTCCTCCATCAATATAATTATGCAGGAAGCAGTTATATTCATAACTTCCTGTTATATCCAGCCAGTACACACTTCTAAGATGTGTCTCCTCATCCCATCCAACACGCGACAGTGGCATTGCCAGACAGAAAATAAATCCTGCACATAGCCCTGTTATAAGAAATCCATACTCTAAATGAGCTGAAATGATATCTCTTAATACCACTAATAATCCGGCACATAGCACAAGCAGAAAAACAAAAATAAATCTGAAGTGATTAAATACAGGAGTGTTTTTCACCGCTACATTTAAAAGCTCAACATCATTGTCATACTGAGGGGTATTATTTTCCTTCGGAATTATCCATATACCCTTGGCATTCTTATCTATGTTTACTGTCGATTCGGATATATATATCGGATTGTTGTCCTTGGTTGTCCAACTCTCAAGATATCCAAACCTGTTCTCGCATAAAACCACAATATCAAAATATGCCGCCGAGTCATTCTTGTAATCTATGACAAGCTTATTTACATAGCTGTCAGGCTCTATATAATAGCATTTCATTCCCTGATATGCTTCATATTCCTCGTGCGGTCTGTACTCAAGTCCGTTTTCCGGGTCGCCCTCCACGATTGCAGCCACATCAAATACTTTCTCGGTAAACTCCGTATCATGTATGCCCTTTATATCTGCCGGAAGCCTCATCAGCTTAATATTACAGAACAGCTCCACGGCAAATGCAGACAATATACATATCGCAGCGACAATCAGAATTCTTATAACATATTCCTTATATGTTACTGCGTTATGCTTTGCTAAATCTCCTTTTTTCACATCAATCCCCATTCTGCTGCATGCTTACAGCACCAATTCTACTGGTATATATTTCCCGGATAATAATTCTTATCATACAATGCCTGAAGATAAGCGCTTATATCCTTTATTCGCGATGTAGGCTCATATCCGTCGACACCGAACAGATATTTATGCAGTTCACTGACATTCGATTCAAGTGTCATGGCAAATACAGGATCCGCAATATTAATCTCCGGCACCTTCTTCATGGAACCGAACTTTTCAAACGGAAAGCCTGTCTGGTCAGCCAGTGAAAAATCAAAGACACTAGGTATCATCCCGATTATCTCTGCAACAGGGACACTTGTAACTACATTGTCAAGCACACCGTTTATCGCATTGGTAAGCTGATTCAGATTCATCTTCTTTGCCTTCTCGAATATAAGACTGATAATCTTGCGCTGTCTCTCCGCACGTCCGTAATCGAGTGTTCCGTCCGCATATCTTATACGGCAGTAGGCTGTCGCCTGTATTCCGTCAAGGTGAACCATTCCTGCACTAGGAACAGTCTCGTAGGTTCTTCCTGTGTTAAGTCCAGTATCTCTCAAATATTCATTGAGCCAATAAAGCTCCTGCTCCGTAATCTCAAGGTCGACTCCGCCAACCGCATCGACAATCCTTATAAGTGCCTCGAAATTAACCATGACATAGTCTGTAATGTTAAGGTCCAGGTTCAGATTAATCATGCTTATCGTCGCCTCAACTCCCGAATAGAAGAAAGCCTCCGTTGCCTTTCTGTAGGTATCATTAAAGCCTCCCGATGCAGGCACCATGAGCAATGTATCTCTATATACCGAGACAAGCTTCACTTCCTTGGTATCATTGTTAAGACTTGCTATTATGATGGCGTCCGTGTTGCCCTCCCCTGTCTTATTCATTGCCTCGAGTGAATTGTCACGTGCATCCGTTCCAAGCAGGAGATAGTTGGTGTATCCTTTGAGTGCCTCATTTGCCTTGACCTCCGGGGCAATTATAAGGTCTATCGCCTCTCTGTCAATCTCCTTTACCTCTAGCTTTCCAAACTTATCAACTATATACCATACAGCCACAACCACACATAATACAACAAGCTCTGCGAAAAAAAGCAGAGCCTTTTGCCATATTTTCATTTTTTTCTTTTTATTTTTTGCCATAATACTGCCTCTATTCTTTCAAGCCCATCCACATTTTAAATCCATCAAAAAGCATTCTTATTTACGAAGCCTTTAAAAATCGTCTGGAATAAAATAACTATATCAAACCAGAAGGTCCAGTTTTCTATATAATATAAATCATATTCTATCCTCTTACGAATAGAAGTGTTTCCTCTGTAGCCATTAATCTGAGCCCATCCGGTCATTCCGGGGCGGACCTGATGCTTTATCATATATCTTGGTATCTGCTCCCTGAACTTCTCAACGAACTCCGGTCTTTCCGGTCTTGGTCCCACAAGACTCATATCGCCCTTAAGCACATTAAACAGCTGTGGAAGCTCATCAAGGCTGCATCTTCTGATAAACCTGCCAATTCTGGTGGTTCTGTCATCGTTCTGCGTTGTAAAATGAAGCTCATCACACCTCTCTATCTTCATGGAACGGAATTTATACATAACAAAATTCCTGTTGTGAAGTCCGACTCTCTCCTGTTTATAAATAACAGGTCCTTTTGATGAAAACCTTACTGCAAATGCCACCACAAGCATTACCGGTGAAAACAGGATTATAAGCAGGAATGAACCCACTATATCTGAAACTCTTTTTACAAATTTATTAAAACCGCCGTTTAGCGGGACACGCCTTATATTTATCACAGGCAGTCCCAGCAAATCCTCTGTATACGGTCTTGTCGGAATGAAATTATTATAATCCGGAATGAACTTGGTGTGCACACCTGATTTTTCACATATTGCCACGATATCCTCAAGCTTAGAATATTCTGCAATTCCCAGAGTTATCGCTATCTCATCCAGCTCATTTTCCGACAACAGGTTCTGTAATAATTTTATCTTACCTATTACCTGTTCGCCGCGGTATTTCGTTCCGACTGCAACCTTATCGTCAAGTATTCCCATTATATGGTATCCCCACTGTGGGTTGGTCTTTATCCTGTCTATATAGCCCTCCGCAGCACGGCTGTAGCCGACAAGAAGGATATGCTTCTGGTTGAAGCCCCTGTTTCTTATCTTTCGCAGCACCCATCTTATGCAATTTCTGAAAATGATTTCCGCAACATTGTTTATGACATAGAATATAAACATCATCTGCCTTGAAAAATGCGGCTGGTGTAACATATACAATGCCATAATAAATATAACAAGTCCCATTGTATTTGACTTGACTATATTTCCTATCTCCTCTTTCATCGTCTGTACACGCTTAGGACTATATACATTAAATACAGCATAGAGTATAAGATACATTGGAATAATGCATAAAAGTCCTATAATATACATATGGTTCATCATGGTTACACTGTCATCATAGAACTTTATCACCCATGACAGACCATACGATGCCGCTATGATAAGTGCATCCAGCAGTACGTGCAATCTATTAAAATATTTCTGATTACCCTTAATCACAGTTGCCTCCAATAGTTCTTATTCATCGTGCATGCCATAACAAAGCTTTCCGGCAGTCTGCGGTATGCCTTGCCGAGCTTATATCCGGCAAGCCTGAACACACTGTTTATATAAAAATACGGTATATAATATGCTGCTTTATTCCTGATAAGCAATGATGTCATCTTAAAAATGTACCTGGCACCCTCGCTTTCAGACGAGATATTGGCGAATACCTCCGGATTATCAGCCTGTGATACTCCCAAATCAAAATTCCTGTGAAATTGCTGCATATTGGAATAATTATGCGAATGTATAACACATGCATCCGCCTTATAGTATACCCCATATCCTGCCATCAGAAACCTGTATGCCATAATCATATCTTCATTAAATATTGTTTTTTTGATAAAGCCTCCCTGCTCAATATATTTTTTTCTATCATACATTGCGCATACATCTGAACAGAAAAATGCCTTTATCCCCATACTGTCTATATCTTTTTTATATTTAATGCAGCTTTCCTCCGGGTAATTAAAATTCCTTGCCAGCCTCTCTATAATACGGCAGTCCTAATCCGGAAGCTGTCTGGCATACGCAACGGCAACATCATTCACATTAAAGCATTCCAGAAGCTTTTCCACAAGCAGCTCATCTGCCGGAACAGCATCCTGAGTCATAAGAAGACAGTAATCCGCATCCGAAGCCATAATTCCATCATTTCTGGTACGCCCATGATCGAACTCGTCAGGCTCTATATGCTTTACCTTTATCTCCCCATTATACGGATAACTCCCGCTATTATAATATTGCTTCCGGGTGTTTATCACATACACACATCTTACCTTTACGGACTGTTTTTCAAGCATCTTCAATAATGCAGCATATTTTTTATCCGGCTTGTGCACCGGAATAATCACATCAATAACCGGAGTTTCCATTTTAAATTCCTAAATCCTTCCAAATACATACAGCATGAGCCTTCAATGCGGCGCCGGCAAAACGTACTAGAATCAGCGTTTCCTTGCTGCTTCAGTCTCGGCATCCGTTTCAACAGCATCACCGGTTATATTGACCTTGATGGTGACATTCCCGGCAAGAATATAATTGTTCAAATCCTCCGACAATATAACAGGCACTTCATATTCTCCCGGTCCATAACCCTTTAAGTCTATGTTCGGATTGAGTACATCCATATTAAAGCTGTCATGTACTTCCTGAATTGCCTTGACCTTAACCTCTATATAGCTGTCCTCTATCTGTGCCTCAAGACCATCTCCTAAATTATTTACAGCTATACCATTTTTTCTAACAATATAGCTCTTAACAACCATCGGTTCAATATCTATATGCACAGTGAGTTCTGTAGTTCCTGAGACAATCTTGTAACTAGCCTTAAGATAATTGGCAAGATTGACTACACAATCCTGGCTCTCCGTCACATCTGTCAATTCAATCGCATCACTCGGTAAATCTATAGCTGAAATATTTGCAAGACTTTCCTGGGTTCCAGCTATCTTAACCTGATCGAAGCTCAGTGAATATCCCACCATCTTATAATCATCCGCCACCGTAACGCTCGGGTTTATGGTGACGCCTATCCATTTTGTCGGATTGATTACCACGCTGAGTCTCAGGGAGTTACGGCTCAGCTGTATTGCACCTGTATCAACTACGTTATTATTCTCATCATAAAATACCGGTGTAACCATCTCGTTTACGGACTGCATCATATTAGATACATCATATTTTATCTCTGCACGCACAATCTTCTCTATAACACTAGCCGCACCTGTTATTTCAATCTTGTTCTGTGAAATGGATATATCACCTATAACATAATTCTCAGCAGGATTACCTACAATAGCCGTTGTAACCGGAACCTCCGCAGTCTGCTTATTGTCAATGCTCAGCTTGACGACCTGAATCTTGGAGGTTATCTCCTTTATGTCATTCTTGACATCTGACTTAACGCACTCTACCGTTATATTGGCAGTATCGGTGAGAGGGCTTAGCTGGCTTAAGTCGGCATAAGCTATAAAATCAGAGGATTTAAGCTCCTTTGCAACGCTCTCAGGAGCCCATACGGTTATGGCAATAACGTTCCCTGATTCCACCTCATATATATATCCCTTGTCAATGAGGTCATCATCATTCCTTAACTCGACACTGACACCGTTTATGGTCTTTTTGACAAGGGGGTCATCTATGTTCATAACAACCCACCATACGATAACGGCAATCAAAAGAGCAAGTATCTTAAGTCCTATATTATTGAATATTATTTTCTTCATCAGACCTGCCTCCCCTCTTCCATATCTTAATTCGTTTTCCCGTATCAAGATTTCCTATCTTGAGAAGCTCAAGCTTGTTGCGCAGATACTCCCCATCCACATTTCTCACAAGCTGTCCGTTATGTGCAATTGATACCTTTCCGGTCTCCTCCGAAACGATAATTACAAATGCGTCCGTAGCTTCACTTATTCCGGCTCCGGCGCGATGTCTTGTTCCAAGCTCCTTGCTAAGATCCATGTTGTCCGAAAGAGGAAGATAACATGTAGCCGACACAATCCTGTTACCCCTTATGATTACGGCTCCGTCATGCAAAGGTGTATTGTGCTCAAATATATTGATGAGGAGCTGATTGCTCACAAAAGCATCTATATCTATACCTGTATTGATATAGTCCTGAAGATTAATCTCCTGCTCGATGACAATAAGTGCACCTGTCTTGTGCTTTGCCATCTCGTATGAGGCCTTTACAAGTTCATCTATGGTCCTGTCACTGAAAATCTCCTTCTTATCCTTCAGATCATCGAACTGAAGCAGGCCGGCAAGATACCTCTTATTGCCAAGCTGCTCAAGTGCCTTTCTCAGCTCTGGCTGGAAGATAACCACAACAGCTATCAATGCAACATTGATTGTCTTTCCGGCAATCCATAGAATTGTTGTAAACTTACACAGGTACGCAATAAGTGCAAAAATTATAATTACGAGAATACCCTTAAGCAGAGTCCACGCCCTGCTGGTCTTCATCCATAATATTATATGATACAGAAAGAATGCTATAATAA
>ERZ780177.3862-NODE-3862-length-10811-cov-4.731034_pt1 | contig 10811 bp, 7 predicted proteins | sample MGYA00510973_ERZ780177 | MGnify/ENA primary metagenome ERZ780177 (study PRJEB29588, sample SAMEA2144396) | human gut metagenome | biome: human gut; feature: human-associated habitat; material: faeces | place: Denmark | collected 2008/2010 ...
AAGATGACCGCTCGTGTGGCTCCCACCTCCAAGGCCCGCAACGGAGACACCGTCCGCGTTGCCTTTGACCCGCACAAGGTTCACCTGTTCGACATTGAGACCGAGCAGACCATCCTGAACTAAGCTGCAATTATGTGACGATCATTTTTTGATCCTCCTATCATCATACAGAGAACCGTCGGCAGGGAAACCTCCGGCGGTTTTCTGTGTCTATGGGCAAAGCAGACAAAAAGCAGCCGCGTACCTTTTGGAAGGCACGCGGCTGCTTTTGCTTTACCGGCAGCTTTTGTCACAACGCAAAAAGGGGCCGGGGCCCCTCCCCTGCCAACAGGCACAAAAAAGCCCCGGAGGGCAGCTTTGCAGCCACACTCCGGGGGAAAGGATGAGGAATTATTGTTTACTTGTGGGGGTTCTTAACACGGATAGACAGGCCGATGTAGCTCTGCTGGCTGTTGGACAGGATCACAACGCCTACCTTAGACCAAGTGCCCTTCTGGTTCACGTTGGCATTGATATCCGTATTGACGTGCTTCGAGATCGCATCCAGCAAGCTGCTCAAAAGGGTATCGCTGTAAATGTAGTTCATGGTAACCGTGACGGTCAGATACTCTTCCTGCTCGCCTTCCACATGGACCTTGGTGAAGAACTTGTGGTTGCCAAGCTGCAACGCACCTTCGAGATCCTCTCGCAGATGCCTTTCTGCCACTTCACGAAGCTGTGCATCGCTGGTCACGTGGACGCCCTTCTGGTTACTGATGTGGTTCAGCACCTTCTGCTCCTCAGGGTTGTTGACGGACCCACCGCCGCCGCCACCGCCGCCCTGGCGGCTCAGCGCCTCGCCAAGGCCCTGCAGGCGCGGCATGCGGTATTTCAGGGTGGCCAGCTCAGTTTGCAGCTTGCCCTCGTTGGTGGTGGCGCGCGCACGGAAGATTTCCAAAATCAGCATCGTGCGGTCCAGCACTTCCACCTGCAAAGCCGCGCTCAGGTTGCGGATCTGGCTGCCGGTCAGCTCGCCGTCAAAGATGGCGGCCTCGGCATCGGTATTCAGGCATACCAGGCGCGCTTCCTCTACTTTGCCCTCCCCCAGAAGGGTGGCGGCTTCGGGGGTGCTGCGCTTCTGGCACACGGTAGCAACGGCCTGCATGCCGTTGGCTTCTGCCAGGGCGGCAAGCTCATCCAGGCTGCGCTGGGAGTCAAACTTGCCCTGGTCCAGCGCCAGCAGCACAACGCGCACCGGCGGGCGCTCGCTGTCCAGAGCCTTCTGCCCAACAGGGGCGTCCTCTGCCGGGGCCTGGGTAGCGGTAAAGTCCAGGGTGATGGGGTCCTTCATTTCATCCATAGGGGTCCTTTCTGGCCGTATTCGGCCAGGTCAGCAAAAGTATGGGGCAGGGGAGTGAATGTCAGACGGTTGTCTCGGCATTCTCCGCTGGTTCCGTTGGTTCTGCCTGTACAGCGGGGGCAGCGGCTGCCGGTTCATCGGATTTCTGGCTGCCGGGGTTCAGCAGGTACCAGGCCAGGCAGGGCACCTCGGTGCCGTCAAAGCGGTGCAGAACGGTATCGTGGTCATAATGGAAGCCGGTCTTGGCCAACACGCGGCTGCTTGCCACATTCTGGCTGGCGTGGAACCCGGCCAGCCAGGGCGCACCTACCATGCCAAACCAGTAATCGCGCACGGCAGCGGCGGCTTCGGTGGCATAGCCCTGGTTCCACCACTTTTTGCCCAAGGTGTAACCGATCTCATACATGCCGCCCAGCAGCTCGGTTTTCACGTTTTTCCAGGCATAGGGCTTTTCACGCTCACAGGATTCGGCGGGGGCAATGCTGATGCTGCCCATCAGCACACCGGTCACTTTATCGCAGATGCCCCAATCATAAAAATCCGGGCGGTCATATTGTTTGACAATCTCGTTCAGATATGCCATCGTTACCACCCAGTCACGGTGGGGCTCCCAGCGCAGGTAGCGGGTCACTTCCGGGTCATTGGCCCAGTTGCCAAACATCATTTCGCAGTCGTCGGTTGTCATACGACGCAGGACCAGCCGCTCGGTGGTCAACTCTTGTGTGCCGCAATGCTTCATCTTGATATACAACCTTTCCTTTGCAGTAGTTATGCTTGGCTGTGCAGCAGATACCGCCGCACAAAGCCCATAAAGATCTGCCACAGCTTGTACAGCTGGGCACGGTAAATGTTACAGTAAATAAACAGGATTGCTGCAGTTAAAACAAACTTGATGATAAAAATGTGGGCGAACACCACGCCGATCACGGCCACACCCACCGCCAGCAAAAAGCCGCAGATCGTCCGGCTGAAGCTGGGGATGGTGCGATAGTAATACTGCCCGGTCACAGTGCGGTACAAAAACATCGTTGCATTGGCCGCTACCAGGCCGACCGCGGCACCCATTACGCCAAAACGCGGCACCAGCACGGCGCACACGGCAATGTTGGCCGCAACGCCCACGGCGGTTCCAATCGTATCCTGGAACGGCTTGCGGGCAATGGTGTTGCCGTACACCGTGCCTTCGCACAGGATGGAGAACACCACAGCCAGCATCATCAGCGGAAAGTAGGGCAGGCAGGCCGATTTGGCCGGGAAGATGATGAAGATGATATCCTCAAACATGACCAGCAGACAGAAAAAGCCGAAGATCAGCAGGTTCAGCAGATCATGGATGCGGCCAATGCGCTCCTGCTCGGTGCGGTAATGCGCGTAGACATAGGGGCCCCAGTAGGTGGAAAAACCGGCCTGAATGGTGGTGACAAGCTGGGCCAGGGTGTAGGCGAAATCAAACGAACCCTGCTCCGCCGCGGGGGCGTAATTGCCTAAAAAAGAAAGGCAGATGGCGCGGTACAGCGGGATCAGGATGGCCGCAGGTGCCAACACAATGCCGTAAGGCAGTGCCGCCCGGTAAATGTGGGCATAGGGGCGCAGGCCGCGCACAGGGGCCTCTTTCGTTTGACCTTTAGAAGCCCGCCGCCAATAGAACACTGCGACCCCCGCAAAGCTGCACACCGCACCCAGCACAAAAGCGCGGGCGTCCTGGGTAATAAAGCCGGGCAGCAGGTAGATCAGGTTCAGGCAGGCCTGCATCCACAGCGTTTCGGTGGTGTAGGCGCGCACATTGTTTTCCAGCCGGAGCAGCACGTTGAGGTAACGCACCAGCATGTACAGAGCAGCGTTCAGGAACAAAAACGGCACCAGCCCGGCACCGTTGGCCCCAAGGCCAAAGGCCGCCGCCAGCGGCTTGGCGAAAAAGATGCTGCCGATGCCGCCCACCAGCAGCATGACCAGCACCGAAAGCCGGGTACACGCGGCAAACATGCTGCGCCCGGTGGAACCGGCAGGCGGTTCGTGGTAAAAGCGCAGCAGGCTTTGGTCCAGCCCAAGCATGCCCACGTTCATCAGCGACATGGTGTATGCCATGAAGGAAGCAGGAACGGCGTAGCTTTCGGCGGGCAGGACGCCCTTGATGATAAGCGCTGCGCCGGAAATGCCAAAGCCAAGGTAGGTGGCAATGGAGTATTTCATCACATTTCCGGCAAAGCTTTCAGTTTTTTTCGGTTCAGACATGGCAGGCTCCCATTTGCAGCGGGCGCACCGCAGCGCGCCGGAAAAACAACTTTATTTTACATATGGCCGGATGCGCGCTTCCATGCGCTGGATCTCCTCCGGCGGGATATAGGCTTTGTCCACATAACCGTAAATGCGCTGGGCAAAGTTGGCCAGCGGCGGGCAGAAGGCAAACACCCGTTTGGGTTCCCACTTGTGGCGGTACAGCATGTGTACCCCCGCCAGTGCGCAGAACTTGAGCAGGTTGAAGTGCGGCGTAAAGCCGGGCCCCATCGGTTCATCCCGCGGGGAATTTTTGTACACTTCCTCCAGCAGGTCGGCCATCCGCTTGTAGGCCGGGGCAGGGGAGGGGTCAAAATAGCCCTCAATCACATCCCGTGCAATGGGGAACGGCGGGTTCGGCTGCGCCATGGCAGCGGCAAACTCCGGGTAGCTAGTCACATAGTGAGCATCCTTGTAGATGACGGGGTCATACTCGTGCTCGATGGGCACCGGGCGCAGGATATGGCAGCTTTTGCCCGCCATGTATACTTCGGCCACAGCGGTGCTCATCCAGATGGAGATGGAATCCGCCGCCACAATCCACTGCTTGACGGAATCCGCAAAAATTACATGGAAGTTGGGGCGTTTGGCGGCCAGCTCGTCCAGGGCTTTGCATTTCCATTCGCTGGGGTGGCGGCGGTATACCAGTTCCACCTCCGGGTGGTCACCCAGGTAGCGGTCAAACCAGGCCAGCGTTTTTTCCATCGAAACGCGGTTGGTGCGGGCAAAGCCGGAAAAATCCGTTCCCGCCATTTTGGAAAGCTCGGCCACTTCCTGGTCGGTCATGCTGGCATAGCCAAAGCTGGAAATGTACAGGTGCAGCTGTTTGGCGGGGTCAAGGCCGAATTCCTTGCACAGGGTTTCCTTATCCTTAAAGTAGCCCTTGAACTCCGGCCGCAGAAAGTCCATCATCACAGCGCCGGTCACGGGGGTGTTCTTGGCATCCATGCCATGGGCCTGTAACCGCTGGGCAGTGCGCTGGCCCCAGCAAGTCTGCACGCAGCGCTTGGCGTTGCCGTTCATGTTGAACCAATCGCCCTCCTCCTGCGTGTCGGAGAGCATCTGCTCCCAGTGCAGGTTGACGATCTTGTTGCATTTGCCAATGTTGTTGTACACATGGCTGTTGATGGCTTCGTTGTCATACATGCAGCTGGCAACCAGAACTTCCGGCTTGTCTTTGCCAAACAGGCGCAGATCTTTGGCATCCAGCAGCTGGCGGATGCGCACGGTGTAGCCGCGGCGCTCCAGCTCCAATTTGAGCAAAAGATCGCTCTCATATTCCCGAACGGTGTGTTCGTACAAAATCAAAAAGTCCAGTGCCACAGGGGACCTCCTTTTTGGGGTGGGGCAGCATCAGCGCTGCATATCATCAAACAGTTCGGCTGTCCAGTCCGGCAGGCCGTATTTTTCGTCCAGGTGGAACCCGTCAAAAAACTGGGTGTCATCATCGGTAATGCAGCTGGTGCCCCATTCGTAATTCAGCACGGTAAAATTCTGCTTTTCCAACAGCGGCAGAACTTCGTCCTGCATCACGGCGGTAATGCCAAAGGCATCGCATACCTCGGTGCGCACATTGGCGGCCATGGGGGGCAGCACAATGGTCAGCTCCACGCCGCGGTCTGCGCAGCGCTGGGCCATAGCCAAAAACTCCGCCAGCTCGGTTTCGTTCAGTGTCCAGTTCTGGCAGCGGGTGGTGATCAGCGCCGGGTACTCATACAGCTTTTTGTGCAGCGAAATCGTGTTCCCGGCATCATCCAGGTAATCCGCCGCGGTCCAGTCGCCGGATTCAATGGTGTCCGGCGTGCCCTTTACGGTGTCCATAAACACGGTCAGGGCGTTCACGTTGTATTCCAGGTTCAGACAGTAGGCCAGCGGGTTGCGCAGGGTAGCTTCCAGCGCCGAAAAACGGTCGGTGTTATAGCTGCTGTTTAAGGTGTAGAACGAAAGCTCAAACAGAATGCGGTTCACCTGGTTGCCGGAATCCAGCACATAGTTGGCAAGGTCCACACATTCCTTCAGGGAAGCACCGCCAAAGGCCAGGTTCTGCCAGCTTTGCCCGGTCAAGGAATCCACAAGGTCCATATCAAAGTGGGCCAGGCGGCTGTCCCCGATGATCAGGTTGGTGCCGGGGCTCTGCTCATAGGCGCGCACACGGGCCACCGGCTGGCTGGAAGAGGCTGTTTTTTTGATGCCAAAATAATTGTTTGGCTCAAACGCCACAAAAAAGGCAAACCACAGATAAACCGGCACGAACAGCAGCGCCAATTTTTTGATGATATGCTTCACGCCGGAAATCTCCTTTTTTCCATAAGATTAAAACCCTGCATAGGGGCCGAACGCGTTGGCGTTAAAGCCGCCGCTCTGCATGATGTACCCCACCAGGATAAAAACGATCAAAACAACATACAGCGCATTGCGGTGCTTGGCGCTTGCCAGGGCAACCTCAGCCGGTTTGTTTTTGCAGGCAAAATTGCGCCGGTGATCCAGCCAGATGCCAAGCGCCAGCGCCAGCGCAGCGAACGCCCAATAAGCCGCTACCATAATGGTATTGGCGTAAAAGCCGGTATACGCTGTGCTGTACAGCTCCCCGGCAAAGCGGGCGGGGGACCAGCTGTTCATCAGGCAGCGGCCCAGGTAGACGAAAGCATCGCCAACGCCCAGGTTTTCGGCCATGCCGGAAAGGTTGCCGGACCCCACGCGGAAGAACACCATGCTGATGGTCCACAAAACAAACACCACAACCCGCTTGCCCCACAGCACATGGGCCGGGGTGCCGCGCTTTTTGGGTTTGCCAAAGCGGCGGTGCAGCAGCTCTTCGCCCACGCGGTAAACCGCCTGCAGCAGACCCCAGATGATGAATGGCGCGGTGCTGCCGTGCCAGAAGCCGGAAGCAAAGAACACGCAGAACACGCACAGCTCGGTGGGCAGGCGGCCAAAGCGACCAAGATCTGCCCAGGCCAGCGGCATAAAGAGATAATCCTGCAGCCAGGAAGAAAACGAGATGTGCCAGCGGCTCCAGAAGCCGGAAAAGTTGGTGGCGTAAAACGGAGTCTTAAAGTTTTCCGGAAGGTCCAGCCCCAGCACAAGGCCGGTGGCACGGGAAATCTCGGAATAGCCGGAAAAGCTGAAATACAGATAAAAAGTGTACATCACCGCGGTCAAAATCAGCATGGGGGCGCTGTAATCCGCATAGTGGGGGAAAACCGTATCCACCACCATGTTCAGCACATCCGCCACGGCAATGTATTTGAACAGCCCCAGCGCATATAGCCGCAAAGCGCGCACCGTGCGGGCGGCATCAAAGCGGTGCTCGGCGCTCAACTGCGGCAGCAGCGCACCGGCGCGGCAGATGGGCCCCTGCGTGACGGTGGCAAAAAAGTTGAGGAACAGCGCCAGCCGGATAAAGCTGGTTTCCACCTCGCAGTCGCCGCGGGTGGCGTCGATCAGGTAGGCAATTGCGGCAAAACTGGTAAAGCTGATGCCCAGCGGCATGGCCACCGCGCGCCAGCCGTGCAGCACCCCGCCCAACAGGCCGTTATACTTAAAAAAGGCCAGAATGCCCAGCATACCGATCACGCCAAGGCGCAAAAAAGCGGTTTTGTGTGCGCCGCCCCGCCAGGCAAGGCCGCGGCCGCACAGGTAGGTGAACACCGCCAGTGCAATGGTGACCGGCAGCATGGCCGGCATGGCCAGTGCATAAAACACCCACGAAGCTCCCAGCAGAAACACCGGCTGCATGCGCACCGGCAAATGCAGGTAAACGGCAGCCACAACCACCAAAAATGCACAGTATTGCAGGCTTTGCAGCCCCATGAGCGCAACCTCCAGACCTAATAGGAGCGGTACCGCACAACGCACGGCGTGCCGCAAAAAATCCACAGGCAGCAAGGATAAAATAAGACCGCCTGCACCCGCAATATGGCAAAATGGCGCAATATCACAGATTAACTAAACTATTATACCTGTTTTGCCTACTAATGTAAAGTGGGCCGCCCCGCGGGGGCAAAATACGCACGAAAAAACGTAAAGAATATTGTTTGCACAGCGGCAACAAAAGCGGCGTTAAAATGTGATAACAAAGAGCAAAATGCGGAATAAAAAGCAAGCCTACTAGGTGTGATAAGTTTCCTGGAACGGTTGCACTGAATACGTGAAAATGATATACTATCATAGTAATAAAAAATAGGCTGGGTGTGTACCAAACTGTCCGGCGGTTGAAATGCTGGTGGGACGGACAGTTTTTGCGGGACTGCAAGCAGGGTTCCGCTGCAGGCTTACGGGAGTGAAAAATATGAAAGTTGTAATTCTTGCCGGCGGCTATGGCACGCGCATTTCGGAAGAAAGCAAGTTCAAGCCGAAACCGATGATCGAAATCGGCGGTATGCCTATTTTGTGGCATATCATGAAAGAGTATTCTTACTATGGCTTCAATGATTTTGTGATCTGCGCCGGGTACAAGCAGCATATGATCAAGGAGTGGTTTGCGGATTATTTCCTGCATACCAGCGATGTGACCTTTGACTTCACCCAGGGCAACGAGATGATCGTGCATGACCAGCACGCCGAGCCGTGGCGCGTGACGGTGGTGGATACCGGCCTGAACACGATGACGGGCGGCCGCATCAAGCGGGTGCAGAAATATATCGGCAACGAAACCTTTATGATGACCTATGGTGATGGCGTCTGCGATGTGAACATTGCCGAACTGGTCAAGTTCCATAAGCAGCATGGCAAGCTGGCAACCCTGACCGCCGTGGTGCAGGAACAGCAGAAAGGCGTGCTGGATATCGGCCAGGACAATGCGGTTCAGGCGTTCCGTGAAAAAAGCGTCAACGATGGGGCTATCATCAATGCGGGCTATATGGTGCTGGAACCGGAAGTGTTTGATACCATCAGCGGTGATGATACCATTTTTGAGCAGACCCCGCTGCGCGAGCTGGCAGCCAAAGGCCAGCTGATGAGCTATGTGCACCGCGGATTCTGGCAGTGCATGGATACCGAGCGCGAAAAAAGTATGCTGGAAAAAATGTGGGCGTCTGGCTGTGCGCCCTGGGAAGTGTGGAACCAACAATGAACTTGGAATTTTACCGCGGCAAACGCGTGTTTGTAACCGGGCATACCGGTTTTAAGGGCAGCTGGCTCTGCCGCATGCTGGTGGGGGTCGGTGCGGTGGTAACGGGTTACAGCCTGGAACCGCCCACAACCCCCAACCTCTTCTCTCTGGCAGGGCTGGAAGGCAAAATGACCAGCGTGATCGGCGACATCCGCGATTTTGCCAGCCTGAAAGCGGCCTTTGATGCCGCTCGGCCGGAAATTGTGCTGCACCTGGCGGCTCAGCCCATTGTGCGGGACAGCTACAAGGACCCGCGCTATACCTATGAAACCAATGTGATGGGCACCGTGAACCTGTTGGAATGCGTGCGTACCGCCCAAACTCCACCGCGCTCTGTGCTGAACGTAACAACGGATAAGGTGTACCAGAATAATGAATGGTGCTGGGGCTACCGCGAAAACGAACCGTTGGACGGCTTCGACCCCTACTCCAACAGCAAAAGCTGCTCGGAGCTGGTGACCCACAGCTATAAAAACAGCTTTTTTGCGGATGGCAGCGTGGCCATCTCCACTGCCCGCGCAGGTAATGTGATTGGCGGCGGCGATTTTGCCAATGACCGCATCATCCCGGACTGTGTGCGCGCGATGGCAAAAGGGGAGAGCATCGGTGTGCGCAACCCGTATTCCACCCGCCCATACCAGCATGTGCTGGAACCGCTGGCGGCGTACCTGCTGATCGCCCAGCGCCAGTATGAGGATAACCGGTACGCCGGCTATTATAATGTCGGCCCGGATGACTGCGACTGTGTGACGACCGGCACCCTGGTAGACCTGTTCTGCCAGGCGTGGGGCGATGGTGCTGCATGGGAAAACCGCGCTGAGGCAAACGCCCCGCATGAAGCAAACTTTTTGAAGCTGGATTGCAGCAAATTGAAATCCACCTTCGGCTGGAAACCGCGCTGGCATATGGCGGAATGTATGCAAAAGACCGTTGCGTTCAGCAAGGTATGGCTTTCCGGCGGGAATATCCCGGCGGAGATGGACAAAGAGATCAAGGAATTTTTGAGTGAGTAAGGGAGCAGACGATGGCAAATTGGAGCAATGAGGCCGAAGCCCGCGAGCAGATCAAGGCGCTGGTGGCAGAATATTACCATGACTTTAAGGAGAAAAAGGCGGATTTCAAGCCCGGCGACCGCGTTACTTATGCATCCCGCGTGTTTGATGAAAAAGAAATGTGCGCCCTGACCGATGCAACGCTGGATTTCTGGCTGACCACCGGCCGCTTTGCGGATGAATTTGAAAAAGAGTTTGCCAAGTGGATCGGCGTAAAGTTCGCCAACCTGGTCAACTCCGGCTCCTCCGCCAACCTGATTGCCTTTATGGCGCTCACCGCCCCGGAACTGGGCGACCGCCAGATCAAAAAGGGCGATGAGGTCATCACTGTGGCATGTGGGTTCCCCACCACTGTCACCCCGGCGCTGCAGTATGGCGCTGTGCCGGTGTTTGTGGATGTGACCGTGCCGCAGTACAACATTGATGTGACCAAGCTGGAAGCCGCTCTTTCCCCCAAGACCAAGGCAGTCATGATCGCCCATACCCTGGGCAACCCGTTTGACCTGTCCGCCGTCAAAGCCTTCTGCGATGCCCATAACCTCTGGCTGGTGGAGGATAACTGCGATGCCCTGGGCACCCAGTACACCATCAACGGCGAAACCCGCTTTACCGGAACCTGGGGCGATATCGGCACCTCCAGCTTCTACCCGCCGCACCACATGACGATGGGCGAGGGCGGCTGTGTGTATACAAACAGCCCGCTGCTGAACCGCCTGATCAAGAGCTACCGCGACTGGGGCCGCGACTGCATCTGCCCGTCCGGCCATGATAACTTCTGCGGCCACCGCTTTGACGGTCAGTATGGCGAACTGCCCGCAGGCTATGACCACAAGTACGTTTACAGCCACTTTGGCTATAACCTGAAAGTGACCGATATGCAGGCCGCCATCGGCCGCGAACAGCTGAAAAAGTTCCCCAGCTTTATCGAGCGCCGCCGCCATAACTGGGATCGCCTGCGCGCAGCCCTGGAACCGGCCGCCGATAAGCTGATCCTGCCGGAATCGGTCTCCATCAGCCGCCCGTCCTGGTTCGG
>ERZ780177.3865-NODE-3865-length-10806-cov-7.194028_pt1 | contig 10806 bp, 8 predicted proteins | sample MGYA00510973_ERZ780177 | MGnify/ENA primary metagenome ERZ780177 (study PRJEB29588, sample SAMEA2144396) | human gut metagenome | biome: human gut; feature: human-associated habitat; material: faeces | place: Denmark | collected 2008/2010 ...
AGCATCTGCCGCACCTCGCTCGCCGTATCGGCACTTAGAATTATGCGGTATTGCCGGTATTTTTGCCCGCTTTGTGCATAAATCCAATCTGTCCGCGCAACACTAATGGCATACACAACACGAACGGTACGGTTGAAAATTCCGGGCGGCAGGTTTTGCGCCCGATGTTTTGGCCGTACGGCAAGCAAAGGACGGGGGAAGATGAACAGCATTAAAGCATTTTTGAAGGCAAAAGGGCTATATCTTGTCTGCCTTGCGCTGGTGTTTGCGGCAACCATTACCGGAATTGCCGCCATCCGCAGCGTGGTGCGCGGGGTCGAGGACCTGACCCGCATCCAAAAGCAGGCCCTGGAGGAGGGAACAGACGTATGGGATTCACCGGATGCCGCCGTAAACCAGCCCGCACAGGATGTTCCTGTGGCGACAGCGCAGCCATCGCCCGCGCCGTCAGCTGCGGGGTCTGCATCGTCATCCTTGCAGCAGGGGGCTGGGCAGTCTGGCAGCGCCTCCGGCGGGACTGGCAGCTCTGCTGCTTCGTCCGCGCAGCAGGGAACCTTGCCGCACGCTGGCTGGAACGGTAAAGTCAGCCAGGCGTTCAGCGGGAATACGCTGGTGTATAACCCCACCCTGGGGGACTGGCGCACCCACAACGGCACGGATTATACCGCCGAACAGGTAACGGCGGGGGTGGCCGCCGGTACCGTGACCGCCATTGCGGATGACGCTCTGTGGGGCCGCGTGGTGGAAGTGACCGACGCGCAGGATCGCGTGTGGCGCTACTGCGGGCTGGAAGAAGTTGCCGTGACCCAGCGCGAAAAAGTAACCGCCGGGACCCGCCTTGGCACCACAGGCAACGTGCCCGCCGAAGCCCAGCAGGGCAGCCACCTGCACCTGGAATGCCGCAAAGCCGGCGCCTGCCTGGACCCGGAAAAGAATTAACACAGGCAATGCCGCTGCACCGTGGATGGTGCGGCGGCATTGCTCTGCCATGAATTCGGACAAGCTCTTAAAAAATATCCTGCTTGCCAGCAAATACCGTTGACAAATGTACGAAACATGTGTATTCTTATGGTAAAGATATCTTACAGTGTCTTATTTTATAAATTTTCTTACAACTCATTCCATACAGAAAGGAGCCCGCCATGACACGCCAGCGTGCCTTGATTTTGGAAATTTTACAGCACAGCCCCAAACATCTGACGGCGGACGAAATTTTTGCCATTGCCAAGGAGAAGATGCCCGGCATTGCCCGCGGCACCGTGTACCGCAACTTAAAGCTGATGGAACAGGCCAGGGAAATTGCCCGACTGGAAATGCCGGATGGCCCCGACCGGTTTGATAAAACCTCCAACCCGCACGGCCATTTGTACTGTGATTGCTGCGGCAGCCTGCAGGACCTGCCGGTGATCGGCCTGGTGCGCGAAATTGAAAATGCCATTGGAACCGAAGTGCGTTCCTACCAGCTGACCATCCATTACATCTGCCCTGAATGCCGCGAAAAACAGGCGGAACTTTAACAGCGGAGAAATACGCCACAAACTGTGCTTCCCTGATTATATTTAGGAAGCACAGTTTTTTATTTTGTCATCATGCTCCGAAGCGTCAAAAAGGCTGCCGGACAGCCCTGCAGATGAGCAGGACGGGCGATATTTTAGGCAATACCGCATAATTCTAAGTGCCGATACGGCGAGCGAGGTGCGGCAGCTGCTAAGCCAAAAGCGCAGATAATACTTTGTGTATTATCGAGCATTTTGGCAACGCAGATGCCGTACCGCAGCTGCCGGGGCGGTGCTTAAGCCGTCAGGCGGGAATTGTGCGGTGTTGCCTTTATAAAATCAGGTATAGTATTGAATATTAATATATAAATGGTGCGGGAACATACAGGATACTCTGCTGCCGGGTGGAATATATGAAATGCGGGTACAGCACTGTGACATGGCGTTGCAGGGAAAAATGCAGCCGGAATGGGCGTAACATACAAAAACAGAACACAAAGATGTTGCAATATGCCAAATGCGTACAAAATTCTGCAACTATTTTAGTCAAAATGCGCCTTGCTTTTCCTCCGGTTTTGCTATACCATAAAAACAATGAGCGGGAGCGAAAGCAGCATCCCGACCTATAAAGAAGGAGAACCATTATGAAAAAAACATTAGCGTTGACCTTGGCAGCTGCAATGACCTTGAGCCTGGCTGCCTGCGGCAGTAGTGCATCCAGTGCCTCCAGTGCCGCAACATCCACGGAAAGCACATCTACCGATACTTCGGCAGCTACCTCTACGGCTGCTGAAAGCGGTACCGTTGAAAATAAGGATAAGCCGCTGGTGTGGTTTAACCGTCAGCCTTCCAACAGCACCACAGGCGAGCTGGATACGGAAGCGCTGAACTTTAACGGCAATACTTATTATGTCGGTTTCGATGCCAACCAGGGTGCTGAACTGCAGGGCAAGATGATCGCAGATTACATTAAAGCACATGCTGACACCATCGACCGCAACGGCGATGGCGTTATCGGCTATGTTCTGGCAATCGGCGATATCGGCCATAATGACTCGATTGCCCGTACCCGTGGCGTTCGTAGCGCTTTGGGCACCGCAGTGGAAGGCAGCAGCGGCATTGTTTCTGATCCTGTCGGTACCAATGCGGATGGTTCCGCTACCCAGGTTCAGGACGGCACCATTGAAGTGGATGGCACGACTTTCGCCGTTCGTGAGCTTGCTTCTCAGGAAATGAAGAATTCCGCCGGCGCTACCTGGGATGCCGGCACCGCCAGCAACGCCATCAGCGCCTGGGCTTCTTCTCTGGGAGATTCCATCGATATCGTTATTTCCAACAATGACGGCATGGGCATGGCAATGTTTAACTCCTGGTCGCAGGAAAATGGCGTTCCCACCTTTGGCTACGATGCAAACGCTGACGCAGTTGCTGCCATTGCCGACGGTTACGGCGGAACGATCAGCCAGCACGCTGACGTGCAGGCCTACCTGACCCTGCGCCTGCTGCGTAATGCGCTGGACGGCGTGGACATCAACACCGGTATTGCCACTCCGGATGCCGCAGGCAATGTCCTGAGCAGCGATGTTTACTATTACAATGAGGACGAGCGTTCCTACTATGCTTTGAACGTGGCAGTCACGGCAGACAACTACACGGACTTCACCGACTCTACCAAGCCGTATGGGCCTGTTTCCAACCAGCTGGATGCCACTACCAGCCCGGAAAAGAGCGTTTGGCTGGATATCTACAACTCCGCGGATAACTTCCTGAGCGCTACTTACCAGCCCCTGCTGGAGAAATATGATGATCTGCTGAACCTGAAGATTGACTACATCGGCGGCGACGGCCAGACCGAGGCCAACATCACCAACCGCCTGGGCAATCCCAGCGCATACGATGCCTTTGCCATCAATATGGTTAAGACCGATAACGCTGCTTCGTACACTTCTCTGCTGAACCAGTGATCCAACGGCAACAGCAATAACTGACAGTTAAGTAACGGCAACGCTATTAGGGAGAATGTATTTCTCCATAGGGGAGAATGAAGTTTTCTCTAATAGCGTTTTTTTATGAAAACAGGTGAGCAGCCGTAGGGCAGTTTGCCAATTTGCAAGACGGGAGTGACGAGAATGGCAGAAGCGAAAGACGATATTGTCTTGTCAATTCGCGGTATGTGCAAGTCGTTTGGCCGCAACCGAGTACTTGATCATATCAATCTGGATGTAAAACGCGGTACAGTTATGGGGCTTATGGGCGAAAACGGCGCCGGTAAGTCTACCATGATGAAATGTCTGTTCGGTACTTATCAAAAGGATGAGGGCAAGATTTTCCTCAATGGCAAGGAGATCAATTTTTCCGGCCCGAAAGACGCGCTGGAAAACGGAATTGCAATGGTGCATCAGGAACTGAACCAGTGCCTGGAGCGCAGTGTGATTGATAACCTGTTCCTGGGGCGGTACCCGGTCAACTCTATGGGCGTGGTTGACGAAGGGCAGATGAAGAAGAAAGCAGCCGATCTGTTCCGCAAGCTGGGCATGACTGTCAATCTGACCCAGCCCATGCGCAATATGTCGGTTTCGCAGCGGCAGATGTGTGAAATTGCCAAAGCCATCTCTTACAATGCCCAGGTCATCGTTCTGGATGAGCCGACTTCTTCGCTGACGGTGCAGGAAGTGAATAAACTCTTTGAGATGATGCGCATGCTGAAAGAACAGGGCATTGCGCTGATATACATCTCACATAAGATGGACGAAATTTTTGAAATTTGTGACCAGATTTCGGTTCTGCGTGACGGCAACCTGGTTATGACCAAGGACAGCAAGGACACCAACATGGGCGAGCTGATCACCGCCATGGTTGGCCGTTCGCTGGAAAGCCGCTTCCCGCCGGTGGACAATATCCCCGGAGATCCGATCTTGTCCATCCAGCATCTGTCCACCAAATATGCGCCTTATCTGCAGGATATCAGCTTTGATGTGCGCGAGGGCGAAATTTTTGGTCTGTATGGCCTGGTGGGCGCCGGACGTACAGAGCTGCTGGAAACCATTTTCGGCGTGCGTACCCGTGCGGCAGGGCGTGTGTATTTCCGCGACCACCTGATGAACTTCAACAATGCCCACGAAGCGATCGAGCATGGATTTGCCCTGATTACCGAGGAACGCAAAGCAAACGGCCTGTTCCTGAAGAGCGATTTGACATTCAATACTACCATTGCCAACCTGGACCAGTACAAAGGTGGCCTTGGGCTGTCAATGCCCAAAATGGTAAAAGCCACAAGCAAGGAGATCAAGGTCATGCACACCAAGTGCATGGGACCTGACGATATGATCACCAGTTTGTCCGGCGGCAACCAGCAAAAGGTCATTTTTGGCAAATGGCTGGAACGCGAACCCCAGGTCTTTATGATGGATGAACCTACGCGCGGTATAGACGTTGGCGCAAAGTACGAAATCTATGAGCTGATCATCAAGATGGCCAAACAGGGAAAGACGGTTATTGTTGTTTCCTCTGAAATGCCTGAGATCCTGGGTATCACCAACCGGATCGGCGTTATGTCCAACGGACATCTTTCCGGCATTGTGAATACCAAGGAAACAAATCAGGAAGAGCTTTTGAGACTCAGCGCAAAATACCTGTAATGGGGGATAATGATCTATGGCAACTGCAACACAAACTTCAAAAATTCTTTCGGCGGAGCAGGAAGCCAAGCTTCGCCAGCCAATCGATGAATATGTTGGGAAAATCCAGGCGCAGATCGATGAACTTCGTACTGACGGTACTGAAAAAGCTGTCAATATCCAGAATGAGCTGGATAACCTGAAGCGCGACCGCATCTATACCGCGCAGGAAAAAACGGAACGTGAGACCAAACTGAAGGCTGAATTGGCAGCGGCCAAGGCAGTTGAAGAAAAAAACAAGGGCCAGATCAACAAGCTGATCGTTGATGCCGAAGCCTATTTGAAAGCCCATTATGACAGCGACTATTACCAGGCGGTGGTGGCCAGCTGCAAGCAGGAAAAGGTACAAGCCCAGCAGAAATATCAGGCAACTGTAGAACAGCTGAAAAAGGAACACGAGACGGCGCTTTCCAAGCTGAGCAATCAGCAGGAAATCAAGGACGAAAAGTATGTCCACAAGAACCGCCTGTTCGACGCCAAAATGCAGTTGGATAAGGACTGCCAGGCAATCAAGGACCGCCGGCATGCCGCGTTTGATTACAAATATCACCTGATCGATATGCTGCGCCTGTCCAAGTTTACGGTTGGCGAGTCTCTGGCGCAAAAGTGGGAAAACTACAAGTACACATTTAATCGCCGTGACTTTTTGCTGCGCAACGGTCTGTACATTGCAATCGTTATCATCTTTATTATACTGTGCCTGATTGCCCAGTTCGGCAAGAAAGTGCCGCTGCTTACCGTCAACAATATTTTGAACATTCTGCAGCAGGCTTCGCCGCGCATGTTCCTGGCTTTGGGCGTTGCCGGGCTGATCCTGCTGGCCGGCACGGACCTGTCCATTGGCCGTATGGTTGGTATGGGCATGACTGCCGCTACCATCATTATGCACAAGGGAATCAACACCGGTGCGGTTTTTGGCCATGTGTTTGATTTTACCGGGCTGCCGGTCGTTGCACGCGTTATTTTGGCGCTGCTTGTCTGCATTGTCCTGTGCACAGTCTTTACCACCATCGCAGGTTTCTTTACAGCCAAGTTCAAAATGCACCCATTCATTTCTACGATGGCGAACATGCTGGTCATTTTTGGCTTGGTCACCTATTCAACCAAGGGTGTTTCCTTTGGCGGTATCGAAGGCAACATCCCCAGCATGATCATCCCCAAGATTGGCGGTTTCCCCACCATTATCCTGTGGGCTATCGCAGCTGTGATCATTGTGTGGTTCATCTGGAACAAGACGACCTTTGGTAAAAACCTGTTCGCAGTCGGCGGCAACGCCGAAGCTGCTGCTGTTTCCGGCATCTCGGTATTCCGCGTTACGGTAGGCGCGTTTATTCTGGCAGGCATTCTGTATGGCTTCGGCTCCTGGCTGGAATGCATCCGTATGGTGGGCTCCGGCTCCGCTGCATATGGTCAGGGCTGGGAAATGGACGCCATCGCGGCCTGCGTTGTGGGCGGCGTTTCTTTCACCGGCGGTATCGGCAAGATTTCCGGCGTGGTTGTCGGTGTGTTCATCTTCACCGCGTTGACTTACTCTCTGACCACTTTGGGTATTGATACGAACCTGCAGTTCGTGTTCTCCGGCATCATCATTCTGGTTGCTGTTATGCTGGACTGCCTCAAGTACGTTCAGAAGAAATAATCTATACCGGCTGTACGGCAAAAATTCGGCTGTGTTTATAAAAAACAGGCTGAATTTCCGGCGCTCCGGTGCCTCCCGGCATAAACCGCAGCGTATCATCAGATAACACAAAAGCATGTGCATGACAAAACAAATCGAAAATTTTGGGTTTTCGAGGAGGGCGGGTGCACATGCTTTTATTTTTGACCCGCAAAATCTTTGCCGTATCCCCAAAACCGCTGCCTGTATGCAAGGCATTTGCCTTTACCCGGCGGTATGGTATAATTTGAGAAAGAAACCGGAAGGGAGGAGAGAGATGTGATCTATCTTTCGGAATTTTATTTTCCCAGCCAAAACAGCGAGGCTAACTACCTTGCCGAGTCGCCGCGGGCCAAAATGACCTGCTATGATTCTTTCTACCCCTTTGGCCTGTTTGCGGGCCGGGGCTTGAAAGCACTGGACCTGGCGGATGTGACCATTTTGTACGGCGGCAACGGCTCCGGCAAAACCACAGCGCTCAACGTGATGGCGGACGCTTTGCGCCTGCAGCGCGGGGCACAGTATAACCGCAGTGATTTCTTCCCGGATTATGTTTCCCTGTGCCAGTTCCACACCCTGCACGCCATCCCGGCGGGCAGCCTGATTTTGACCAGCGACGATGTGTTTGACTATATGTTGGATGTGCGCGCCATCAACGATAACATTGATACCCGCCGCGGCAGCCTGTTTGATGAATACACCGAGGCCCGCACCGCCAAATTCCAGATGCACAGCATGGAGGATTATGACCGGCTCAAGCAGGTCAGCGCGGCACGGCGCTATTCCAAATCTCAGGTGGCGCGCAAAACTTTGTCTTCCAACATCCGCACCCACTCCAACGGCGAAAGCGCCTTTTTGATGTTCCAGGAAAAACTGCGCGGGGATGCCCTTTATCTGTTGGATGAACCGGAAAACAGCCTTTCCGCCGCGCGGCAGATCGCTTTGGCGGATTTTTTGGCAGATTCGGCCCGGTTTTACGGCTGCCAGTTTGTGCTGGCCACCCATTCGCCGTTTTTGCTGGCAATCCCCGGTGCCCGCATTTATGATCTGGACAGTGACCCGGTGCGCACCCGCCGCTGGACCGAGCTGGAAAGCGTGCGGGATACCTTTGAGTTTTTCCAACAGCACAAGGAGGAGTTTTGATGGCGGAACGCCGATTTTATCAAGGGGAGACCTTTGCCAATTATGACCCCGGCGAGCTGCTGGAAAACGCCGAGTTCGAGGACTGTGTGTTTGACCACTGCCGCTGGCTGGGCACGCGGGTGCAGAACTGCCGCTTCAACGCCTGTACCTTTGACCACTGCAATTTTTCCGGCGTGGTGTTCAGCTTTACCACCATGAAAGATGCCTGGCTGCTGAACAGTGCGTTCCGCTCCATGGCGTGGGGCGGGCTGCAGGGCAAAAGCGGGGTGTTCCAGCCGTTTGGCAAAATCAAAAACTGCGCGTTCCGCTACAATGATTTTTCCGGCATGGCACTGAACGGCTTTGACTGGACCGGGGCGGAACTGCAGCAATGCACCTTTGATGATACCCGCCTTGCCGGGGCCAGCTTTTACGGTGTGCGGCTGGGCGGAACCCGGTTCACCCGCTGCGATTTGCAAAAAGCCGACCTGCGCACCGCCGAAGAATACGCCATTGATTTGGAGACCAACAAGTTGAAAGGCGCAAGGTTCAGCTTTCCTGATGTGGTAAGGTTACTGGATGGAACGGGGATTGTGATCGAGTGAGGCGCTTAAAACGACCCAACGTAAGGTGCTTTGATAAAAACCCAAATAGGAAATTGGCTTCCCTCTGAGGGGCCGTTCTCTTTATAATGCACTACCACCATTTAACCTGCCTCTTACCCGTTGGAACGCCCATTGTGCGCCCGCTAACCTGACGGGATAACGATTTTTAGAAAATGATAAACCGGGTAAAAAACCCAAAAACTCGCCCTGAATTTTTACAATTCGAAAATGGCGAAAATGTTGTGGAATTTTTTGGCGTGTGGTATAATAAATGAAATCGCGGTTTATGGTTGATTTTTCGGCCCGGCCGCATTTGATTAAAAAAGCAACGCGCGGCCGAACAGGCTGCCGGGTGCAGCCGGAAAATCCCCGGGTACGCCCATTTATAAGGAGGAACGAACGGAATATGCAGAAGAAAAAAATCACCGCATTCCTGCTGGCGCTGGCAATGGTGTCCGCTATGGCACTGCCCGTTTTTGCACAGGAGCCGAACCCGCAGGCTGAAACCGCTGCAAGCATTGCAGTGGTGGAAACTGCTACCCCGGAAACCGCAGCCACCGAGGAACCGAAAGTTGACGCTGAACCGGCAGAGGACAACGTGAAAGAGGACGCCGCTACCTATGATGCACCGCCGGAGAACGGCTGGTATCAGGAATACCCCGGCGGCCCCTGGTATTGGTACGAAAACGGCGTGCGCCAGGGCACCACTGGCCGCGGCAAGGAAATCTATGACCCCAAGAGCGATGCCTGGTACTGGCTGGATGCTGTTCAGGGCGGCGCTATGACCACCAATAAGGATGTCTATCAGGACTCCAACGGCGGCAAGTGGGTGCGTTACGATGCCAACGGCCATATGGTCAAGGGCTGGAATACCAACGAGAAGGGTACTTACTACTTCGATCTCGTGACTGGTGCTATGGTAAAGGGGATGTGTACGATAGACGGTATTCCCTGCGCATTTGATACCACCACAGGCATTGGCCTGAATAAGCAGTGGGTCAACATCAACGGCGACAAGTTCTGGTACGAAGGCGGCAAGCGCCAGGGCACCACTGGCCGCGGCAAGGAAATCTATGACCCCGCTTCCGATGCCTGGTACTGGCTGGATTCCGTCAATAACGGCGCAATGGCTGTCAGCAAGGATGTCTATCAGGACTCCAACGGCGGCAAGTGGGTTCGCTATGATGCCAACGGCCATATGATCAAGGGCTGGAATACCAACTCTCAGGGTACTTATTACTTTGACCTCATCACCGGCGCTATGGCAAAGGGCACCGTTGTGATCGACGGCATTACCTGCGTGTTTGATTACAACACCGGCATTCTGCAGTCCACCAACGTGGATGTGACCAAGTACCGCGAGATCAAGCGCACCAACTACTATGCTGACGGCAGCGTGATGAATACCCTGACCACCGATTACGATGCACAGGGCCGCCTGCTGAAAGAGCAGCGCCGCGATAAGTCCGGCAACCTGCAGGTTCAGGACGACTTCTATTATGAATACAACGGCATGCTGACCAAGCATACCCACCGCGAGTACGGCAACGACAACTACTCTTACGAGTATCGCTATGAGTATGATAACAGCAACCGCTTTGCCAAGATCTCCGTTTACCGCTACAATGGCGGCTGGTACCTGTACAGCTACTGGACTGCCAAAGAGTGGGACAGCCTGGGCAGCGTTTCCAAGTTCTGGGAATACAACGGCCAGAACAAAGTTACCTGCATCGTCAACCTGACCAGCAGCGGTAGCCGTAACCGTTACACCAAGATGACCATTGTGAACAGCAGCAACAAGACCGTGCGTACTGACACCTGGAGCTATGACAGCAACGGCCACCTGGCCGGCTGGACCAACAGTGGCAACTCCAACGGCTATTCTAACGTGCTCAGACTCTCCAGCGATAACAATATTGGCGCTGGCAACCCGCTGTTCGACCGTCATTGCGGCAAGTTTGTCACCGATGACAAGATCACCAGCGCTTCCATCAAGTTCCAGAACGATGAAGTTGTCGAGATCCGCCAGAACAACCAGCGCATCTCTTACACCAACCAGGAAAGCATGGGTATGAACAGCAGCAACAATCTGACCCGTACCTTTGCTACCTACACTGATGGCGGCAACTTCCGTTACCGCACCCTGGTTGAGTACTTCAAGTACAAGAACTAAGGCAACACCGCACAATTCCCACCTGACGGCTTAAGCACCGCTCCGGCGGCTGCGGCACGGCATCTGCGTTGCCAAA
>ERZ780177.3868-NODE-3868-length-10792-cov-2.946819_pt1 | contig 10792 bp, 10 predicted proteins | sample MGYA00510973_ERZ780177 | MGnify/ENA primary metagenome ERZ780177 (study PRJEB29588, sample SAMEA2144396) | human gut metagenome | biome: human gut; feature: human-associated habitat; material: faeces | place: Denmark | collected 2008/2010 ...
TGCTGATGCCGCGGTACCACCGGTCTCCGATGTATGCCTCCGTCACGTAGACACCGTTCGGCGGCAGCAGCTTCTCCTTCGGCGGCAGCTGGTTGATGGTCGGAATCCCGATCGTTCTTCCGATCTGGTTGCCGTGCAGGACTCTGCTGGTCACAAAGTAACGGTATCCCAGAAGATGATTTGCCTTCTCGATATTCCCGGCTGCGATCTCTTCCCTCACGAACGTGCTGCTGATGTCCCGGCTGTCTTCTTTTATTTTCTCCACAACGATCACTTCGTATCCGTATTTTCCGGCATACTGCCGCAGCATATGGTAATCGCCCCTGCGATTATGTCCGAAATGAAAGTCTTCCCCCACAACCATGCACTTTACATGAAGCTGCCGCACAATCTTTGCGATGAAATCCTCCGGCTCCATGCACATGATCTCCTGCGTAAACGGGCACTCCACCACATAATCAATCCCCAGGTGCTCAAACATGTGCCTTTTTTCCTCGTTCGTGGTCAGCACCTTCGCCTCCACATTCTGCACATTTCTGCGAGGTGGAATATCGAAGGTAAAAATCGCTCCCGCGAGACCTTCGTCCTTTTTCTTTGCAAAATACTGCAGCAGCTGCTCATGTCCCCTGTGAATCCCGTCAAACTTGCCGAGAGAAAGCACCGTATTCTCTTCTATATAAAAATCCGTTGTGTTCCTGATATATTTCATGATCTACTTAAACACCTTTAATGGTTTATAGTCTTCCTTTTCCGCCTGATATTCATAAATGCCGAAAAATGCGCCTTCATCGTCGTAGACGCGGACCGGCGCCATTCTCATGCTCTCATGTTCCTCCAAAAACATCTCCGGGCGCAGCCGGTTTCCGTTATATAAATATTTGCGGAACTGTCCGTCCACCGTCGCGCTCTCATATTTTAGAAAGACGGTATCCACCGCCTGAAGGAACGGAAGCTGCATCTCTTCTGTCTCCGCCGCATCCGACCTATGTGCAATCACGTACGCCTCCACCTCGGACAGCTTTATGGCGTCCGCAAGCGCGAACTCTCCGACTCTCGTGCGGAGCAGCGATTCCATGCACGCACCGCAGCCGAGCACCTCCCCCACATCCTGGCAGAGCGTGCGAATATACGTTCCCTTGGAACAGCAGACACGCATCCTGACACGTGGCAGTTCGATCGAAAGGATCTCGATGGAAAAAATATGAACCGGACGCGCCGCACGTTCCACGGTCACGCCGGCCCGTGCCAGATCACACAGCTTCCTGCCGTCAACCTTTAAGGCAGAATACATCGGCGGCACCTGCATATAATCACCTACAAACGAGAGAACCGCTTTTTCCACTTCCTTTGCACTGCAGCGCACCTCCTGCTGCGTCTGGGTCTCGCCCGTCACATCCTGCGTGTCCGTCGTTCTTCCAAGCAGCATGACAGCCTCGTATTCCTTCGTCTTGTCCGTCAGCAGTTCGCAGATCTTCGTCGCCTTGCCGATACACACCGGGAGCACCCCTTCCGCATCCGGGTCGAGTGTCCCCGTGTGTCCGATCCTTCTGGTCTTTAAGATCCCCCGAAGCTTAGCCACGACGTCAAACGAGGTAAATCCTTTTTCCTTATAGATATTGATAATTCCATTCATCATACTGCTTTTTTCTCACTTTATCTGTTCTGCCAGATCCGAAACAATCTGTTCGATGATGGCATCCGCATCGCCGGTCATGGAAAATCCGGCCGCCCGGACGTGTCCGCCGCCGCCGTATTTCACAGCCACCTTTGAGACATCCGCCACTTCCCTGGATCTGGTGCTCACCTTAAACGTGCCGTCTCCCGTCTCATACAAAAAGACTGCCACTTCCACATCCTTGGTCACGCGGAGCTGATTCACAATGCCGTCCAGATGCTTTGGCAGCACATCGTACTGCTTCATCTCCTCCTCCGTGATCACGCTGGAAATACATTTTCCGTTCAGGTGCAGCCTGCTCTTTAGCAGTGCAAGCCCCATAATGCGGTTCTGGTTATATGTCTTTGTGTAGAAGGTATCATCCACAATCTTCGGATAATTGATCCCGCACTCCATCAGCGCTCCAGCGATCTCCATCGTCTTTCTCGACGTACACGAATACTGGAAGACGCCGGTATCATGTACCATTCCGGTATAAATGCACTCGGCAATCTCCTTTGTGATGCGCTCCTTTGGAAGCAGTTCATAGACAAGCTCCGACGCGGAACTTGCCTGCGGAAAAATGTAGTTGTCCTGTGCAAAGCTCTGGTTGCTGATGTGGTGATCCACACAGACGGTATGCTTCGCCTGCTCAAAGAAATGCGCCGCACCGCCCAGACGTCCCGTATCCCCGCAGTCCTGCGCGATAAACAGATCATATACCGTATCCCCGGAAAAATCGGAGACGATCTCATTGGAGCGCGCCATAAATTTGAAAATATTGGGAATCGGCTCCAGATAAACCGTCACATCAATGTCGGGATACCATGTTTTAATGTAATTATAAGTAGCAAGGCAGGAGCCCACACAGTCACCATCGGGACGGATGTGTCCGCCGATGGCAACCGTATGAACCTCTGCCAGAAAATCATCAAAATTCGTCATTCTTCTGTTTCCTCTTCCGCCTCATCCATCCGGTCAGGAATATCCTTTGTCACGTCGTCAATCATCTTGGACATGCGCACACCGTACTCAATGGACTGATCCAGCACAAATGTGATCTCCGGCGTATTCCTAAGGTTGATGCTGTGGGCAAGCTGCCTGCGGATGTAACCCTCCGCACTTCTAAGACCTGCGAGCGTTGCCTTCTGGGATTTCTCATCCCCGAGCACGCTGATATAAGCCTTGCACGTTTTCAGATCCGGTGCAACCTCCACGGTGACCACGCTGGTCATCGGATTGATCCGCGGGTCCTTGATCTCCCCGCGGATGATATTCGACAACTCGCGCAGCACTTCCCCGTTGATCCGGGTATTTTTAATACTGTTTTTTCTCAATTTCTAGCTCCTTCCATACACGCAAAACGTCTGTTAACGCGGTACCTCCACCATCGTGTATGCCTCAACGATATCAAGCTCTGCAATGTCATTAAAGCCTTCAAAGACAAGACCGCACTCGTATCCGGCTTTTACTTCCTTCACATCGTCCTTGAAACGCTTTAAGGATGCCAGATTGCCCTCGAAGATCTGCTCTCCGGCGCGGGAAATACGAACCTTGCAGCCTCTCTGGAACACACCGTCAAGCACATAGGAACCTGCGATATTTCCGATTCCGGATGCCTTGAAAATCTGACGCACCTCCGCATGACCGAGCACCTTCTCCTCGAAGATCGGGTCGAGCATTCCCTTCATTGCCGCCTCTACATCCTCGATGGCATTGTAGATAACCTTGTAGAGACGCATATCGACGTTCTCCTTGTCCGCTGTTGTCTTCGCCATCGGGTCCGGACGAACGTTGAATCCGATGATGATCGCATTGGATGCGGATGCAAGGCTGACATCGGACTCGTTGATGGCGCCGACACCGCCGTGAATTACTTTTACTACTACCTCTTCGTTGGACAGCTTTTCAAGGCTCTGCTTTACAGCCTCCACAGAACCCTGTACATCTGCCTTAACAATAATATCCAGTTCCTTGACGTTACCGGACTGAATCTGCGAGAACAGATCATCCAGCGACATCTTCGCCTTGGTATCTTCGATCAGACGGTTCTTGCCTTCGGAAATATAGGTCTCGGCAAATGCTCTTGCCTCCTTCTCCGTATCCATGGCAACAAATGTCTCGCCTGCCTCCGGTACCGATGAAAGTCCGAGAATCTCCACCGGTGTTGACGGTCCCGCTTCCTTGACTCTTCTTCCCTGGTCGTCAATCATTGCACGCACTTTGCCGTAGCAGCTTCCGCATGCAATCGGCTGACCAACCTTTAAGGTACCCTTCTGTACCAGAACGGTGGCAACTGCACCGCGTCCCTTATCCAGCTGAGCCTCAATGACAAGGCCTCTCGCATTACGCTTCGGATTTGCCTTTAACTCAAGTACCTCTGCGGTCAGAAGGATCATCTCCAAAAGGTTCTCGATACCTTCCTTAGTATGTGCAGATACCGGACAAAATACCGTGCTTCCGCCCCAATCTTCCGGAATCAGTTCGTACTCGGACAGCTCCTGCTTCACGCGCTCGATATTGGCACTCGGCTTATCAATCTTGTTGATGGCAACGATAATCTCAACTCCCGCCGCCTTCGCATGGTTGATTGCTTCGATCGTCTGCGGCATGACACCGTCATCTGCAGCGACTACCAGGATCGCAATATCTGTGGAATTTGCTCCACGCATACGCATTGCCGTGAATGCCTCATGTCCCGGTGTATCCAGGAATGTGATGTTCTGACCGTTGATCGAAACAACAGATGCACCGATATGCTGTGTGATACCGCCTGCCTCTTTGTCTGTCACACGGGTGGAGCGGATCGCATCCAGCAGGGATGTCTTACCATGATCGACATGACCCATGACGCAGACAACCGGCGGACGTGCCACAAGTGTCTCTTCCGGATCGTCTTCTTCTTTTAAGAGTTCTGCGATCACATCGATCTTCTCTTCCGGCTCACAGATGCAGTTGAACTCAAGCGCGATCTCCTCCGCCGTCTCATAGTCCACTTCCTGGTTGACCGTTACCATCGTGCCTTTCATGAAAAGCTTCTTCACGATCACGGACGGCTGCACTTTCATCTTATCGGCAAGCTCTTTGATCGTCAGCTTCTCCGGCAGAACGAGTGTCTTAATCACATCCTCTTCCTGCTTCGGCTGCGGCTGCTGGTTCGGCTTCTTTTTGCCGCCGTTCTTCTCCAGATTTACGAAGCGCTCCTGCTTCTTGCCGCCAAGTGCATCATAATCGTTTCTCTGTCTGTCGTTCTTGTTGCGGTCTTTCTCGCGCTCTCTGGACTCCTTGCCGCGCAGTTCCTCTGTGGATGCTGCGGTCTCCTTGTTCATACGGTCGATCTCACGATCCAGTCTGCCGGACGGGTTGCCACCGCGGTAACCATTGCCGCCACGGCCTCCGTTTCTGTCTCCCTGACCACCGTTTGCGCCAGGTCTTCCTCCGCCGTACGGTCTTCCTCCGCCATTATTGCCGCCGCGGTTGCCGTATCCATTCTGTCCCGGACTTCTGTCGCGGTCTCCCTGCGGGCGACGATCCCCGTTCATCGGACGGCGGTCTCCGTTTGCTCCCGGTCTTCTGTCGCGGTCTCCCTGCGGACGACGGTCCCCGTTCATCGGACGGCGGTCACGGTCTCCCTGCGGGCGTGCCTGCGGATTCTGTGCATATACGTTCTCATACACATTCTCGTATACATTTTCACGGCGTTCCGGCTGCTTTGCTGCTGTCTCCTGCGGCTTTTTCTCCGGCGCTGCCGTTCTGGCCGCCTTTGCGCGCTCCGCTGCCTGACGCTCTGCCTCCTCGGCTGCCTTTGCAGCCTCCGGGTTGATTGCGCGCTCAAATGCTCTCTTGACATCAAAGCTGTTTGCCGGTCTTGCCTGACGCTGCTCCGGTCTGCCTCCCTGTGGACGGCGGTCTCCATTCATCGGACGACGGTCTCCGTTCATCGGACGGCGGTCACGGTCTCCCTGCGGGCGGCGTCCGCCTCCCTGCTTGCTGTACTGCGGATTAAATACCGCGGTAATGCTGGACTTCTTCTTTGGACGCTCCGGTCTGCCCTCCGCGTTCTCAGCAGCCTTCGGTGCCGCTTCCGCCTTCGGTGCTGCTTCCTTCTTCGGCGCTGCCTCCGCCTTCGGCGCTGTCTCCGTCTTTGGTGCTGCCTTTTTCTGGAACTTGTCGCGCACCATTTTCTGCACATCATCCTCAATGCTGCTGCTGTGCGACTTTACCGCATGCTCCGTCGTACTTAAAAATTCAATAATCTGTTTGTTTTCTATTCCTAACTCTTTTGCAAGTTCATGAACTCTCATTTTTGCCATATATCCTGTTTCCTCCATTATTCAGTTGTTAACGTCAGTTTCAATTTATCTTCGATCGAATGGGCCAGCCCTTCGTTTGTCACTGCAAGCGATGCACGGAATTCCTTTCCAATGAAATGTCCCAATGTCTCTTTTTCTCCGTACACATACATCGGAACTTCATAAAAAGTCGTCATATCCCGGAAATGCTTCTGTGTATTCTCAGACGCATCCGACGCGACAATGACAAGCCATGCCCTGCCATCCTTCACCGCTTTTTCTGTGGAAAACTCTCCGCTTGCCACACCGCCCGCCTTGGCTGCAATGCCAAGCATCGACAACACTTTATCTGGTTTCAAACTTCTCCATCTCCTTTGTCAGTGTATCATAGACTTCCTTTGGAATTGGCATTTTTAATGATCGTTCCAGACCCTTGTTTTTTATTGCCGCGCGCAGGCACTCACTGTTCGGACACACATAAGCGCCTCTGCCGTTTTTCCGCCCCGTGGCATCAAGTACAATCTGTGAGGAGGCCTCATCTTCCGCCGCCGTCTTGATTACCCGGATCATATCTTTTTTCGGCTTAAGCTCTCTGCACCCCACGCACTGGCGCATTGGAATCTTTTTGTTTGCCATTCTCTGATCAACCCCTGCCTACTCTTCTTCATTCTCTGTGTCTGTCTCATCCGCAAGTTCGGATTCCTCAGCGTATTCTCCCTCGGCATCCGCATCCTCAGCATATCCGTCCCCGGCATACTCGCCGTCTTCGGTATATTCGCCGTCCTCTGCGTACTCGTCATCCTCGTAATACTCGTCGTCCTCGTACTCGCTCTCATAATCCATGAAGTCGCCGGACTCTCTGGCCTGTGTCTCGCTCTTGATGTCGATCTTAAAGCCGGTAAGTCTTGCCGCAAGTCTCGCATTCTGTCCTTCCTTGCCGATCGCCAGGGAAAGCTGATAATCCGGAACGATGACTTTCGCCGACTTCTCCTCCGCATCCGCGATAACAGAAATAACCTTTGCCGGGCTCAATGCGTTCTCGATCATCATTGCCGGATTCTCATTCCAGGTAATGATGTCAATCTTCTCGCCGCGCAGTTCGTTGACGATCGCATTGACTCTCGCACCGTTCATACCGACACATGCGCCCACCGGATCCACATCCGGGTCATTGGACCAGACGGCAATCTTGGTTCTGCTTCCTGCCTCCCGCGCGATCGCTTTAATCTCAACGATTCCCTCTCTCACCTCGGTCACTTCAGACTCGAACAGGCGCTTTACCAGCTCCGGATGGGTTCTTGACACGAGAATCTTCGGTCCCTTGGACGTATCCTTCACCTCCAGGATATAGACCTTGATGCGCTCGGTCGGCTGGAATACCTCGCCTCTCACCTGCTCGTTCTCAGTCAGGATCGCATCCACCTTGCCAAGGTTGACACTCACGTTTCTTCCGATGTAACGCTGTACCACACCGGTCACAACATCCTTTTCCATGCTGTAATACTGGTTGTATAAAACCTTGCGCTCCTCTTCACGGATCTTCTGTAAGATGACATTCTTGGCATTCTGTGTTGCGATGCGTCCGAACTCCTTGGACTGGATCTCGACATTCACGATATCTCCGATCTCGTATTTGGAATCCACCATCTTGGCATTGACAAGGCTGATCTGCTCTACCGGATCCTCCACCTGCTCTACTACGGTCTTCTCCTGGAACACATGATACTCACAGGTCTGCGGGTCCATCGTCACCTTTACATTCTCGGATGTACCGAAATGGTTCTTGCAGGCGGTCACCAGTGAATTCTCGATTGCCTCAAGCAGTGTCTCCTTGCTGATATTCTTCTCACGTTCCAGTATATTCAATGCTTCTAATAACTCATTATTACTACTCATTTTATTATCCTCCTGTTTCCTTAGTGGTTATTAGCATATATTTTATCAAAAATCGAATGCCAGACGGATCAGCGCGATATCCGGCTTCTCAAACGTCATTTTCTCTCCGTTTTCTGTCTCTATTGTCACAGTACTTTCATCATATGCAGATAAAATACCATAAAATTCCTTTTCCCGGTTGATTGCACGGTAAGTGCGGATCTCAATCTCCTTTCCCATGCTCCGGACATAATCTTTTTCTTTCTTGAGCGGTCTGCCAAGTCCCGGGGAACTTACCTCGAACACGTAGGAATCTTCCACGAAGTCCTCGCGGTCAAGAATCTCATTCATCTCTCTCGCCACTGCCTCGCAGTCGTTGACGGTGATCCCGCCCTCCTTGTCGATGTAGGCTCTCAGATACCAGGTTCCGCCTTCTTTTACATACTCCACATCCACGAGTTCAAAATGCATGCGCTCTAAGATCGGAGTAATCAGTTCTTCGGTGCGCGCTTCGTATGTTTCACGCTTTGACATGTGTACACCTTCTTTCTCCATATTCAATTTTAATTGTAACAAACTGCCCACCCGGCCTTTACACAGACTTTACAGGGCATAAACGTGAATTGAGAGAGGGCTTTCGTCCTCTCTCAATCAAGTCATCGTGTTATCATATATTAAAGTAGCACTTTTTTATGGGAAATGCAAGCTTTTTCTCGAAAATACAGGCTTTTTATATTTTGTCAATAGTTTTGCGACAAGTTTTTGAAAAAATATTATGCCGTGATTTTTTCCAACTCTTCTTTAAATAATTCTTCTGATGTTCTAAAGCCAAAAATACCCCGTGGGTATGTGTTTATCCAATTTTCTATAAATTCAATGTCCCTATCTTGCTTTTCGTCAAAATCTTCCCCTTTAGGGATATGGCGGCGTATTAGTTTGTTGGTGTTCTCGTTTGTCCCTCTCTCATAACTACTGTATGGGTGGCAGTAGAATAGATATGTGCGTTTCTCCCCTGGTGTCAATGCTGAACGCTCCATGCCCTTACAATCTGAAAACTCCACGCCGTTATCTACTGTGATGCTTCTAAACACCTTAGAAAACATATCTCCCCATTTTCTTTCTAAACGGTCTAGGGCATCCACCACGCTTTCCGCCTTTTGGTCTTTTAGTTTAAATATAATCTCGTCCCTGGTCTTTCTCTCTGTTAATACAAGCATACATGATTTTGTAACGCCTTGTTTACCCTTTACGGTGTCCATTTCCCAATGTCCGAATGTTTCACGGGTTGACACTTCATCCGGGCGGTTCTCTATGCTCTCCCCGGCTGCTGCCCTCTTCTGCACCTGGACTTTCTTGTTTTTCTTTTTCTTCTTGCCCTTAACGGGTAAATGTTTGTTGGTAAGTTTAAGGAATATGCCGTTGTCAATATAGCGGTATAGGGTTCTTACGCTTATAGTGGTACTAAATTCTATTCCGCTTGTTGCTACTGCTGCCAATGCTGCTTCCGGGCTATATTTATTTTCCACAATCTTATTTTCTATGTATTCCGCCAATTTAATATCATTGCCTATTTTAATGTTTCTGCCTTTGCCCTGGGCGTTCCAATCATGGGTCTGTTGCCCCTTATCACTACTATAACGCACCTCTTCCGTATAGTCTGAATTTCTATGTACATACTCGCCCCGTTTCATTTCTCTGTAAATGGTGCTTCTGTGAACGTGTAAATAGTCCGCAACTTCTTGTACGGAATGGCCTTTGTTAAGTAGTGTTTCCATTGATATTCTATCATTTTGGCTTAATTGTTTGTATTTTCTACCCATAAAAATAACCCCCTTGATACGGCAATAGGGACAACCCGGAATAATCCGTTGTTGTCCCCGTCTGTTTCCTATGCTTCTTTCCTTATTCTGTGATTTCCTCTTTATAGGTTATTTCAATGGTAATACTAAATGGTGTTTCTGTGTCTAATACGGTATATTCATCATCCCATTCCTTTATCATTTTATATTTTCCGCCGGACACCTCAACCCATATATTTTCTATATTGCCTTTTTTTAAAAGATTTTTTACTCTACTTATGCCGCCCTTTTTTATATCTCCAATGTGGGTATTACGCACAAATACTTGTAGTTGCTCCGCCCCCCCCTCACAAGATATAGTGGTTATTGTGGCTTTTTCGTTTATTTCATATTGAAATACTTTTTCATTTTCTTGTTTTTCATCTATGAAATCCCGGTCTTTCATTTTGTAATCTTCGTTTTCATCCACAAGGTCCATAATATCTTCCATGTGGTCTTTTACATTGTCCAGGATAAACCGTTGGTTTTTTATAATATACCTCGGCTTCTTTTCTTCCGGCATCTGTACGGGCTGCGGTTGTACTGCTGCCGTGTTCTTTTTAGAAAATAGGTTGCTAAATAATCCCATGTTGTGTTCCTCGCTTTCTTCCGTGCTACCTTCCTTTAATTTGGCGTATCAATTTCCACTTTTGCCACCAATTTAAAGTAGGGTTTCTTTTTATAAGTTCTATATCCTCTTTCCCTGGCGGTGGTAATAATCGCATGGCGGCGGTTAATGCTTCTGTGGCTTCCTTTGCCGTTATTCCGTATTCATTAGGCATTGCTTGTATTCTCCATTCTCTGTTTAATAGCCTGGTTAATATATTCGTTCACGCTTTCCCCGGCGGCTGCTGCCCTTTCTTTAATAACGGCTTTATCTCCCTTTGGTACGGTCAAGTTGATGCGGTCATACTTCTCATTTATAAACTGATTTTGGTATTTCACTTGGTCGAACTCTTTTTTTGTTTTTGGCATCCGTTGCCCTCTTCCTTTCTCTTGCCAAATGGTGTATAATACTTTTTACAGTTTAGGGCGGCTTTGGCAAGTCCACCGCCCTTTCTGTTTCCCTAAAGCCTTACTTATTAAGTAGGGCTTTTACTCTTTCTTTGGCTTCTGCCAGGTCTTTACACTCG
>ERZ780177.3870-NODE-3870-length-10786-cov-2.081912_pt1 | contig 10786 bp, 6 predicted proteins | sample MGYA00510973_ERZ780177 | MGnify/ENA primary metagenome ERZ780177 (study PRJEB29588, sample SAMEA2144396) | human gut metagenome | biome: human gut; feature: human-associated habitat; material: faeces | place: Denmark | collected 2008/2010 ...
CTGACTGGATTCGCCCGACGGTCGTGCTGATGACTAATGCGCAGCGCGAGCATCAGGCGTATTTAGAAACTGTGGCTGAAGCGGCTTTTGAAAACGGCCTTTTAATTGCTGCGCTCCCGAACGACGGGGTTGCAGTGTATCCCGCTGACGATCCCTGTGCCGACGTCTGGGCTTCCTATGCGCTTGCCCGCGGTGTGCGTACGCTTACCTACGCTACCGCTGAAGGGGTGGCGGCCGATGTCCGCGGCGAACTGGTGCCGGGCAAGGGGCTGCGGCTTCTTGCCTACGGCATTGACCGTGTCATCGGGCTGCAGGTTCAAGGCGCGCACAACATTCACAACGCCGTAGGCGCAGCTGCTGCTGCACTGGCGCAGCAAATTGATGTCGACGCCATCGCCGAAGGTCTGGCCGCCTTTAAGGCGCTCCCCGGGCGAGGAGCCCGCATGGCGTCTCCTGCGGGCTTCACGCTGATTGATGATGCATACAACTGCAATCCCGACAGTGCTATCGCGTCGATCGCGATGCTCGCAGAGGAAAAGCCCGCACGCATTTTCCTTTTTGGCGACATGGGTGAGCTCGGTCGTGATGCTGAGCTTTGGCATGCTGAAGTGGGCGGTGCCGCGAAGACGCTGGGCATCGACTATTTCTGGGCGGCAGGACCGCTCTCTAAGCACGCGGCAGAAGCGTTCGGCATTGACGGCGTTAGAGGACGGTGGTTTGCCGATCGGGATGAATTGATTGCGCATCTGCCAGAACTGCCGCTCAAAGGCGCAACGGTGGCCGTCAAAGCAAGCCACTCGTCAGGCTTTGGGAAGGTTGTTGAGACGCTGAAGCATTTCCCAGCGTTCTGATTTTTCTTTTTTTCTTTTTTTTCACGAGCTTCTGCCCGACTTTTCGCATCATGCTCAACTTCCTTTTTTCTTCTCCTGCCGATTCGCTGGCGCTGCGCGCACTTTTGGCGTTTTTGACAGCACTCGTGATTGGACTGGCCTGCGGTCCAGCCCTCATTAGAGAACTAAAGAAGCTTCATTTCGGTCAGGCCGTTCGCACGGACGGTCCTAAAACGCATCTGGCTAAGGACGGTACGCCGACAATGGGCGGGGCACTGATTCTTGCTGCCATCACCCTTTCAACGCTTTGCTGGGCAGATCTTGGGAATCGCTTTATTTGGGTGGTGCTTTTTGTTACGTTGGGCTACGGCGCCATTGGCTGGATGGATGATTACCTCAAGATCGTGCACCACGATCCACACGGTATGAGCGCTCGTGAAAAGTTCTCCTGGCAGTCCGTGATTGGTTTGGCGGCAGCTTTTTATCTTGCCTTGGCGCTTGCCGTTGAGCCAGGCGGAACATTTGCTGAAGCGATTGGCGCTTGGTACGACGCTCGTTTTCCGCTGGACGTAACGGCCAATATTCACCTCTACTTGCCGCTTTGGACTGACTGGGCTTTCCCGCTGGGGCTGATCGGCTTCATTGTCTTCGTCTACATCGTGATCGTCGGATCGAGCAATGCGGTGAACCTCACCGATGGGTTGGATGGCCTGGCCATTCTGCCCACGGTGCTGGTCGGCTCTGCGCTCGGGCTCTATGCCTATGCGGCGGGTAATCCTGATTTTGCCGGCGCTGCCTATGCAGCGGCTGCGCCTCATATTCCTGGCGCTGAAGAGCTTGCAGTTCTCGCGGCGGCTTTGGCTGGCGCGGGACTGGCCTTTCTGTGGTTCAACGCTCATCCGGCACAAGTTTTTATGGGCGACGTGGGAGCTCTTGCGCTTGGCGGCTGTTTGGGCACGATGGCGGTTGTCGCGCGGGTGGAGCTTATCCTCGCCGTTATGGGCGGTATTTTCGTGGTGGAGACGCTTTCCGTCATGATTCAGACGACCTATTTCCGTTTTTCTCACGGCAAGCGAATTTTTCTGATGGCGCCCATTCATCATCACTTTGAACTCAAGGGGTGGCAGGAAACTCAGGTCGTGGTTCGATTCTGGATCATTACTTTTATTCTGACAGCGCTTGGTCTTTCGGTGCTTGCGCTTCACTGAGTGAGACGTTCGCTGAAAAACAGCGGTTTTCGCAGGTTAGTCAAAAAATGCTTGAAGCTGAAGACAAATCCTTCATTACATTGAATGCCGCCGAAGGGGCTGGCCGCAGTGCCTGGGTACTCGGGCTTGGCGCTTCTGGACGTGCTGCCGCTCAATACCTCAATGACCATGGTTGGCGCGTTCATGCTTTTGATACGCGTGAGGCGCCTGCGGGCCTTGACGCTTTTTGCAAGGCGGTTCCGGGCTGCGAGATGACGCTGGGCGGCTTTCCTGAAACGACGGCGCCCGGCGTAGAACTTGTGGTGATGTCGCCGGGCGTTTCGCCTTACTTTGGTGCGGCAGCCTCCGTCTGTGCTTCAGCGCGCAAAGCGGGCATTCCTATCGTCGGCGAGATTGAGCTTTTTGCGCAGGAGCTCGCCTATCTGAAGCGTACGCAGGGATATGCTCCCAAAGTCATCGGCATTACCGGCACAAACGGCAAAACGACGACGACAACGCTTACCACCAAAATGGCTGCGGCAGCAGGACTGTACGCAGTTGCTGCGGGCAACATCGGACCTAATGCCGTCGCGGAGCTCAGTAAAGCCGAAGCGGCCGGAGCGCTCCCTGACATTTGGGTGCTTGAGCTCTCGAGCTTTCAGCTGGAAACAACGCATACGCTCAACTGTACGTCAGCTGCCCTTTTGAACATCACCGAGGATCATATCAATCGGTTCGGCTCGATGGAAGCGTACATTGCGGCCAAAATGCGCGTTTTTGAAAACCAGACCGAACAGGATTTTGCCGTTCTGAATGCGGATGATCCAATTGTTTCGGCCGCGGAAACAAAAGCAAAAAAGCTTTACTTTTCAAGGCTGCATGAGGTTCGGGACGGCGCCTTTGTCCGCAGCGGCATCATCATCTTCCGCATGAACGGAGTTGAAACGCAGCTTATTCCCGCAAACGAACTCGGCATCATCGGTGCACATAATCTTGAAAACGCGCTCTGTGCGGTTTGCCTTGCTATGTCCATGGGAGTAAAGCCGGATGTCGTCTGCAATGTTTTGAAATCATTCAAAGGTGTTGAGCATAGAATTGAATACACCCGCTGCCTGAACGGAATCACTTTTTACAACGATTCAAAAGGCACAAACCCCGAATCCACCGTTAAAGCCGTTGAAGCAATGACAAAGCCGACAGTGCTTATGCTCGGCGTCGGTAATTATGATAAGCAAAGTGATTATCGTCCCGTCTTCCGCGCCTTCAACGGAAGAGTTAAGGCTGTTGTTGTAAACGGTTCAAACACCGAAGCTATCATGCGTGCGGCCAAAGAGGAAGGGTTTAAAAACATCTACCCCTGTTCGGATGATTTCCGCGCACTGATACTGAAAGCAGCATCCCTTGCCGAACCCGGCGATGCAGTGCTGCTCTCCCCCGCCTGCGCAAGCTGGGGCATGTTCGACAATTTTGAACAGCGCGGTGACATATTTAAGGAAATAGTAAACTCACTCTGAGGCGGTTTTGATTCCCGCCCATCGGGCTTGAGTTTCCGCCGAAAAATGCCGCATTCTGCCCGAAACGGTCCATCCCATTTCGGAATAATCGATAAGAGAGGTTGAGATGGAAAGCAACGCAACACATATTCATTCCGCCGAAAGGCGCGGCGGCAGTTCTCCCGCCGCTGCACCCATGCCGACAATGCGCCCGCGCAGACACGGCATGGACTACTTGCTTTTTCTTACAGTTGCGGCAATCTGCGCATTCGGCGTTGTTATGCTGTTTTCCGCAAGCTATTATTATGCCCAGTCCTTTCAGGGCGACGGGTATTACTACGTAAAAAAGCAGCTGCTCTTCCTTGCAATCGGCATTCCCGTTATGTTCGGGCTTTCGTTCGTGGATTACAAATTCTACCGACGCTTTGCATGGATGGCATATCTGCTTATAATCCTGCTTCTTATTGCCGTTCTTCTTTTCGGCAAAAACCTGCAGGGCGGACAGCGTTGGCTCAAAATCGGTCCGCTGCAATTTCAGCCTTCCGAACTTGCAAAGTTCATAATCGTTATTTGCATGGCAAAATACATGACGGATCACCATGAGGATATGCCGTCGTTCGTTCGTGGGCTTTTGCCGATGGCTGCACTGCTTGTCGTTCCCGCCGTGTTGATTTATTTTCAGCCGAACGTTTCCATGCTCATAATCCTTTGCATTGTGTTTGCGATCATGCTTTTTATCGGAGGAGCGGATCTGAAATATCTCAGCATTGCGGCACTTATCGGCGGAGTTGCTCTCGTTGTTCTTTTGTTTGCTGCGTCATATCGCGAAAGCAGATTTACTGCATGGCTTGATCCTTGGGGCAACAAAAGCGATGCCGGCTATCAGATCGTTCAATCGCTTTATGCATTCGGCAACGGCGGGTGGTTCGGTCAGGGGCTTGATGCAAGCCGTCAAAAGCTCCTGTTTTTGCCTTATCGTGAAAGTGACTTCATTCTTTCCATCATTGCCGAGGAACTCGGCTTTGTGACTGTTGCACTGTTAATTGCGGCCTACTGCTTTATAATCTACCGCGGCATTCGAATTGCGCTCTCCGTTCGCGACAGGTTCGCTTCACTTGTTGCGGCAGGGTTCTCTTCCATACTTGCCGTGCAGGTTGCGGTCAACGTTGCCGTTGTTACAAATTCAATACCCGCAACAGGGCAAACGCTCCCCTTCATCAGCTCCGGCGGTACCTCGCTTGTTATATTTCTTGCCGGCATCGGCGTACTGCTCAATATTTCACGCTATACGGAACCCCGAAAATCACGCGGAGAATCATATGGAAAACACAAAAAACAGAAACAGCGGCAGCAATAACGAACCTGAGTACGGCAGCAGGCATTCCCGCAACCGTTCTGCGGACGCTTCAGGCAATTCCGCACACGGGGCCCGCAGTGCGGCCGGAACACGTGCACGCAAGGTTCCGCACGGTGTTGAATCCGACGGGCTGGATACCCGCGCAGCGGCACCCGCACGCGGCATCAGCCACGAGGAAAAGCGGCGGAGACAAAACAGGCGTGACATTTTCAGTTCGCTCGGAATTCTTCTTCTTATCGCACTGCTTGGGTTTTGCGGCTATACAGCCTACCGCTTTACCTGCGTTGACTCGTTCATTGTTTCCGGAAGCGGGCAATACAGTGCCGAACAGATAATCGGCCTTGCAGGTTTGCAGACGGGCAGGCATATTCTTTCCTACAACACGGATGAAATATCAAAAAACGTATCAAGCATTCCGAATTTGATCTGCACCGGCGTGCGCAGGGTTTTTCCGAATAAAATCAGTATCAATGTTGCCGATCACAATGCTGCGGCGGCCATACCCGCAGCAAACGGAACATATACGCTTGTTGACGCCGAAGGGCTTGTGCTTGCAATCGGCGCAGAAAGCAGCGGTGAGCTTATCCTGCTCCGCGGCATGGCGAATATCGGCTTTGTGCATAATACCGTGATAACCGAAAAGAACCATTGTCTCCGCACCGTCACGGCAATGAAGCTGCTTGCGGCAGTAAAAGAATGTGATTTTGCAGAAAGCGTTATTGCAATTGATTTGTCCAATGCAGCCTCGATAAAGCTTGAGCTTCAGCACGGCTACACTTTTGTTCTGGATGACTGGCGGTATGCGGAAGGAAATATTAAAACCGCAGCAAAGGCTTACGCACGCCTTCTCCCCGTCTATCCGAGTGGGGGGACGGTCAACATATTTAAGGATTCGACCGTTGTTGACTTCACTCCGCGCAGTTCGGCCGCATCGGTCCCGCCTGAAACGGATGCACCGCAGCAGGTGACTGCTCCGCCGAATTCAACGGACGAGCCTTGATGAAACATTGCGTTAGATTTTATAAAACAAATTAGGTTATTCTATCTTTTTTACGCAAAGTCGCTGCCCGGGTGTTGCGCATAATATTGCATATATGCTATAATGAGCATACATATATGCACAGTCCGCACACATGCCGTTTTCGTTGAGAAAATGTGACATACCCCGCCGAAAACTGTTTTTTGGGGCAGCGGATTCTGCATTTGGAGAGCTTGAATGAAACAGAGTGTTATAATCGACATCGGCAGCAGCAAAGTTCTTGCCATGGTTGTCTGCCCTGCGGCTGACGGCGCAATCATTGTTCAAAATGCCGAAGAACGTACCTACTCCGGGTATCGATTCGGTGAGCTTCCGAACGCGGCCGCACTGAGCGATACACTTGAAAGCATTGCCTCTGCACTCCGCAGCTCTCAGGGAATCCGCCTTCGCAGTGCCTGTGTCGGAGTTCCCGCACCATTCACAAAGACCCTGCTCAACTCCTGCCGACAGCCTGTTGAATCCAGATCGCACCGCGTCACGGAACCGGACATCGATCTTCTGCTTGAGCAGGCGGCGGATTTCACTCCGCCGGAAGGCTTTGCGCTGATGCACAGCTCGCTGTTCAACTTTGAACTTGACGGCATGGCGGCGGAGCATTCGCCCGTCGGCAAGTCCGCAAAGGAAATTTCGGCGGATGCGGCGCATACCTTCGTTGACTCGGCTTTCGCCGCAGTCGTTTCGGATGCGCTTCGCTCAGCAGGCATTGCCGCCGATCCGTTTGTTTCATCCCAATTGACAGGGGCATTGTTCACAATTCCCGAACCGGACCGCGAAAACGGTGCGATACTAATCGATTGCGGCGGTCAGCATTGTGATGTTTCACTCATATATGACAACGCTCTGCTTTGCTCCGAAAGCATCGGAATCGGCGGCGAACACTTCACGCGTGATATTGCATACGGGCTGCGCCTTCCGTTCAGCACGGCTGAAAGCATCAAACGCAGGTATGTATTCGGGCTTGATTACAGCAACTCCGTTGAACGCGTTATGATTCCCGGAGAGGGACTTGCAACGCTCAGCTGCGGCGCAATTCAATCCGTTATCGAAGCCCGCATCGTTCAGCTTGCGGATGAAATTCAAAGCATCATCAGCGGCATTGAACAAAACGCTCGGGCGCGCTTCCCCGTCTATCTCATCGGCGGCGGAATTGCGCTTATGCGCGGCGGTGCCGAAAGGCTTTCCCGACTTCTCGGAAGGCGCGTGTATGTTTCCATGCCGCGGACAAGCCTTATGAACGCCGTTAACTACGCACCGGCATTTGCGCTTGCACATTTCATGCTTTACGGCAGCGGTTCACTTGCTGTCGGCAACAGACGACTGGTGGATAATATAGTCGGCAACATCAGAGATTTTTTCGCTTACCGACAAAATGCATAGCAATTATGCAAAGATTGCCACAGTATGCACCGATTGGTTTTTGAAAAGAGCAAACCGTTCGATGCATTCTCAAAGTTTAAATCAACCGAAGACAAAGGAGGTTTTATCAATAATGGCACTTGATCTTGAACTCGATAACGAACAGGGCAATATTGCCCAGCTTAAAGTCGTCGGCGTCGGCGGCGCAGGCGGGAACGCAGTGAACCGTATGGTTGAATTTGGTCTTCGCGGTGTTGAATTTGTATCCATCAACACCGACAGACAGGCTCTATTCACCTCCAAGGCAGACATCAAGGTTCAGATAGGTGAAAAGGCAACCCAAGGTCTCGGCGCAGGTGCGGAACCTGCCGTCGGCAGGGCTGCAGCAGAAGAGAGCATTGATGAGATCAACGACGCAATTCGCGGCGCAGATCTTGTTTTCATCACCGCTGGTATGGGCGGCGGCACCGGCACCGGGGCAGCACCCATAGTTGCAAAAGCCGCCAAAGAGCAGGGCATACTGACCGTTGGTGTTGTTACAAAGCCTTTCAGTTTTGAAGGCCGCTCACGCATGAGAAATGCACTTCAGGGCATACGCGATTTGCGCGATGTTGTTGACACGCTCATTATCATTCCCAACCAAAAACTGCTTTCCATTGTCGGCAACACACCCATTAACGATGCGCTCCGCGTTGCGGACGATGTGCTCCGTCAGGGCGTTCAGGGAATCAGCGACCTTATCACCTGCCACACAATGATCAACAGCGACTTTGCGGATGTTCGCACCGTCCTTTCCGCAAAGGGCATGGCCCACATGGGTATCGGCACCGCAAGCGGCGAAGATCGCTGCACGGAAGCTACCCAGCAGGCAATCAAAAGTCCGCTGCTTGAAACAACCATTGATGGTGCAAAGGGCGTTCTCATCAACGTTGTGGGCGGCCCCACTCTCGGCATGATGGAGGTTGACAATGCAACCAACCTCATAACCTCGGCTGTGGATGAAGAAGCACGCATCATTTTCGCAATGGGCATTGATGACGCAATGGGAGACGATGTTCGTGTTACCGTTATTGCAACAGGCTTTGAGTGGCCCGCAGAACTGGATAACGACCCCTCAAGGACGCGTCAAAATGCTGTAAATTCCGGCGTTCGTCCCGACCCCGACTCCCGCGACGGCAGAGGCATTCGTGTTGATACACGTCCCGCCGCTCCCGACCGTGAACAATATGATATCCGTGACGACCGCTTAAATACTCCGAACGCACAACGTGAATACGGTACTGCACCCATGCGTGACGAACCCGGCAGGCGCGACTACGGTGATCGCAGCTACAGCGACAGGCAGGAGCCCCATCGAAACCCCGCTGACTACAGCAGCGGCATTCGCGGCGGTTCAGGCTCGAACAGTGCAGATTACGGCAGACCCGATTATGAGAGTCGCCCGGGATACGGCAACGCTCCTGCATATGACGACAACAGGGGCTACGGCAGCAGCTACGGCGATGAACCTCGCCCGGCAAGGCCCGCTGAGTCTTCCCGCCAAAGCACTCCCCGCGATAACCGCGACAAAAACAGCGGACTCGATTGGCCCTATTTTCTCCGTTCCAAGAAAAAGAACAACTGATTTAACAATCTGACAAAAAAACCGAAAGCATCCGAACATGCAGACAGCATTCGGATGCTTTCAATTCCGTTATGCGGTTTAATTTACATCATCATTATTTGCACAAAGCAGCCGCCAGCAAAATTCGTTGTTGACAATACGATGGGCTCGGTGCTATAATCATTTTAATCGGTGGTTCATCCGCCGAAATTTAAACAAAGGGGTATACCGGAATGACCGTGATCGACTGAGTTTTTATGCAAAGCAAAACTTTTTTTGTTGCGCTTAAAAGTGTGCAAAAGAGTTTGCGCTGCGATTCGGTTGATAACATCCCGGTGGACTTCCGCATATTTAACAGGATAAATGCAATGCAGACTTTGTGTTTCCCTGTATGAGCTTTATAGTTCTGCTCAGAAGCGGATGTGAATGATGTTTCACGTTCCGTTTTTTATTTTCATAAAATGTGTTTTATGTGCACCTTAACGAAACCCTCCGAACCGCCCGCAGGCTTCGACTTTCAGCGCATTTATAACCCGCAGGCTTGAACAACAAGGAGGTTCATATGTCCATAATTTCAGTACGCAATTTAACCTTCTGCTATGAAGGCAGTTTCGACAACATTTTTGAAAACGTAAATTTCACGATCGATACCGATTGGAGACTTGGTTTCATCGGACGAAACGGGCGCGGAAAAACGACTTTTCTGCGGCTGTTAATGGGCGATTATGCATACGAAGGAAGCATCACGGCAAGCGTTCATTTTGACTATTTTCCGTTTGCCGTAACAAATGAATGTCTGACCGCTGCCGAAATTCTTCTGACTGTTTCCGGTATTGCGGAATACGACTTTTGGCGCGCCGAGCGGGAACTCGGACTTCTCGGTGTTGATGAAAGTGTGCTCCCCCGTCCGTTTGCAACGCTTTCCAACGGAGAAAAAACCAAACTGCTGCTTGCCGCACTCTTTCTCAAGGAAAACAATTTTCTGCTCATTGATGAACCGACGAATCATCTTGATCTTGACGGCAGGCGACTCGTTGCGAAATATCTCAAGAGCAAACGAGGGTTCATTCTTGTGTCGCACGACAGGGCATTCCTTGATGAATGCATTGACCATGTGCTGTCAATTAATCGCAGCACGATAGAAGTCATTCACGGCAATTATTCATCATGGCAGCGTGAAAAAACTCGGCGTGACGATTATGAACGCGGTGAAAACTCCCGTCTGACCGCCGAAATTGCCAACCTGCGCAATGCAGCGGACAGAATTGCTTCATGGTCGAACAAAGTTGAAGCAACAAAAATCGGCGGCGGTCCGTGTGATCGCGGCGCAATCGGCGCAAAAGCCGCAAAGATGATGCGTCATGCAAAGGCGCAGGAGAGCAGACTTGAACGCGAAATCGAAAAGCGGGAGGCACTTATGCACGATGTTGAATATGACGAGCGGCTGAAGCTGCATCCCGAGCCGTATTTCAGGCAGAATCTGCTTTTATCAAAAGACCTTTCCATTTTTTACGGTGACAGATGCGTTGCAAACGGAATCAGTCTTACGCTCAACCGCGGGGACAGAATCGCGCTTGTCGGGCGCAACGGCTGCGGTAAATCCAGTTTGCTGAAGCTTTTAATCGGCCAACCAATTGCACATACGGGCACACTTGAAATCGGCAGCAGACTGACCGTGTCGTATGTGCCGCAGGATATGTCTTTTCTTTCCGGCAGCGCAGACGACTTCGCCGCAGAAAGCGAAATTGATATCACCCTGTTCAAAACGATTCTGAGAAAGCTTGATTTCAAGCGTACGCAGTTCACAAAAGATATGTCGGAATTTTCCATGGGGCAAAAGAAAAAAGTCCTGCTTGCCCGCAGCCTTTGCCAAAGAGCCAACCTCTATATCTGGGATGAACCGCTGAACTACATTGACGTT
>ERZ780177.3873-NODE-3873-length-10783-cov-3.218028_pt1 | contig 10783 bp, 9 predicted proteins | sample MGYA00510973_ERZ780177 | MGnify/ENA primary metagenome ERZ780177 (study PRJEB29588, sample SAMEA2144396) | human gut metagenome | biome: human gut; feature: human-associated habitat; material: faeces | place: Denmark | collected 2008/2010 ...
CTAAGTTGCTGGGTACTTCTGCATGGTATGCACCGGGTGCAGCAGGAGCATTCGTCGTTGAATCTATCCTGCACGACCAAAAGAAAATGGTTCCTTGTTCAGTATTCCTGGAAGGCGAATACGGCGAATCTGATCTTTGCATCGGTGTTCCTGTTATCCTGGGCAAGAATGGCATCGAAAAGATCGTTGAACTGAACCTGAACGAAGACGAAAAAGCTAAGTTTGCTGCTAGCGCTAAAGCTGTTCACGGCACTAACGCTGCTTTGAAAGAAGTAGGTGCTCTTTAATCTAAAGATCCCCTTTAACTTTATATAAGCAAGAAAGTTCCTATTCTTTTAAAAGGTGTCTTCTTTGTAGAAAGACACATGGTAAGAATAGGAACTTTCTCTTTTTAGTTCTCCGCCGATTTCTTCACTGCCTTCATACAGTAATAGAACAACCAAAATGAATCTCGGTAATTGATTTCCAACATTTTCTGATTCATCGTTCCTCCTTTCAACAAAGCATGAAATGAATTAAAATCCTTCACTACCTCCTGTCCCACCGGATAGCGACGCAATATGTCCGGATGTTGTGTTGCCAGTACCAGCAACGCTTCTTCGTAATAACGGGGAAGCTTGACGCTAAAAGGCTTGTACAACAAACTGACTACCTTATAGAACTTATCCACATCTTTTGATATCAACAGCCCGCAAAGCAAATAATCCACAGCTTTCCGGTTTTCGGGATAACGGTCTACCATACGTGCCATATCCGAAAGAAAAGGATGCGCACCTATAAAAAACGGAGACGTATTCTTTCCACTGTTAATCTTATCTTCCACACCGGCTGACGCCAAGTATTCACCCAGCAACTGTGCCTGTTTCGTGTGGCAACTTGTATGCTTCATTACTTCTACATACTTGGCAAGCATTCGATTGCGACCTTGATGGACACAAGCGTCCACAATTGCTCTCATAGAACGAAAACTGTTCCCGTAGGGAGAAAGAATTCCTGCCTGGAAAGCATTATGAAGCAATTCGTTATCCAGTTCCAAAGCACGGAAGAACTGCATATTAAAATTACGACAGAATTGCTTGTCTACACGTTCATAAAAGAAACAGGCAGGTTCGGTCACTCCATAAGCAAACATCCGTTCCGGCAACTGTCCCTTTTCTGAAAGAGCCAACAAAATCCAGCGCAACAAAGAAGAATTCTTTTTCGTCATTTCCGGAGTCACATTCTGTAAAATGGCATCCCAATTTCTATTCTCAGCAAGGTGGTCTATGCGAGAAATGAATTCCGTTTCCTTCTGCTTTTCATCGGTCACTTCACGGTAAACGATGAAACCCAACAGTAAACAAGGCACGATGTAAGTGAAAAAAGGAGAAGAAAAGAAATAACGTTCTCCCCATGCTACCGGAGCCTTTCTTCGGATCGTAAGCAACCATACAAGCAACGTTAACACAGCAGAAATGCTACACCACCACATCGAACGGACCAAAAGCACATCAGCAAACTGCCCGCTCATAAACCAGATAACCGGAATGAATGAAAGCCACAACAATCCTTTATTGCGCGTCAAACGGGCGATGATACAATCGGCTGAAAGCAACACAATAAGCACAAACAACATTTGCACCAAAGCTCCACTTGTACGGAACCGGAAGAATTGTAGGAGATAAGCCCCTACATATTGCGCCCAATCAGAAGGAAGGGAAAGTTGTATACCGGCAAAATCAGGCGTGAAAGAGAAAAAAGAGTTTCCTTCCAGTAACCAAAGATAATTAGGAAAAACAATATACCAAATCAGAAAAATTACCGGACAGACCAGTAATAAATGAAATAAAAATATCTTCTTCATAGCATCTTATTTTTGAGGGAAGAATAAAGCATTAAGCTGTTTCTGTGGCAATGTCACCTCCCCCTTAATAAATTCGGGAATATTATAGGACTTCGTACGTAACACATTATGTTCAACAGTAGACTGAGGGAGCAGGAAAGGTTTATGTATGTTTCCCTTTTCATCCATCCAAGCAATGAAAAGCCTTGTATAGCGGCCGTCTAGCCTACGGCTACTAAACAAAATCCAACGACCGTTCGACGACCAGGAATGATAGCTCTCAGTCTCGGCACTATTCAGAATTTTAACGTCCAGTTCCTCACCGTCAGATAGTCTCAGCATTTTCAAATCTGCCTCTTTGTGCCAAATAGGGAAAGTGGCACAAGCCGCTTTCGTGTACAGCAAATAACGTCCATCGGGAGACAAACGCGGAAAAGAGACACTGCCTCCATCGCGCTCCGCATTGTATATCGTATCAATTCGTTCGCCAAACGTTCCGGTTGCCTCATCAAAATCGACTTTGCAAAGGCTATAATGCAAATTTTGGTAATCTATTGGCATATTCTTAGGTAAAGCGCCACAATAATAGAGCGATTTCCCATCTGCCGACCAGGCAGGAAATGTCTCCCAATGTGCTTCGTCCATAAAGCGTTTATCCGTCAGTACCTTCTTGGTCTGAGTGTCATATAAAATCAAGTCAGACTGAAGATCATACACTTCCAGCGCCTTTTCACCTTCACTAAGAAAAGACTGACGGGTGAGATTGGAAGAAAACACGATATATCGTCCATTGGGATGCCACATCGGATAGGTTCCGCTTTTCTTGGGACCGGTTGTCTCCAACGGTAGTTTGCTCAATTCACCATCTTTCCATAAAGCAGTGCCACCACCTTCTCCCCTGACATGAAATATCATTTGTTGTGGAGAATAATTAGCGAAAGAATGACAGTTCATGCACTTACTTTTATCCGCACGATTAGTAGCAATCTCCTTTTCTTCGAACGAAGTGAGATTCCTCTGATAAATACCCAGCATATTCCAACCTTCATATCCCGGTTCTATCAGCCGATAAGCAATCCATTCGTCAATAGCATCCGATGCAACCCGAACCGTGAAAGGTTTATATCGTACCCCTTCAGGAGAAGACGAATTCCATACGGACACTGTGATTTCCAGATCTTTGTCCTTCAGTTTGTCTAACATTTCCTTCCACTTTTTCTTCGGGATACGAACCTCATGCTTACCCGTGACTGTCAGAAGATTGACACCTTCACCCGCAAAATCGGCACGTATTTCTTGTGCACCCTTCACTTCGAAATTTAAAGGCGCTATATTATAAGGTATAGCCGTAAACGTATAATCAGGAAAAACAGACGGATAACTGTTACTGACAGTTTGTGCCTCTTTTACATTTTCGCAGGATATAAACAATCCCACACTTATCGCTCCGATAAGCCATTTAATATTCATGATGTGTTGTATTATTGATTGCAGGTAACATTTTCTGCAAATATATATAAAACTGGAAACACAAACGAACAAACAAATAACAAATTAGCTGTTGGAAGGAAAATATTTCAAACAACAGCCCGTTATTAAAAAAAGCTAATTCATTTTGTGCTTTCAAAGAAAGCATATACTTTTGCATCGTTGTTTATGCAATTATTGTTCGTGATAACAAGTTCAAAAAAACAGACTACTTCAATAAACAAATTACATAAGAAGCGGGTTATTAAAATAGAAGTATCACCTTATTAATATGCAAGATGCGATGAAAAAGCTATTTCTTCTGACAATACTGCTAAGTATGACTTTTATAGTAAAAGGGCAAACTTTACTAAGCTTGGATAGTTGCCGCGCATTAGCTCTTGCCAACAACAAAGATCTGTTGATAAGCAATGAAAAAATAAATGCCGCTCATTATCAGCACAAAGCTGCATTTACCAACTACCTGCCCAGTTTCTCGGCTACGGGAACTTACATGAGAAATCAAAAAGAATTTTCATTATTGAACAATGACCAGAAAGCGGCGCTTTCGGGATTGGGGACTAATCTGGCCGGTCCATTACAACAAGCCGCAGGAATTATCGCTCAATTACATCCGGAAATTGCATCCCAGATTCCAGCCTTGGGCGCTAGCCTGACTTCGGCTTTTAATGAAGCCGGAAGTTCACTGGTCGATGCACTCCGCACCGATACGAGAAATGTATATGCAGGTGCCATCACGCTGACACAGCCATTATACATGGGCGGCAAAATCCGTGCATATAATAAAATCACAAAGTATGCCGAAGAATTAGCGCAACAGCAACATCAAGGAGGCATGCAGGAGGTTATCATGAGCACTGACCAGGCTTACTGGCAAGTCATATCCTTAGTGAACAAGAAGAAACTGGCCGAAGGCTATCTCAAACTTTTGCAGCAGCTGGACAGCGATGTGGAAAAGATGATTGCCGAAGGAGTTGCCACAAAAGCCGACGGTTTGTCCGTGCGTGTGAAAGTCAACGAAGCGGAAATGACACTGACTAAAGTGGAAGACGGATTAAGCCTGGCCCGAATGTTGTTGTGTCAACTATGTGGCATTGATCTCAGCTCTCCTATCACGTTGGCAGACGAAAATATGGAGGACATTCCACTGCTCACACCGGAGACCCACTTCGACATGTCCACCGCTTACGCCAACCGTCCGGAGATACGCAGCCTTGAACTGGCTACTCAGATTTATAAACAGAAAATAAATGTTACCCGCGCCGAACATCTTCCGTCCATTGCGTTGATGGGAAATTATATGGTGACCAATCCTTCCGTATTCAACAGCTTTGAGAATAAATTCAAAGGAATGTGGAATGTGGGCGTTATGGTACAGATACCTATCTGGCATTGGGGGGAAGGCATTTACAAGACCAAAGCCGCCAAGGCAGAAGCACGAATCGCACAATATCAGCTTCAGGATGCGAGAGAAAAGATCGAATTGCAAGTTAACCAATCCGCTTTTAAAGTAAAGGAAGCCAGCAAAAAACTGGTAATGGCAACCAAGAATATGGAAAAGGCTGACGAAAATCTCCGTTATGCCACCTTAGGCTTCAAAGAAGGGGTCATTGCCACCAGCAATGTCCTGGAAGCACAAACGGCATGGCTGTCCGCCCAATCGGAAAAGATTGACGCACAAATCGACGTGAAGCTGACGGAGATTTATCTGAAGAAGTCTTTGGGAACGCTGAAATAATGGACAGTTGACTATTGACAATTAAAGACTGAGGTATTCAATCAATTTATTATTCGTAATTTATAATTCATCAATAATATGGCACCTATAAAATCACAAAACAGCAATATGCTGCTTGCATTTCTTACTTTACTGGGAGTTATTGCAATCGTTGCAGTCGTTGGCTTTTTCATGCTTCGCAAAGGCCCTGAGATTATTCAGGGGCAGGCTGAAGTTACCGAATACCGCGTTTCAAGCAAAGTTCCGGGACGTATACTGGAATTTCGTGTGAAAGAAGGACAAAGCGTAAATGCCGGAGATACACTGGCTATTCTGGAAGCCCCCGATGTAGTGGCTAAAATGGAGCAGGCACGTGCCGCCGAAGCTGCCGCTCAGGCACAAAACGAAAAAGCAATCAAAGGTGCACGTGAGGAACAGATTCAGGCAGCCTATGAAATGTGGCAGAAAGCTCAGGCCGGTGTCACGATTGCCGAGAAATCATATAAAAGGGTCAAGAACCTGTACGAGCAAGGAGTGATGCCCGCACAAAAGCTGGACGAGGTTACTGCACAACGTGACGCTGCCATTGCCACTGAAAAAGCAGCCAAAGCACAATATACAATGGCAAAGAACGGTGCGGAACGCGAAGACAAGATGGCTGCCGAAGCACTGGTGAACCGTGCAAAAGGAGCTGTTGCCGAAGTAGAATCTTATATTAAAGAAACGTATCTGATTGCTCCGGCAGCCGGAGAAGTTTCCGAGATCTTCCCCAAAGTAGGCGAATTGGTAGGTACAGGTGCTCCTATCATGAACATTGCCGAACTCAATGACATGTGGGTGACTTTCAATGTACGTGAAGATCTGCTCAAGAATCTGACGATGGGAGCAGAATTTGAAGCAGTTGTTCCCGCACTGGACAATAAAACAGTCAAACTCAAAGTATATCATCTGAAAGATTTAGGTACGTACGCTGCTTGGAAGGCAACCAAAACCACCGGTCAGTTCGACTTAAAGACATTTGAAGTCAAAGCTTCCCCAATGGAGAAAGTAGAGAATCTTCGTCCGGGTATGTCCGTCATCATTAACAAATAGCCATGAAAGAGAGAAAGAAGAAATATATAGCTTTATGGCAAGTCATGCAAAGAGAATGCAGGCGGTTAGTATCACGCCCGCTCTATCTCTTCTGCATGGTCATCGCTCCGTTGTTCTGCTATATATTTTTCACGACTTTGATGGATTCGGGACTTCCGCAGAATCTTCCGGCTGGTGTGGTAGACATGGACGACTCGTCTACTTCACGCAACATTGTCCGCAATCTGGATGCTTTCTCGCAAACAGGTGTCATAGCTCATTACAGCAATGTTACGGATGCGCGCATCGCTGTGCAGGAAGGAAAAATTTACGGTTTCTTCTATATCCCGAAAGGCTTGTCGGCAGAAGCACAAAGCCAGCGGCAACCCAAAATCTCTTTCTATACCAATTACTCCTATCTGATTGCGGGCTCTTTGCTATTCAGAGATATGAAAATGATGGGAGAACTTACTGCCGGCTCTGCTGCCAGAAGTATACTGTATGCCAAAGGAGCTACGGAAGATCAGGCAATGGGTTTCCTGCAACCAATCGTAATAGACACGCATCCACTGAACAATCCATGGCTGAATTATTCGGTATACCTGTGTAACACACTGATACCGGGAGTACTCATGCTGCTTATTTTTATGGTCACCGTTTATTCTATTGGTGTAGAAATCAAAGACCGTACCGCCCGTGAATGGTTGCGGATGAGCAACAATTCCATTTACATCGCACTGGCAGGCAAACTGCTCCCGCATACGGTAGTCTTCTTCATAATGGGAATATTCTATAATGTATACCTGTATGGCTTTCTGCATTTCCCTTGCAACAGCGGCATTTTTCCGATGATATTCGCCACACTCTGCCTCGTCTTGGCATCCCAGTGCTGCGGTATTGTCATGATAGGTACACTGCCTACACTCCGCCTCGGATTAAGTTTCGCCTCCTTGTGGGGAGTGATTTCATTCTCTATCTCCGGTTTTTCTTTTCCGGTGATGGCGATGAATCCTGTCTTGCAGGCTCTGAGTAATCTGTTTCCGTTACGTCATTATTTCCTGATTTACGTAGATCAGGCGCTCAACGGGTACAGTATGGCCTATTCATGGTCCAACTATATGGCATTACTAATATTCATGATGCTTCCTTTCTTTGTGGTCCACCGCTTGAAAGAAGCATTGGTTTACTATAAATACATACCCTAATGAAAGATATAAAATTTAAAGATAAGATAGCCCAAGGCATCAACGACCTGTTTTATATCTGGAAGCGGGAGTTCCAGACAACTTTCCGTGACCAGGGGGTACTGATTTTCTTTATTCTCGTCCCACTCGGTTATCCGTTATTGTACAGCTTTATCTATGACAATGAAGTAGTACGCGAAGTTCCTGCCGTTGTAGTCGATGACTCGCATTCATCCCTGAGTCGCGAATATCTCAGAAAAGTGGATGCTACACCGGACGTTCAGATCATTGCCTATTGTGCCGATATGGAGGAAGCCAAGCAGATGCTGAAGAACCGCCTCGCCTATGGCATTATCTATATACCTTCAGATTTTAGTGACAACATTGCCAAAGGGAAGCAGACACAAGTCAGCATCTACTGCGATATGAGCGGATTGTTGTATTATAAATCCATGCTGATCGCCAATACAGCAGTTTCACTGGATATGAATAAAGATATAAAGATCGCGCGTAGCGGTAACACGACCGAACGACAGGATGAAATCACCGGCTACCCGATAGAATATGAAGAGATTTCCATATTCAACCCCACAGCAGGTTTTGCAGCCTTCCTGATTCCTGCCGTACTGGTATTGATTATACAGCAAACATTATTGCTCGGCATCGGACTTGCAGCGGGAACCGCCCGTGAAAATAACCGGTTTAAGGATCTTGTGCCCATCAACCGACATTATAACGGTACACTACGAATTGTGCTTGGCAAAGGATTGAGTTATTTCCTTGTATACGTACTGGTATCGTTTTACGTGCTGTATATCGTGCCAAGACTATTCAGCCTCAACCAGATCGGACAACCCGGTTCACTGATACTATTCGTTGTCCCCTATCTGGCAGCCTGCATTTTCTTTGCAATGACTACCTCCATTGCCATTCGCAACCGGGAAACCTGTATGCTGATTTTTGTATTCACCTCCGTACCGTTGCTGTTTATTTCCGGCATCTCATGGCCGGGAGCGGCAATTCCTCCGTTCTGGAAATATGTATCTTACATCTTCCCGTCTACATTCGGTATCAATGGCTTTGTGAAAATCAATAATATGGGAGCTACACTCAGTGAAGTCGCCTTTGAATATAAAGCCTTGTGGATACAAGCAGGTGTTTATTTCCTTACCACTTGCTGGGTATATCGCTGGCAGATACTGATGAGTCGGAAACATGCAATAGAACGATATAAAGAACTAAAAGAAAAAGCGAATCTGGCCAAACAGATCAGCGATTGAGACTATTAAGAGAGAGAGTTAAATACGATGTATTCTTCTGCGGAGGTATACATCGTTTTTCTTTATAGGAAGAGAGAGTTTCTTTATGGAGAAGAAATAGAAAAGTCCCCCGCTCCATCGATTGGGCAGGGGACTTTATGAATGGTATTATAAAGAGGATATGATTCAATTAGAATTTGTAACCTACTCCGATGGAGAAGTTCAGATTTTTAGGAGAACCGCTGGCATCATAGACTTTAGTCAAGCCAAATTCTCCTGTCAGATCGACAAAGAATCTGTTGATTTCGTAAGCAACACCTACTCCAAGTCCAAAATCAAATCTTTTGCCACCACCATTATCACCAAAGAAATCTTCTTTCACACCAGCTATCTTGTATTTGCCTGCAATACCGCATGCCAGATACGGACCGGCCTTTACAACTACGTTTTGTCCATCTACTACAGCAAATCTTGCAGCAGCCATTACCGGCAATTCCAGATACATCGGATTAGCCTTCATATCGCCTAATTGGGCACCTTTCTGAGTAAACATCAAAGAAGGCTGAAGAGACCACATATCAGTAAACTGATACTCCATTCCAACTCCAAGATTAAAACCTACTCTCATATCCGTATCAGCGTCTCCTGTGAAATTACTCATGTTCATACCTACCTTAGCATTCCAGGAAATCTGAGAATAAGAAACGATAGAAACAAGTGCAAATAGCACAAAAATCAAACCTTTTTTCATATCATTTATTTTTTAGTGTACCTTCCTCCTCCCTCTGGTTGGCATTATTAATTAACTTCTTTGCTAAGTGCGGGGAATCTTCCGTACCTTATCAACAGTATCGAAACGCACCTTTCATATTTAACGTCTGTTTTACAGCCACAAATATATTTCATTTATTTTATATAAAAAAGTCTCCAATGACACCTTTTTTCCACAAATGTTATTAAAGTGTGATTATTTAGGCAAAAATAGCGCCTATCCAACCAATTTTTATGCTTAAATAATTTTCCGATTACTCCTTAATCAAAATATTATTGCAGTAATCATACATTTACAATAATTAACTGACTAATTATTGCTTTATTACGAAATATTCGTAGATTTGCGAAGTAATCGTAATTAAACAACATCTCCATGGAAAAGTTAACAATACAAGAAGAAGAAGTAATGATCTACGTTTGGGAGTTACAAAGCTGTTTCGTAAAAGATATCGTTGCGAAGTATCCGCAACCGGCTCCTCCTTATACAACGGTAGCATCGATCGTAAAAAACCTCGAACGAAAGGGGTATGTCACATCAAAACGTGTGGGAAATACCTATCAATACACTCCTGCCATTCGAGAAAATGAATACAAACGTCACTTTATGAGTAGCGTAGTTCGTAATTACTTTGAAAATTCCTACAAAGAAATGGTTTCTTTCTTTGCCAAAGACCAAAAGTTATCGACTGATGATCTCAAAGACATTATCGAACTGATAGAAAAAGGAAAAGATAATTAATAGTAAAAAGATATCCATTATGACTCCGGAATTAGCCTATTTTCTAAAGATAAATGTAGCAATTGCTTTGTTCTACGCCTTCTATCGGTTGTTCTTTCATAAAGACACCTTCTTTCACTGGCGACGGATAGCCTTGTTATGTTTTTTTGCCATTTCCTTGCTCTACCCTTTACTAAATATTGAAGGGTGGATAAAAGCACACGAGCCAATGGTAGCAATGGCAGATCTTTATGCAACAATCATACTTCCGGAACAAGTCGTTACCATTCCACAAGAAACAGAGATTAATTGGCAAGAGCTAATCAAACTTCTCACAGGCATTATCTATTGGAGCGGAGTATTACTACTGACCGCCCGTTTCTTCCTTCAACTAGGAAGTATCATGCGACTGCATTTTCAATGTTCCAAAAGCCAATTGAAAGGAGTGCGTGTACACCTATTAAAGAAAGAAGCAGGACCGTTCTCTTTTTTTCATTGGATATTCATACACCCACAGTCACATACCGACTCTGAAATTAGTGAGATAATCACCCATGAAGAAACTCACGCCCGTCAATACCACTCGATAGATGTATTAATCAGTGAAATAATGTGCATATTCTGCTGGTTCAATCCATTTAGCTGGCTTATGAAACGGGAAGTCAGAGGCAATCTCGAATACATGGCAGACAGCCGGGTATTGGAGACGGGACATGACAGTAAATCATACCAGTACCACTTGTTAGGACT
>ERZ780177.3878-NODE-3878-length-10774-cov-2.605747_pt1 | contig 10774 bp, 10 predicted proteins | sample MGYA00510973_ERZ780177 | MGnify/ENA primary metagenome ERZ780177 (study PRJEB29588, sample SAMEA2144396) | human gut metagenome | biome: human gut; feature: human-associated habitat; material: faeces | place: Denmark | collected 2008/2010 ...
CGGACATGCACCCGTCGGATTGTCCAAACGTGGAAGAGACACGGAATCCGATGCAGACATTCAGCTGGAAGAAATTCTCACATTTTTCTCAAACAAATATTCCATCTGCATTTCCACATGAAATCCCGAAGTGTGTTTCTGATAATATTACTTATCAACCCAAAGAGATCTATGCTTATTGCGACAATTCCACAAAAAAGGCGCTTCCGATTAACGGTAATCGCCCATATAAAACAGTGCAACGACGCCCGGACCCGTGTGAGCGCCGATGGTCGGACCGACATGGTTGATCAGAAAGCTTTCATAGCCGAAACGGTCTTTGATGAGATCAGCAACATACTGTGCATCTTCGATGCAGTCGCCGTGGCTGATGAAAATGATGTCATTCTTGTCACGCCAGCCGCCAATTTGTTTTTCCATGGCATCCACGAGAGCAATCAGCGACTTTTTGCGTCCTCGCACTTTGGAGAGCGGAATCAGATGTCCCTCATCATCCACATGAAGAAGTGGTTTTAAACTGATCATTGTACCGAGAAAAGCAGCGGTTTTTGACACGCGGCCGCCGCGGTAGAGATGAAACAGATCATTGACGGTGAAATTATGTACAAGGTGAAGTTTGTTTGACTCAAGCCAGTCTGCGGTCTCTTCCAGTGTATGTCCCTGCTCCTTTAAGGTGACGGCTTTGTGCACCAGAAGTCCCTCGCCGAGAGAAGCGCAGAGAGAATCGATGACGATGATTTTCCGGTCGGGGTATTTTTCGGAAAGTTCTCCCGCAGCGAGCCTTGCGCTGTTGTAGCTTCCGCTTAAACCGGAAGAAAAGGCGATATGAAGAATATCGGCATTCTGTTCGTTGATTATTTTTTCAAAAACAGCGGCAGCCTCCTCGGGATTGGCCTGGGAGGTCGTGGGAAGAGAACCCTGACGCATGCAGTCATAAAATTCCTTTACCGGAAGCGGATGCTCCCAAGAATAAGTAGTATCGTTAATCGTATATGTAAGAGAAAGCATGCCGATCTGATGCTGTTCTACATAGGCAGCCGGAAGATCGGATGTGGTATCGGTTGTAATGATAAAATTATTCATAAGACCTCCTGATACATGTATTTGTATTTATTATAATGGAAGCAATGCGAAAAGAAAAGTTTCCGGTAGTAATTTCTAAAAAAAATATAAATTTGAAAAATGCTATTTACATATGTAAGAAAACGATGTAAAATAAGCACATCTTTTATCAAATAGTTGGATTTTATCCACATTTCTAAGTATCACGCTATATGGAGGCAGTTTCATCCATAATTCCAGTAAGGACAATCACACAGCACAGAGTGAAGTGAGGAACAAATGAATATTGTATTTTGGGGAGAAACACACCGGAGCGGTACGACGGCGAACTATACTGCAATGGCAGGCATTTTGCCGCACTTATGCCCGGACAGGAAGATTGTGTGCGGCAGCCTGCAGAGGGAGCGATGCGAGGATTCGGCACTCTTTTTGTGGGATGCGGGAGTGTGCAGTCCGGCGGGTCAAAAGAAGCTCCTTTTGACAGCGGATCTTGTGGTGGTAAATTTTGAACCGCAGGATTACGACGGAATGGAGCAGTTCTTTTTGCGCCATATGTATCTGGAGAAGCGCATGGTGTATCTGTATGCCAACTGCATCGGGACACCGGAGCCGGATGTGCTAAACAGAGTATATCGGGTGGATGAGGGGCAGATTGGCATCGTGCGGTACAATGCAGCGTATGACTGTGCATTGAAGCGCGGACTGGGCAGCTCTTTTATAGCGGAGGAATACGGGTCTGCGAGAAGCAGCAGGAATCAGGAGTTTATCGATGGATTAGTAAAAGCGGCGGATCGTATTTTAAGGGAGGTATGTAAGATCGATAAAACCGGACATGTTTGGTAAAAGAAAAAGACACAACAGAAGGGTGAAGGAGGAAATTATTATGGAACAGGTAATGAAACATTATGGAAATGCAATCCTTGCAATTATTGTATTGCTTGCACTCGGCGCAATCATTATTGCGGCGCTCTCCTCGGACGGATATGTGGCGACGGAGTTCAAGAATGCGCTGACGGGATTCTTTTCCCGCATGAATGGCTTAACGCCATAGGGAGGATGACATGGGGGAGATCATGACGTTTGAACCAACGGAAGCGCAGTTTGGGGTTTTCTGGAAATATCTGCAGCGCCCGAATGTTACCGATGTGGACTACAACGGAAGCGAATTGTGGATTACGGACTTAAAGATCGGAAGGTATCGTGTAAAAGAGCATCTGTCCGATGCATTTATCAGCACTTTTACGCACAATATTTCCAACTGCGTGAATCGTCAGTTCAATAATGCCAATAAGGTGCTGGAGGCTGATACCAGAGAACTGCGTATCAGTATTATCCATGAGGCGGCGGCCGCATCCGGCACCAGTATCTGTATCCGGAAGTCGCCGAGCATGGTGCGCATGAACATTGAGAGAATGCTGGAAGAATCCTATTGCCCGGAACGGATTTTACAGCTTTTGATGAACTGTGTGCTGGCGGGCATGAATTTTGTGTTCGGAGGAGAACCCGGTGCGGGAAAGACGGAGTGTGCGAAATTCTTTATGCAGTTTATACCGCGCGAGGAGCGGGTAATTACGATTGAGGATTCGCTCGAGATCCATTACCGGGACATCAATCCGGGGGCGGATGCGGTGGAGCTTCGTGTCGGAGAAGATTTTTCCTACACGGATGCCATCAAGGCGAGCCTGCGGCAGAATCCGAAGTGGCTTGTCCTCTCGGAGGCAAGGTCGGTGGAGGTGACGTCGCTGCTCGAGCAGTGGAGTACCGGCGTGAGCGGCTTTACGACGATCCACCTGGATGATGTCAGAAAGCTTCCGGATCGCATTCAGAATATGATGAGCGATGCGCGTGACGCAGAGCGTATGGAGAACCGGATCTACCGCTATGTGAATGTGGGGATTCTGATCCGCTGCGTCAGACAGCCGGACGGAAAGATCCGAAGATATATGGATCAGCTGTGTTTTTACAGCAGGGAGCAGTATGAGAATCGTATTTATATGATACTGGAGGATGGGGAACTGCTCTCGGAAGAGCTTCCGCCTGCGATTGTGAGACGCCTTGGACAGGCGGGAATAGAGGATCCGTTTTGCTGCGCACACTGGCAGAGATACAGGAGAGAGGGAAAATAGATGAAAAGAGAAGGACTGTGGGAGAAACTGCGGCTGTTGAATCCGAAAAATCTGCAGCGCGAAGTGCATGTGTACGGTTATCGTTTTTCGTGGAGGACGCATCTTATGGCGGTGATAGCCGCTCTGGTTGGAATCGGTGGGATTGGAATGGTGTTTCAGCTAAAACCGCTGTTTTTGGCAGGGGTGCTTTTGACAGTGCTTTTCGTATTCCCGGTACTGGTACTTGATATGTATAAGAAAATGTATGAGCAGAAGCGTTTTGGAGATGCATGTGCCTACATGGAACAGCTGCTCTATGCGTTTCAGAAGACCGGAAAGATCGTGAGTGCATTGAAGGAGGTGCGCGGAATTTTTGGGGAAGGACAGATCCGACTCTGTGTGGAGGAAGCGATTGCGCATATGGAGTACGGGCATCCGGTCGGAGAGCAGGGCGTTCTGCGTGAGGGTTTACAGAAAATCGAACGGTATTATGCCTGTGATAAGCTGGCGACGGTACATGAACTTCTACTGAATACGGAGGAATATGGCGGGGATGTGGAGGCATCGGTCACGCTTGTTCTGGAGGATATTGAGCGGTTCAAAAAGCGTGGATACCAGCTTCAGGCGGAGAAGCGGAAGAGTCATACAGATAATGTGATTTCCATTGTGGTGGCAGTGCTCTTGTGCGCGGCTGCATTGTATCTTTTAAATGAGATGCAGGAGATGTTTACATCAGAGGTTGACGTATCGGTGTTTACCGTTCCTGTGATCCAGATATCTTCGATGGTGTTTCTTTTGTTGCTGCTTGCATTTTATGTGAAGAGTGTCAGAAGCCTGACGGCTGACTGGCTGGAGGAAAAGCCGCTGTATGACACGGCATATATCAGACACAGCTATGAACTGGTAATGGGGTATGAAAAGAAAGCACAGCAGTATCGGCGCCTGATTCCTGCAGGAATTGTGACTATGACTGCGTTTGTGTTTTGGACTGTGGGATGGCGCATTGCGGGAATACTCCTGCTGGTGACTGGTTTACTGGTTGCAATGCAGCCGAGAATCAGTTACCGCATTGCCGAGCGGGACGTGACGGCGGAATTGTATCAGGTGCTGCCGCGCTGGCTTTTTGAGATGGTATTACTTTTACAGAACAATAACGTTCAGATGGCGATTACAAAATCTGCACAACATGCCCCGGCGGTGCTCGGGAGCGAACTTGCGGAGCTTTGCGCGAGAATGGACGAGCGTCCGGATCAATTACAGACATACACGGACTTTTGCAAAAAGTTTGATCTCCCCGAGATGTTAAGCTGTATGAAAATGCTGCATGCTTTTTCTGAAAACGGAACAGGAGATATTGATGTGCAGATGAATCATCTGATTGAGCGTGTGGTTCTGATGCAGGAGCGCGCCGATGTTTTGCGCAGTGAAGAGCGTGCATTCCGGATGAAGTTGATTTTTGCATATCCGGTGCTGGCAGCCACTGGAAAACTGCTGGCAGATCTTACGGTCGGAATGGCGTTGATGATGCAGGTTCTTGGAGGCATGGGAGGTGCGTGAGTGAAATATATCATAGAAGTGTTCAGTGTGATGCTGGTGCTGGTTTTTAATCTGCTGCTGTGCATCAGTATGCTCGGGGTGAGTGCCGATGTGGCAGCGGCGAAGGAATTTAAAGCTGCAATGATTGCAGAAATTGAGAACAGTGACTTTAATCCGTACGTGATTGATGGCTGCAAGGCGCAGGCAGGAACAGAAGGGTACGAACTGGAAGTGCAGTCCTACACCTACGGTGGACAAAGCGACCGCAGGATTGCGGGGATCAATCTCTATTATAGATACCGGATACCACTGTTAGGGGTCTCGCAGCAGCGGGTGACGAGAGGAATCGCACGGTAAAAGGAGGAGCAGGATGCAATGGAGTCTGGAAGAACTTGGAATGACAATGCTGGTATTGCTGGTGGGCTGGTTTGGATGCACGGCAATTCAGGAGATATGGATGCAGGTGGCTGGCATGCTATAGGGGGATTTCGTGCCCGGACGTGTCAGAGAAAAGGAGCGTACAGATGAAAGAGATCGCAGAGGTTTATGGCAATGGATTTTTGCAGATTGCAGGCGGAATAGGGGCATTGCTCTTATTCTTCCATGCCGTGGATGGGCAGGGGATGATCGGTATGGTCCTGCGGTATTATATGACGGGAATCTGTGGGAGTTAAGTGTCCAACAGGAAAAGAACAGAGGTGATCAGATGGAGCAGGTACTTCAATGCTATGGAAAGGGAATTGCGGCAGGAATTGTGCTGATAGCAGTCATGGTACTGCTGTTTGCAGGAATTCGTGACGAGCAGGGCAACCGGGGAATTATTAACATCGTAAAGACATGGATACCGGAGGAAGAGACAATCACAGAAAACGCTGCCATTGACGCTTTTGCGGAGGCGGGGGAGGTGGCGTACCCCACGATCCGGTATGCGTACAATGGTATGCTGCACAGGGGAGCATATCTGCCGGGAGACTTATTTTCTGCGGTAGACGGAATGGGAGAAGAACGGAGTGTTTTGTGGTGTGAGATGACAGATCCGCATGGAAACAGCTGCACAATAGAATCACAGCAAGGTGAGGTTGTGTTTGATGTGGAGGGGATCTATACGGTGCGGGTCTGCGCGACAGACGAAGCAAACCGCAGAAGCGTCTGTGAGTTTCAGATACCTGTGAACCGATGAGAAGACAGAAAGCCGGGAAAGGAGATATATGTGAAAAATGCAGCGATGATCATTGTCAGTGCAATCATGGGATTTCTGATACTCGGGATTGTGCTGACGATTGGCGGAAGCATGAACCGCAGATGTGAGGTGGAGACGATTCTTCCTTCCACAATGGAAAAGACGGTCGAGGGGATGCCGTTTGCGGAGGCGGGGTGTTCTTCCGGAGAATTGGTGATTGCGGAGTGTGTGGAACTTCTGGCGGCGGAAATCGATACAGACTCCGATGTGGTTTTGAAGGTCTATCAGAATGATGTGCAAAAGGGGGTATTGTCAATGAAATTACAGGAAAAGTTTCAACATCCCAATGGAATGGAAGGTACGGCAGAAGCGGTCAGAACAATTATCCGGGAAGAGAGGGAGAATGTATCAAAAGAGCAGTACCGGGTGCGGTTTTACCAGAACCGGGAGGGAATGCTCGGTGAGGGAAGCTGTTATAAAGTATATACCGTGGAGGAGGGACAATGTCTGCAGCCACCGGCAGAACCGGGAGGCAATGGTGTGGTATTTGCCGGCTGGCATGACTGGAATGATTACGCGGCGGACTTTTCACAGCCGATAGAAGAAAATCGTGATTATTATGCCGCCTGGGAATAGATATGGGAATTGCAGGGAATACGGCAAATGTGTATGGTGCAGATCGTGGCACCGGATCATGACAGGCAGTTGTAGACTATATTATCAATGCGATGATACGATCTACAGAGAGAATCGGTAAAAAGAGGGTTAACTGGAAGTGATAGAGGGAAGCATTAAAAGCGTAGCTGAGATTATAAAAATATAGAAAAAACGTACTGTGTAGTGTATACTAATGTAGTAGTAGATATGCCTCTTTAAAAGCGAACGAAAGTGTTGATTTGTATGGCAAGTGTTCAAAGAATTGGATTCAAGTGAAAGGAGCTATGAGAAACTGGTGGAAGCATTTATGAATGAAGTTTTTTAAAGGGAAGCGGCAAAGACAGAAAAGGAAATTATAAGAATCAGGGAGATTAGTTTATGAAAAAGAAAAGCGTAGTAGTATTATTAACAGTAACAATGGTGACAGAAATGACAGCAGCAGGTTGCGGAGATAAGCAGCTTGCGCTTGCAACAGATAGGGTAAGTGTCGAACTGGGGTATGAGCTTAATACGGATGTAGCGGCTTATGTGGCGGATGCGGATATCGCAGTGGAGACAACAATTGATTTTGGGGCGGTTGATGTAAGTAAGCTTGGAACTTATACGGCAGTGGTTACTTATAAGGATCAGACAGCGTCCCTTGAAGTGGACGTAGTAGATACCACAGCGCCGGAGGCGGAGGTGGTGAATCAGGTTACAGTCGGTGTGGACGAGCCATTGTACGTGGAGGATGTTTTAACGAGTGTAACCGAGCTGACCGGGAATGTAACGGCAACATTTGACGATCTGGCAGATGAGTCTACCGATGCCACCGAGAAAGTAGAGACCACTGAGGGTGTAGAGGCTGCCAAGGATGTGGAGACCACTGAGGACATGGAGGTCACCGAGGAAGTAGAGGCCACCGGAGCGTCAGAAGATATGGAAACATTTGTGTTAGACGATGTAACGGTAACAAATGACGCGATAGTCTTTCATACAGTGGGGGAGTACAGTGTAAGCTTAACACTCGCAGATGAGAGTGGAAATAGCAAGCAGGTAGAAGTGCCGGTACTGGTTGGTACAGAACCGACATTTTTGGGAATTGAGGATCTTACCGTAACAACCGGAGCAGAGAATGTGGACTATCTTTCGGGTGTAACGGCAACGGACAGCAATGGGAATGATCTGACAGATAAGATCGAATGTGATGACAGCAAAGTAGACCTGTCTTTGGCAGGAGAGTACGAGATTACTTACACGGTAACAGATGAGAACGGGTTTACTGCAAAGCAGACTGCTAAGGTGACAGTTGCAGATGGAAAGACCTCTAAGAAGGATACCAAATCTGCTACAACAAAGTCGGAGACAACAAAGGCTGAAACCGGATCAACCAACAGCAGTGCTACAAATACTGGAAGCAGTAATACTGGAAATAGCAACAGTGGAACATCTGAAAGCAGCAATTCCGGAAATAGCAACAGTGGAACATCTGGAAGCAGCAATTCCGGAAACAGTAACAGCGGAACATCTGGAAGTAGCAATTCCGGAAATAGCAACAGTGGAACGTCTGGAGGCAGCAACAGCGGAAGCAATAATACCGGAAGCAGCGAGAATGGAAGCACAACGCCGAGTGGTGACAGCGGAAGTACCGACACTGGAAGCTCCACACCAAGTGCAGACACTGGAAGCAACAACGGTGGAAATTCAAGTTCAGATGGAACGATGTCAGTTCCAGATGATTTTATCCCACTAGATCCGTCACTTGGAGATAACTCCGGGACTGGCGGAAATGGCGGGGGAAATTCCACGATCACATTTAATTAGATATAACGGAGGATAATTATATGTATAGTGAGCGCAAGCTCAGATACGACAGAAGTACAATATATAAGATTATTTTATGCGTATTGTTTGTGATAAGTGCGTTATTATTTTCTGATAAAGTTATGGCGGGAACATTGGCAGAAGGCGCGGCAAGTGAGATACAAAAAAATGTATTTAATGTTTTGCCAGTAGGACAAAATGATGAGAATACTACGGTAGGCAGATATGCTTTGAATTACACGGGCAATATAAATGTCTATTCCTCACCGTCACCGAGATATGATGATGAATCTTATTGTAGTCAGACGTTACTGGGATGGTCTAATAGTTCGATGGCGACGCTACATGGTGATAATAACACGACTCATATTGTAAAAGCATATTTGATATGGGAAACTCGGAAGAGATATAACAAAGATGATAGTAATGCAAATCATGTAACATTCATCATGCACGACGGAAGATCAGGAGCAAACATTTATCCTGATTGGGTCTATGTAGACGATCGCAGTTCGCGGTATGTTTCTGGATGGGAGCAGTCCCGCCCCCGAATTTACTGCAACGTTGCGGATGTAACAACTATCGTTAAAACATACGGGTATGGTGATTACTATGTAGCCAATATACCGGTATGCCGTGCATCCGATCTCTGGGAGCAGGATACGGGAGGCGGTGGAACGCCGACCGGCTGGCAGCTGATTGTCGTGGAGGAAAATGCTTCTTATCCGGTACGTGCGGTGACTTTAAGTGTGGGATCGAGATTCCGGTTCGGAGATGTTGATTGGGAGGGCGATGATTATGGTTTCGATCCTGTCTCCAGAGCAACTGTTACGATGCAGGCAGAGTTGTTTGATGGTTTAAAAACCAAGGAATACGGAGACGTGACAGGACAGATACTTTTTGGATGTATCGATGCGGCAAGGGTTACGGAAAATCCCAAACTGATATCCATGTTTACACAACAAGCTCGGGATAGTGAAAAAAATGTAAGGAACGGCGGGACTGTAATAGAGGGGCTTTACCGTGATGGATCACTATTTTGCCAACAAACGGATATGTGCTCCGTTTTGTATAACGTTTCGGGATTATCATATGGTGCGACAGTGTTTGGGGTGGATGTTGCCAATGTCCGTTGGGATACCCAGCTTTACATCGGAGCGGCGGTAGACATTGCTTTTCCGGAGTTTGAGTCGCAGCAGACAACAAGTATATCGGATGGAAAGGTTATCGTAAAAGGGAAGATTGAAAATACATCTGCACAGGATGATACTGGTCTTTTTGACGGCGAACTGACGGTGACACTGGATCCGAATCTGACTCCGGATCTGACGAATTACAACATTGCGGTAAATAGCAATATTGTGTCCAGTGCTACTGTGAGGCAGGGTACGGTGACGGGTGCGGACGGGACAGTACATAATACGGTTATCTTTTCTGGTGGTGGCATATCAAGTTGGTTTAAGGGAGATAAGATTGAGTATACGATCTATTGCCGGATCAGCGGATCCGGTATGAGTCGGTTTGATAACAGGGATCAACTTGATGGGTATTTAAAATCTGCAGGAGTTGACACGGGACACTGGATCGACAAAGCATGCATTGCATCCAGCTGGTGCAATGCTTTATTCCGGGTTGATCTGATTGCAGGAAATGGAATTCAGAGTGTCAGTGGTGTACGCAATTATATGTCTGGGGCAGCGGTTACAATTGATGCGGTGGTAAAAAATGGTTACCATTGGACGGGATGGACTGGCACGTATGAGACGGATAGAAAGCAGTATGCGTTTGCCATGCCTGTACAAAATGTGCGAATGACTGCAAATGCGCAGATTAACCACTCAACTTTAAAAGTTGATCCCAATGGGGGAACATGGCAGGGAAGTACCGCTGTGCAGAGTTTTACGGAGCACTATGGAACGGCTAAATCCATTCTGCATCCGGTAAGAACCGGATATACTTTTTCGGGCTGGGTGAAATCGGATCCATTTAACGGTAGTCTGAACAATGCGGTGTATACGTTTGGCGCAGAAGATGATGCGACAGATGTTCTGACGGCGTCTTGGACAGCAAACAGTTATACGCTGCATTTTGATCCGAACGATGGCAAAGAACAAGCGCCGATTGATGATATAACGATCATGTACGATCAGAATGTGACGTTGCCGGATGCTACGGGACGTTATATCCGCTATACGTTGGACGGAGAGGATATCACGCAGCAGGTATTAGACGGCACGATTGTTTTGGATGATTCTGGCGTAGTGGTTATGGTGATGGATGCGGATACGGGTCTGATGATGACACCGGCAGGTGGCATTATAAATGAGGATGGAAGTATTACGCAGCTGGATGGAAGCATCACGAATTCAGATGGAAGCGTAGCAGATCCGGAAGTAGTAGAAGCGGATGCTTCCAGTGAATCGACAGAAGC
>ERZ780177.3896-NODE-3896-length-10745-cov-7.728906_pt1 | contig 10745 bp, 9 predicted proteins | sample MGYA00510973_ERZ780177 | MGnify/ENA primary metagenome ERZ780177 (study PRJEB29588, sample SAMEA2144396) | human gut metagenome | biome: human gut; feature: human-associated habitat; material: faeces | place: Denmark | collected 2008/2010 ...
CGAACTGGAAAAGAAAAAGACAGAAATGCTGGGAACGGTTTATCGTATGCTGGTGCTGACCCTTGGCGAACCTGTTTCCACCTTTACATGGAGTCTGAAGGGTGGGGAAGCGAAAGAATATACTCCGGTGTCTTTCTATAAAGAGTTTTTGGGAAATGATTTGACCAATAACTATGTAATGCTGATGAATGATCCCAGCCGCGAGTTTTATAAATGTTATGAAATAGATTTTGACCGTCACCGTTATGATGGCAAGAATTGGACTTATGTAAACTTGCCGATAGAGGATATTAAAGAAATAGCCATAGCTTCCATCAAGGACAGTACCATGATGTACTTTTCTTGCGATGTAGGCAAGTTCCTCGACAGCAAACGTGGCCTGTTAGATCCTGATAATTATGATTACGAATCATTGATGGGAACCACCTTCGGCATGGACAAGAAACAACGTATCCAAACTTTCTCCAGTGGCAGCAGCCATGCTATGACCTTGATGGCGGTGGACTTGGATAAAGCGGGAAAATCGAAAAAATGGATGGTGGAAAACAGTTGGGGCAGTGCCAGCGGATACAGAGGACACCTTATCATGACAGATAAGTGGTTTGATGAATATATGTTCCGTGTAGTGGCAGAAAAGAAATATGTTCCTGCCAAGGTACTGGATATTTTAAAACAGAAACCTATCCGTCTTCCGGCATGGGACCCGATGTTTGCTGACGAAGAATAAGCGTCATCTCTTTACATTGTATATAATTTAAGCGGACTGTACAGAAAAGAAAGACTGTACAGTCTGTTTTTTATTCTAAGGCATTGTGTATGTCTGCCATTTTTACTTCTTTTTAACTTCTCTCTTGTAAAAAGAAACATAATAGGGAAAATAGGTTTGTTGCAGTGATGAGTTATTGTATAATAGGCTTGCAGAAAGGTGTTTCTTGCATATTTAGGTATAATAAAAAATGGGAATCTCTTCGTAAGAGAACCCCATTTTTGTGCAAATATAGCCCATATTTGCTTTAAACGCAATTTTTTGTTCTAGAAAAATAAGAAAAAGTTGCAAACAGGCGCATCTCGTTTATAAAAATAGCATACGACAAAACCAGTAAATATTCAATTATCAGAGATCTAACTTGACTTTGGGGTTCTCTTACGAAGAGAACCCCAAAATATAGAGGATATCTGATAGCAAATCTGTTCCTCTTTTTCAAATAAAGGTATGATAAAATGTAATGTTTTGATGGGAACAACAAATGACAATCAAGACATAACGAGCGAAGCGCCTAAGTTACTGCTCTGCAGTTCAATCGCTTCTGCTTCAGACCCGGGGTCAAATGCAGTAACCAAGCCACAGGCTGGAATAGGGAAAGAACACCCTGAACTCTCGTGGTACTATATGTATCTTTCCTATAAGGAACTGAAGCGTTATATTGCAGTCTTCAGTGGCAGAAAAGCAGTAAAGCTCCGTACTTCGGAAGGGATAACCGAGGAATGTTACTTCTGTTTCAAAGTATTTTCTTATACCGAGGCAGGTCATCGGAAACGTTTCGAACAGTGTGATTATACTAAACAAGAGTATGCTGCTCGCCGTGAATCCGCCAGAATCGTGAAGGAAGCCTTTTCCACCGGTTCTGCCTCACAACTCAATGCCCTGACAGATGAAAAGGAAGTACAAAGTAGCGGTTGGTTATTTGTGTGCGCTCCTTTGGAGCAACTTCAGCGCATCTTGTCTGCCATGCTCCCCCGCCAATATCTGGTAACGGACTACGTTACCCATCGTGCTGCGGTCATTCCCCAGTGTCAGATGGAGGAATTCATCTATCTATATGAATCCATGCCCTACAACATTGAACTGTTGAACCGTCCTTTGGAGGCTTATCTTCAGAAGAAACAACGTATTCGCATTACCGGTGGTATTTTTCATGGCAAGGAGGGGTGCATTATGCGGCTGCATCGCAATACAAGGTTAGTGTTCGCTTTTGGAAATATGACGGTGGCTATCAGCTATCTTCATGCTTTTCCGTTCGAAAAGGTGGACTAGGATACATATTATATTCCCTATTTAACTGAATGACAATAATATGTCCAATTCCTTAAAACAAGTAGCGACCAAGGGGGTTCTTTGGAGTTCGATAGAACGCTTTTCTGTGCAAGGTATTCAGTTTGTAATCATGATTATCATGGCCAGACTGCTAACTCCGGAGGATTACGGTCTTGTCGGAATGCTGACTATATTCTTGGCTGTTTCCCAATCATTGATAGACAGTGGATTTTCCCAGGCCTTGATACGTAAACAAAACCGGACAGAAGTAGATAATTCTACTGTGTTTTATTTCAATATAGCTGTCGGTCTTGCGCTTTATCTGTTATTCTATATTTTCGCGCCTTGGGTAGCGGATTTTTATGGACTTCCCGAACTTTCTTTAGTGATGAGAGTGGTATGTCTGGGTATAATCTTTAACTCACTGGCTGTAGTCCAGCGTGCACTACTGACAGTCAGGATAGATTTCAAGACCCAGGCAAAGGCATCATTGATTGCTGCTGTTATCTCCGGTATGGCAGGTGTCATATTGGCCTATACAGGATTTGGTGTATGGGCATTGGTATGCCAGCAACTGGTCAATCTGGGGATAAACACCTTGTTATTATGGATCTTTTCAAAATGGAAGCCCATGAGAGCCTATTCCTGGACATCTTTCAGGGAGTTGTTTTCCTTTGGCTCCAAACTGTTGGCGTCCGGTCTGCTGGATACCACTTACAACAATATTTATCCCATTGTCATAGGCAAGGTCTTTTCCGCCGGTGATTTGGGACATTATACACGGGCCCAGCAATTCTCTGTTTTTCCCTCTTCTAATATTACAGGGATACTGCAACGTGTGACTTATCCCGTGCTTTGCAGCATACAAAATGATATTGACAGATTACGGGGAGTTTATCGTAAATTTCTCAAGTTGTCCGCTTATGTGGTCTTTCCTCTTATGACAGGACTTGCAGCGGTTTCCTTTCCGTTTATCCGGATTGTGTTGGGTGAAAAATGGATGTTCTGTGCGGTTCTGCTTCAAATCATCTGTTTCTCGATGATGTGGTATCCCATTCATGCTATCAATCTGAACCTGTTACAGGTGCAGGGACGTTCTGATCTTTTCCTGCGGTTGGAAATTATAAAGAAATCAATAGGAGTAATCATTCTTTTCCTAACCATTCCTCTAGGCTTGAAAATCATGTGCCTGGGGGGAGTGGTAAGTTCCCTCCTTTGTCTGGTAATCAATACCTTTTATACAGGAAAGCTGATACAAGTCGGTTTTATCATGCAGATGCGCGACTTGTTTCCCACTCTGGCGGTTTTCTTGCTGATGTTTGTCCTTGTGTTTTCCCTTCAGTGGATGACTGAGAATCTGTATGCCCAGTTGCTGGGCGGCATCATTTTGGGCAGTGGGTTTTATCTGGCTGTAACAAGGATTCTCCGTTTTCAGGAACTACAGGAACTGTTCTCATTGTTCTCAAAAAGATAAATTAAAAAAAAATGATATGGATAAAAGTTTGATAACAGTAACGTCTCCGTTACTGCCGGACCTTGACGATTTTCACGCAATGCTCAAGGAAATTTGGGCAAGCAAGTGGATAACAAACAACGGTTCTTTTCATAAGCAACTGGAAAAGGAACTGGCTGCTTATCTGAAAGTACCTTTTATCAGTCTTTTCACCAATGGGACACTGCCATTGATAACTGCTTTGCAGGCTTTGAGAATAACGGGCGAGGTGATAACCACCCCTTATAGTTTTGTGGCTACCACCCATGCCCTTTGGTGGAATGGTATCACTCCGGTTTTCGTGGATATCGACCCGTCTACAGGTAATATGGATCCGGATAAGATAGAGGCTGCCATTACACCCAGAACAACGGCCATTATGCCGGTTCATGTATATGGAAAGCCCTGTGATACCGTGCGTATTCAGGAGATAGCTGACAAGTATGGCTTAAAAGTCATTTATGACGCGGCCCATGCGTTTGGTGTGGAAGTAAACGGTGAAAGCATTCTGAATGCGGGGGATATGTCCACACTCAGTTTCCATGCCACCAAGGTTTATAATACGATAGAGGGTGGTGCTTTGGTCATGCACGATGAACAGACCAAGAAACGTATAGACTATCTGAAGAATTTTGGCTTTGCTGATGAGGTAACCGTGGTGGCTCCGGGTATAAACAGTAAAATGGATGAAGTGCGTGCCGCATACGGACTGCTGAATCTGAGGCAGGTGGATTCCGCCATTGCTGCACGTCGTCAGGTTGCCATAAAGTACCGTGAAGCGTTGAGTGGGGTGGATGGTATCACATTCTTTGATGATATGCCGGGCGTGAAGCACAACTATTCATACTTCCCCATTTTTATAGATGCAGAGAAATATGGTATGACCCGTGATGAACTTTATTACAGGATGAAAGAGCATAATGTGTTAGGACGCAGGTATTTTTATCCGTTGATAAGTACTTTCTCTACCTATAAAGGATTACAGAGTGCCGGACCGGAAAATCTTCCTAACGCGCATAAGATGGCTGACTGTGTGATTTGCCTGCCGATGCACCATGCGTTGAATCAAGAAAATATATATCGTATATTAAATTGTATTAGGAAATGACATCTTTTTATTCAGAAGAAGAATTACTATCAATAGGTTTTAAATCGTATGGGATTAATGTTTTGATCAGTAGATATGCAAGGTTTTATCGTCCAGAGAATATAGTCATAGGTGATCATGTTCGTATAGATGATTTTTGTATATTATCAGCTGGTTCCTTAATAGAGGTAGGTAATTATGTTCATATTGCGTGTTATTCATCATTGATTGGAAATGGTAATATCATCATATCAGATTATTGTTCCATATCGGGTCGTGTAAGCATATATTCCAGTAGTGATGATTATTCAGGCAAATATATGACAAATCCAATGGTTCCTAAGAACTTCACAAATGTTACTGATGCTTCTGTTGTCTTGGAAAAACATGTAATAATAGGATGCGGAGCAACAATACTGCCCGGAGTTATTTTGGAGGAAGGGGTTGCTATAGGTGCAATGTCGTTGGTTCAAATGAATTGTAAATCCAATATGATATATACTGGAAATCCACTTAAAAAACTAATTCCTCGTTCAAAAGATTATAAAAAATTAGAAACCAAATTATAGAGAGATGAAAGAAAAAGTATTGGCTATCATAAATGAGATTCGTGCTACAAAAGAATTATCGGCTGTATCAAGTCTTAATGTAAACGACAATTTGCGTAATGATTTGGATTTGACCTCATTTGATCTTGCAGAACTGACAGTCCGCATTGAGGATGAGTTTGATATTGACATTTTTGAGGATGGTCTTGTGAACACTGTTGGAGAGGTTCTTGCAAAGTTGGAAAAATAAAAACGATATGACTATGTTTTTATACAATGGAGAGCAGTCATATAGCTATGCGGACCTTTTAAAGGCTGTATGTATGGACGACTATGTTTCCTTATTAAAGACGCATGATCTTTTCAAGTATTTTTCCAACTTGATAAAAGCATTGGTCAATAATAAGCCTTTGGTATTGCTTGATTCTGATCTGAGTCTGTCCGAACTGGGTGGGATAAATGAAGAAAAGATTAATGTCATAGAGAAACTCCGGACACAAAAATTCTCGTCAATGGATGAGGTGGTTAAGGCTTTACAGCAATCCGCTTCTGAAATTACGATATTTACTTCCGGAACAACCGGACAGCCCAAAAAGGTCATTCATAGCGTGCAGGGACTTACCCGTTCAGTACGTTGTGCCGAAAGATATCGACGGCAGGTTTGGGCTTATGCCTATAATCCTACACACATGGCAGGATTGCAAGTGTTCTTTCAAGCCTTTGAAAACCAGAATACTTTGGTAAATGTGTTTAGTCTTGCCCGAAATGAAGTCTATAGCCTGATAGAGAAGTATTCTGTAACTCATATTTCAGCTACTCCTACTTTCTATAGACTGTTATTACCCTTTGAAAAAGAATATTCTTCCGTACAGCGGATTACTTTTGGGGGGGAGAAAAGTGACCGGCATCTTTTTGATGTTATACATGACATATTCCCTCTGGCTAAGATAAATAATATATATGCCTCTACAGAGGCGGGTTCCTTGTTTGCGGCAAAAGGTGATTGTTTTCAGATACCTGCATCCATACGGGATAAATTTATGGTTGTGGATGATGAATTGCTTATTCACCGTTCATTGCTGGGACGATCGGAAAGTTTTAGTTTTGATGGAGATTATTACCATTCAAATGATCTGATAGAATGGGTGGACCAGCAGGAGGGTATCTTTAGGTTTAAAAGCCGCAAGAATGAACTGATAAATGTAGGGGGATATAAAGTCAATCCCGGAGAAGTGGAGGTTGTCATTAATGCCATTGACGGTATCCGTCAGTCATTGGTTTATGGGAAGTCCAACTCCGTTTTGGGTAATGTGCTTTGTGCTGATATCCAGTTGGAGGAAGGTGTTCTGTTGAAAGAGCTTGATATCCGTTGTCAACTCAAGAATAAATTGCAGGATTTCAAGATTCCTCGTAGGATAAAGTTTGTCGAGTCTTTTACTTTAACAAGAACCGGAAAATTAAAAAGATTATGAACTATTTAGTGACAGGATGTTCGCGTGGGGTAGGCCTTGAAATATGCAGGGTACTATTGGAGCAAGGACATACCGTGTATGGTGTGGCCCGTTCTTATACGGATGAGTTTAAAAAGCTGGAATCAGAGTTTGACAATAAACTTTTCTTTAAAAGTATAGACTTGGGTGATAGTGAGAATGTGCACAGAAATGTGTTCAAGGACTTTGTAAATAATAGGATTCAGCTTCATGGTTATGTCAACAATGCCGCGATGGCTTATGATGATATTGTTACGAACTTGAAACTGGACAGATTGCAATCCATGTATTCGGTCAATGTTTTTACTCCGATGATGATAACCAAATACGTTTTACGTAATATGCTGCTTCATCATACCAAAGGAAGTATTGTTCATATTTCCTCTATCTCAGCACATACCGGCTATAAAGGGCTGGCTATGTATGCGTCCAGTAAAGGTGCTCTTGAAGCTTTCTCCAAGAATACGGCGAGAGAGTGGGGGGAATTAGGAATACGCAGCAATGTGGTGGTTCCCGGTTTTATGGAAACGGCTATGAGTGCAACACTTACCGAAGAGCAGAAGAATCGTATTTATAAACGCACTTCGATGAAAGCTGCGACTTCAGTCCGTTCAGTGGCAGAAACTGTAGCATTTCTACTGTCTGATGGTGCTTGTAGTATTACAGGAGTTGAGGTCAGGGTGGATAATGGAACAATTTAGTTTGTTACTTGATTTAGTTAATATTTTATGCTAAAAAAACAATATGTTCAATATATAATTTATTGAAGAAAAATATGTTATCTATCACATGCTGCCTGATACAGTTACCGCGCACACATGCGTTTGCTAGCCTACATTGCGATACGTGCAAACATCACCAGTATTCCGAACTTCATTAGTTACAAAAAACATCGTCTCGCAAAGAACGAAACTCTAATCTGGAACTTTATCGGATCATTGTGATGCTGCTTATTGTGGCCCATCACTATGTTGTCAATTCCGGCTTAATGTCTGTGATGAAAGAGGAACCGCTTCATATCCAGTCCATATTTCTTTATTTATTTGGAATGTGGGGGAAAACAGGTATCAATTGCTTTGTGATGATTACCGGTTATTTTATGTGTAAATCCCCATATATCAGCTTACGAAAATTCATGAAGCTGTTGTTTGAGATTTATTTCTATAACCTTATTATTACAGGCACTTTTCTGCTTACGGGATATTGCACTCCTTCTTTCAGTACTGTTTTTTATGCATTGGTACCGATACAAAGTTTTGGAGTGAATTTCGTGGCGTGCTTCGTGGTATTCTATTTGTTGATCCCTTTTCTTAATCTTTTGATACAAACCATGAACTCTAAGTTGCATTTACGGCTTATTCTTCTTTGTCTGTTGGTGTATAGTGTGATAGGTACTATACCTAAGATCACTTTGGGAGTAAATTATATCTCATGGTTTGTCGTGTTGTATTTCATAGCTTCTTATATTCGTCTTTACAGATTTCCAATAAAAATATCCAATAGGAATTGGGGATGGTTGACCTTGTTGTCTATATTGATTTCTATGGCAAGCGTGGTGTTCATGGCGTGGTTGTCCACTGTCTTTGTTAATAAAAATATACCTGTGTTTTGGTTTGTGGCTGATAGTAATCATATTATGGCTCTGGTTACTGCTCTTTGCTCGTTTATGTTTTTCAAGGACTTGAATATAGGATACAGTAAAGTGATAAATTTGATTGGGGCAAGTACTTTTGGTGTGCTTCTGATCCATGCAAATAGCGATATTATGCGACAGTGGCTGTGGCAGGACATTCTCAATAACGTGGGTCAATATGGTACAAATACCATGGTTCTTCATGCTATATATAGTGTGTTGATGGTATATGCCGTTTGCACAGTCATAGATTATTTGCGCATGAAGCATTTTGGAGAAATGGTATATGAAGCTGATTGATAATTGTCGTTTAAAAGTTTAAATTAAGGGAGATGTTTAATTAGAATTCTAGTAAAAGATATCAAGAAATAAGATTTTTTTATGAGTTATAAGATCATTTTTTGCATTGAGACATTTAATGTAGGGGGAGGGGCGACAATTGCATTGATGAGTTTAATAAAAAATAATCCTGAAATAAAAGATTATGTTATATTTTGTAGAAATATTATCAGAAATGAGAGAACGTTAGAGGGGAAAATAATAGTAGGAAAGGGAAATGATATTTTGAGCTTTTTTCAAAGGAAAAAGTTCGATTTGATTCATTGGTTTAAGGCTAATGGAAATTGCCTTTTTGAGGATTTAATAAAAGAAATGTGCAAGTATGAGTGGAGGTTTCCTATACTTACTACAATATGCCAAAAACCTTCTTGTAAATCTTTGTTGTTATCTCCTTGTGAAATTCGTTATTCAAACCATTTAGTCTTTATAGATAAAGCTGCATATAATGATGCTTTATTCCAATTTATCCCTAATTCAAAAAAGTCAATGATATATTTTGGTTTTGGGTGGGATTTGTTAGAAATCATAGATAAGGTTAGAAAAAATACGTCTTATGCTAAAACTAATCAAATTATTTATGGACGAGGAAGTTCTCTCAATAAATGTCCAAAAGATATGTTTGATGTTTTTGATAAAATAAATTATCCAAAGTCTTTTATTATAGTAGGAGGTGGAAAGAAACAATGGATTATCCGAGAGATAAATAAAAGAAAAAAGTATAGCGTTAAACTTATAGATAATCTTAGGTATGAAGAATGGATTAAAGTATTGAATAGTTTTGATGTTTTCTTGTATTATCTACCTTTGAAAGCATATTCTTCGATAGATGGTACTTTAGGTGAAGCTATGTTACTACAGAAACCTGTCATCTATTATGGACCTGAAGCTCCAAAAGAACGCTTGATACATGGATACAATTCGTTAATAGCTAATAACAAGGAAGAAATTTCTGTTCTATGTAATAAATTAGCAAAGGACGAAGAAATGAGATTGCAATTAGGGCTAAAAGCACGTGAAACAACATTGGAAAATTTTAGTATTGAAACAACCATTGATTCATATAATATTCTGTATAATAAATTGTTGACTAAAAAAGAATTTATCCATTTTGATATGCCTTTTTTTTATTTGTGTCATTATTATATGTGTAAACAGTATTTTCTTTTAAAAAGAAAATTGTTTGATTTTGTGAAATTGTTCCCGCACTATTTCCTGGGGTCCAATGCGGATCTGCCGATCGTCGGCGGTTCGATTTTAAGTCACGACCATTTCCAGGGCGGACATTACACGTTTGCGATGGCAAAAGCGCCGATTGAACAGAAATTTGAGATGGAAGGCTTCGAGGATGTGGAAGCCGGAATCGTTAAATGGCCGATGTCAGTTCTGCGGACCCGTTCCAAGAATCCGGACCGCCTGATTGATCTGGGTGAAAAGGTGCTGCGTGCATGGCGCAGCTATACGGATGAGGATGCTTTTATTTATGCTGAGACGGACGGAGAACCGCACAACACGATCACGCCGATTGCCAGAAAGAATGGCGATTTCTATGAGCTGGATCTGGTGCTCCGCAATAACATCACGACGGATGAGTATCCGCTTGGTGTTTACCATCCGCACGCGAAGCTGCATCACATCAAGAAAGAAAATATCGGTCTGATCGAGGTCATGGGTCTGGCGGTGCTCCCGTCCAGATTGAAACAGGAGCTTGCCGATCTGGCGGAGGCGATCCTTTCCGGAGGCGATATCCGTTCCAATCCGGAGCTTGAAAAGCATGCGGACTGGGTGGATGAGTTCCTGCCGAAGTATGAGCATATAACAAGTGAAAATATAAACGAAATCCTGCAAAAAGAGGTAGGTCTTGTCTTTGAGCAGGTACTGGAAGACGCGGGTGTATATAAGTGTACGCCGGAAGGCAGGGAGGCATTTGCCCGGTTCCTGCGCTCAGTGGGCTTCCGATAAAGAGGAGATAATGGAGAAAGATTTATTTTTAAGAAAATATCGGATCGAACAGGAAGACTTTGACGCGGCGGGCGTTTCCTGGGAGGAATTGACTGCGATCGCGGATCATTATGCGACGATCGAGGGAAAGCTGCGGGAGGTTGGCAAGGATTTTGTAGATGA
>ERZ780177.3898-NODE-3898-length-10739-cov-11.552602_pt1 | contig 10739 bp, 8 predicted proteins | sample MGYA00510973_ERZ780177 | MGnify/ENA primary metagenome ERZ780177 (study PRJEB29588, sample SAMEA2144396) | human gut metagenome | biome: human gut; feature: human-associated habitat; material: faeces | place: Denmark | collected 2008/2010 ...
GCAGAGACAGTAAATGCCGAGGCTGCACCAAATCTTGCAATTACTAAGTCAGTAAGCCCTGTTCCAGTGACGGAAAACGGTACACTGACCTATACCTTCAGGATTCAAAACTACGGAAGCGTTGCGGCAACCAATACCACAGGCGTGGTTATAACAGACACATTTGCTCCGGTTCTTAGTAATCTTACAGCGGCATTAAACGGCACAGCCTGGACTGCAGCTACGGATTACACTTACAATGAGGCGACAGGCACATTTTCTAGCACTGCAGGTGCAATCACTGTTCCGGCGGCAACCTACACACAGGATAGTACGACAGGAGCGTGGGTTGTCACACCGGGCGAGAGCACGCTTGTCATCACAGGAACCGTGTAGCAGCGGTGATTAATAAGGTTTAAGAATTGTTTAATTTGAGGGATAAAAGTTGAAATATTTATGCAAACTATGTAAAATAAATGTAGCTGTTTATGAATAAGATGATGAAGATAATCATCGGCAGTTTAAAATGATTAACCGGGGGATAAGACAAATGAATAATGCACAGTTAGTGATAGACGAAGTAAAAAAGGCAGTAAAGGGCAAGGATGATTGTATCATCAAGGCATTTGCTGCCTTTTTGGCAGGTGGACATATACTGCTTGAGGATGTGCCGGGAGTGGGAAAGACTACGCTTGCAGTAGCCTTTTCAAGGGCGATGGCTCTTGAGAATCACAGGGTACAGTTTACTCCGGATGTGCTGCCTGCTGATATACTTGGCTTTTCGATGTATCAGAAGCAGACCGGAGAGTTTGTGTACCGCGAGGGTGCCGTGATGTGTAATCTGTTTCTGGCAGATGAGATTAACAGGACAAGTCCCAAAACACAGTCGGCGCTTTTGGAGGTTATGGAGGAAGGAAATGTCACTGTGGATGGAATAAGCAGGAAGGTCCCGGAGCCGTTTATAGTGATGGCCACTCAAAATCCAAAGGGCAGCGCTGGTACACAGCTGTTGCCGGAGTCACAGCTTGACAGGTTTATGATATGTATGAGCATGGGATATCCTTCACATGAGGCTGAGATGGATATTGCAAAGGGCAAAAGTGTGAAGGCTGATGAGTATACGATAAAGCCTGTTATGAATGCACAGGGACTTGTTGAGATGCAGGGAGAGGTCGAGCAGGTGTTTATACATGACAGTATTTATTCGTACATTGTGGATCTGGTTGATGCGACAAGGACAAGTCCGTACATTGAGCTTGGAGTGAGTCCGAGAGGTACGATTGCGTGTGTTAGGATGGCAAAGGCATATGCGTATCTGAGTGGGCGAAGCTACGTCATACCATCTGATGTGGTTTCTGTATTTGCGGATGTGACAAAGCACAGAATCGTGCTAAATACCAAGGCGAGAGTATCACATGTATCAGAGCTTTCAGTTATAGATGAGATACTAAAGGCTGTTAAACAGCCGACAACTTATGTGAAAAAGGCAGGTAATCGTGATTAGTTTTTTGATAGGAATAATTACTGCGGCAATAGTTTTTTATATGTCGATGATATACGGTAATGCTGCACTGGCACTGCTTGGCTGCTTTATGTGTGTGTTTATGGTGCTGACATTTATAGCATTGCTTGTAAAGGCGCACTGGGCAGTGGCAGCTATAAACATTCCGATAGCTATCGCCACACAGGGCGAGAGTATCAGGGTGAGTCTTTTCTGCCGGCTGAAGGAGGCAGGCTTTGATGGTGTAAAATACCGTGTAACGGTGAAAAATAATTTATCCGGCGAAAAAAGTACAAAATGGCTGTCAGGAGGCAGTGATTTTTTGTACAGCGTAAACCTATGCGGCAATTATGAATTTGAGCTTGTAAGGATAAAGCTATATGATTTTTCAAGGCTTTTTTATGTCACGAAAAGAGTTAAAAAATATGCAAATGTTGAGGTGATGCCGCAGATTGATGAGATTCCTGTGAGGATAACGGACAGAGTGAGAAATTTCTTTGGGGATTCTGATATCTATGATGATATAAGACCGGGATATGATCCGTCGGAGGTGTTTGATGTCAGGGAGTTTCAAAACGGTGACAGGCTGCAGAGTGTGCACTGGAAGCTTTCTGCAAGGACTGATGAGCTGATGGTAAAGGAGAACAGCCTGCCAAAGGCATGTGCGGTGGCCATAGTAGCAGATTTAAGGGGAATAAAGAAAGGCAGACAGGCGGATTCTTTTATGAAGCTTCTTGTCTCACTTTCATTTTCACTTATGGATCAAAAATGCTCTCATTATGTGGCATGGTATGATACCTCAATAAACGATATTGTGAGAGCCAGAGTGGATGACGAGGAGGGCTTTTACATATTTTTGAACAGTTTTCTTAAAATAAAGCCGGATACAAAGAATGATGCGCTTTTTTTGTATGAGGAAAAGTACCGGGCAGAAAAGCTGGTGTGTCTGCTTATCGTGGACGGAAAGCTTCAGATAAAAAAGGGAGAGGAGATAGTTGGCAGAGCGGATGAAAAAAATGAGATTGTCATTTAGGAAAAGCTGCTGGCAGAGGTCTGATATAAATGAGATAAAGCCTGATTACAATAATACGTTTACAGTGTTTGGTGTCCTGCTTACTGAGCTTGCCAATGCTGCTGCGGCAGTATTTCTTACAGTGTGTGCAGTGTCTGTTGTGAATACTACTGTTTCACATGTGAGATGCCCATATTATGTGTATGTGTGGCTGTTTATTTTTTCGGTGATAAGCGGCTTTATAAACAGGCTTACATCGCTTGACACAAGAAAATGGGTGCGCCATGCGATAAATACGGGGCTGCTGCTTGTATTTTTGCTTGGAGTGTTTATTGCAAACTGGCAGGCTGCAGAGCATATAAAAGACGGCTTTTTGTATGTAAAGGGCAGGTATCTTGAGATAATAAATGTGTACTATGGCACTTCATTTGTCTGTCCAAAGGGCGATAAAGCCTTTGCGGGGGCATTTGTTGGCTTTGTATCGTTTATAGTTATGCTTTTGCTGGTGACACTGGCGGTTCAAATTAAAAGAAGACGCATGCTCACATTATTTCCAACGCTTATGCTTGCGGTACAGCTGTGCATAGGCAAAAGCCCAAGTGTCAGCGAGGTTGTTATGCTCACGCTGTGTACACTCTGGTGTTTTATCGCAGATGGCAACGCACGTACAGTGGCAGGATATGATGCAAATGGCAGTGCACAGGGCAATGAGGCTTTAAGGATAGTGTCGTCTTTTTTATATATGGCAGCAGTGTCAGCAATACTTTTCATATGTGTATTTACATTTAAACCTCTTGCTGATACACTTGCCGACAAAAAGCCACAGATGCTTGCTTTTCAAAAGGACTTGGAGGGCAGCGTAAAGTCATTCTTCAGCACAGGAATGGATATGCAGGACGGCACAGTTAGCAATCACTATCCAAGCTACAGTGAAAAAACAGTGATGACGGTAGAAGCATCATCAGGCGCATCTTCTAATATTTATCTGAGAAGCTTCTACGGTGATACCTATGAGAATGGCAGATGGATTAAAAAGTCTGATTTTTCCGGGATGGAAAAAGAGTATCACGATGCTTCAAGGATGACAGCCTGGCAGACTACAATCGGATTAGCCACGCTGCTTGATGGTTATTATGATGATGAGACCAATCCGGCCACCGAAAAGTATACAATCACGATGAAGAAGCTTTCCACCAAATACACCTATTTGCCGTACTGTATCGACCCATACAGTATAGATGCCAAGGGCGATATAGATTTTGACGAAGACTTTGTTATCACAAAGGATAAAGCGACAAAGACAATCGAGGTGTCGGCGTGTCCCGGTTTTTTCGATGGTAGTCTGGAAATGTCTATCCTTGAGCCTGAGCAGCCTCTTGAGGTCAACAGTGATTTCTATGCGGCATACAATAATTATGTAATGGAAAACTATACTGCAAAGCAGGGCGGTGACGGGATTGTTGCGGAGGATGCGAAGCTGCTTCTTAGGACAGGACAGCTCACAAGCAATATGATGTACACAGGCGATATAAGAGAAAGTGATGCCAACAGGATTGCGGCAGCACAGCTGGTGCAGCAGTTTCTGACATCAAAGGCTTTTAAGTACAGCAAAAATCCTCCTTCCACTGGCGGTAAGGATGTGGTTGAAAATTTCCTCTCAAATAGCAGGCAGGGCTTTTGTGTGCATTTTGCATCGGCTGGCACCATGATACTCAGACAGATGGGCGTTCCATGCCGCTATGTAAGCGGATACTGTGCAAAGGAGGACAGCTTCAAATCCGCTGAAAATGATGAGGATATATGTGAGGTGAAGGATTCGCAGTCGCATGCCTGGGTTGAAATATATCTGGATGATTTCGGATGGATTCCGGTGGAGATGACACCGGGATATTTTGAGTATGTGACAGGTGAGAATCCGTTTGACTATATTGGTGTCAAAGGAAAGAAAACGAATGCCGGTGATGCTTTTAATGATACTGAGAATATGAATGATGCTGCGGTAAATGAAGATAATGCATATGAAGATGCAGCAGATCAAGATGCAGAAAATGAAGATACAGAAAATACAGATGTAAAAAATGATGGAAGTGAGAAGGCTTATGGTTCACAGTCAGGTGCGGATAAACGTACAGATGCTCAGAACTCAAAAACGAGACTTCATATACCACCGGTGATTTTAAAAACCTCACTCTGTGTGATTTTTCTGACTGCACTTACAGCCATCATAGTTTATATCAAAAGGCGAAGAAATATTTTGTGGGAAGCAAGACTTGCAAAAAGGGTGAAAAAAGGCCGCTACAGCATGGCTGCAATAATGATAAACAATCGCATCTACAAAGGGATGGGACATCCTTCAAAAAACAGGACAGATGAGCTTTATCTGGCTAACCTTAAGGAAAAATACTGCGGACCGGATTATTGTGGAATCCACTGGGACGAGTACATGCGCATCATACAAAAGGCTGTGTATTCATCAGAGGGTATCACAGGTGAAGAATGCTTTATGGTAGTGGAGACATGGAGACGTTTGGAGAAAAAAGACATTAGACATAATTCACAAAAAAATATGTATAAAAACAGCATGATTAACAAAAAATAAATTCGCGGCGAAATTGTGTTGAAATGATAAAGCTTCTGTGATATAAACATAAACAGACGTGTTACTTTTAGGGAGGCATTTGTCATACATAACTTTTAACAGGGTTAGTGTATGATAAGTGCCTCCTTTTTGTCGCTGGAGCAAAAAAGAATGATAGGTGCAAATCGGTACATACCCTGCATTTATAGGAGGAAAAGCTCATGAAAGACAAAATTTTTGGTGTCCTGCAGAGAGTAGGACGAAGCTTCATGCTTCCAATTGCAATCCTTCCGGTAGCAGGCTTGCTGTTAGGACTCGGAAGCTCATTCACCAACACAACAACAATTGAGACCTATGGTTTACAGTGGCTGCTCGGAGATAAGACTATACTCCATGCACTTCTTGTAATCATGAATGCGGTCGGAAGTGCCATATTCGATAACCTTCCGCTCATTTTTGCGGTCGGAGTAGCAATCGGAATGGCAAAGAAGGAAAAAGAGGTGTCAGCACTTTCGGCAGTCATAGCATACTTTGTTATGAATGTATCAATCAATGCGATGCTCAAGATTTCCGGAAAAATCCTTGCAGACGGAAGCATTGCAAAGGATGTGCTCGATGGAACCATCACATCAGTATGCGGTATCCAGTCGCTGCAGATGGGCGTGTTTGGCGGAATTATCGTAGGACTTGGAGTGGCAGCACTGCACAATCGTTTCTACAAGATTGAGCTGCCGAATGCATTGTCATTTTTCGGTGGAACAAGATTTGTGCCTATCATATCAACAGTGGTATATCTTTTTGTAGGAATCTTAATGTATTTTATCTGGCCGACAGTGCAGAACGGAATCTATGCACTCGGCGGAGTGGTGACAGGAACAGGATATTTCGGAACACTTCTCTTTGGTATCATTAAGAGAGCACTTATTCCATTCGGACTGCACCATGTATTTTACATGCCGTTCTGGCAGACAGCAGTCGGTGGAACGATGGAGGTTGCAGGACATATGGTCGAGGGTGGACAGAACATCTTCTTCGCACAGCTTGCAGACTCTGCAAACATTGCACATTTCAGTGCCGATGCCACAAGATATTTCTCGGGAGAGTTCATTTTCATGATTTTCGGTCTTCCGGGAGCAGCACTTGCAATGTATAAATGTGCAAAGCCGGAAAAGAAAAAACAGGCAGGAAGCCTTTTACTTTCTGCAACACTTGCATGTATGTTTACAGGAATCACAGAGCCTCTTGAGTTCTCATTCCTTTTCGTAGCACCGGCTCTCTTTGCAGTACAGGTAGTGCTTGCAGGAAGCGCATACATGATTGCACATATTTTAAACATTGCTGTAGGACTTACTTTCTCAGGCGGATTACTTGATTTCTTCCTGTTTGGTATATTACAGGGCAATGAAAAGACAAGCTGGATGCTCGTGATTCCGGTGGGAATAGTATATTTCTTACTGTATTACTTTATTTTCAGCTTCCTTATAAAGAAGTTTGATTTCAAGACTCCTGGCCGTGAGGATGACGATACAGAGACAAAGCTCTACACCAAGGCAGATGTAAATGCAAGAAAAGCTGCCAGGGATACCAGGGCTTCTGACAACAAAGCGACTGTAGACGAGCTCTCGCAGACTATATCACGAGGTCTCGGCGGCAAAGTCAATATCTCAGATGTGGACTGCTGTGCGACAAGGCTTCGTATCACAGTAATTGACCCTGACAAGGTAAACGATGCGCTTCTTAAATCAACAGGAGCATCAGGAGTTGTGCACAAGGGACAGGGCGTACAGATTATCTATGGACCAAGAGTAACAGTGATAAAATCAGACCTGGAGGATTATCTTGCGAGTGTGACAGAGGAGCACTTCGAGGATGATGCAGTAGAAAATAATACAGCAGGCACAGATGAAGCAAAGAACGAAAATGCAGCTTCAGATAAAGCACAGGAATCTGATGTGAAAGCAGAAAAGGAAGCCGGCGACGTAAAAGAGCCGACAAGCACAGTCATCATCTCAAGTCCTATGACAGGAATTGCAGCAGACCTTTCAACAGCGCCGGACGAGGCCTTCGCCGGCAAAATGATGGGTGACGGAGCAGTAGTCACACCTGAGGAGGGGGTAGTTGTAGCACCTGAGGATGGAACGGTTTTATTCGTTTTTGATACAAAGCATGCTTTGGGATTTACAACCGACTCAGGAATTGGTATGATAATCCATGTAGGAATTGATACAGTAAAGCTCGAGGGTAAAGGATTTGATGTACAGGTTGAGGCAGGTCAGCATGTCAATAAGGGCGATGTGCTCATGAAGCTTGACCTTGACTACTTAAAGGCGAACGCACCATCAGTTACCACTCCTGTCATCTGCACAGAGCTAAAAGATAATCAGAAAATCCGTCTCATCACAGATGGACCGATTAAGGCGGGAGAGCCTCTCTACGCAGTTGACACCTACGAGAAGTAATTCATGCTTCATGATAATTGAATTGTCCGGTTATGTTAATAATAAATAGTTCGTATAAATTATCAGGAGTACATTAATAAATGTCAGGGGAATGATATGTACAGAATCACAAAGGTCTTAAATCACAATACAGTGCTTGCGGTAAAGGACAAGAGCGCAAGAGAATATCTTATAGTCGGAAAGGGTGTGGGTTTTGGAAAGAAAATTACACAGTCTGTCGAGCCAACGGAAGAGGATTCACTGTATGAGCTGACCCAGACAAGGGACAGAGGTCCGGCAAAGGACATAGTAAAATCCATCGAGCCGGAGTATCTTGAGATTGCAAACACACTGCTCGATAATGCAGAGCATGAGTTTGGACATATAGACAGAAGCATATTGTTTCCTATGGCAGATCATATAGCATTTGCTGTAAAGCGTATGGAAAACAAAGAACAGATCAGCAATCCTTTAAACGATGACATCCGTGTGATGTTTTATAGGGAGTACAAGATAGCTGAGAATATACGCCATATACTAAAGGATAAAAAACAAATTGATATAATTGATGATGAGATTGGCTACATTACTCTTCATATTCATACATCCTTAAACAATTCAAAGGTATCGGATGCCATGGAGATGGCGGCAGCAGTTCGAAAATGCGCCACATTTATAGAGGAAAAGATTGGAAAGCACATAGATGTCACTACTATGGCCTACAACCGCCTCATGAACCATATCCGCCACATGGTATCAAGAGCCACGACCGGAGAAAAATTAAAGGTTGATCTCAATCAGTTTATCGAGAAAAATTACCCGGAGTCATTCGCACTGGCCAGTGAGATATGTAAGGAGCTTGGAAAGGACTTAAATCATGAGTTTTTGGACAATGAAACAGGCTATCTTGCCATACATATCGAGCAGATTAAGTGCGATGAGATGGTAAGTGAATAATAAAATGTGAAAACCTTCCCGCACATCAGGTTATGTGAGGGGAGGTTTTTTCGTAAGATTATATACAAATCTTTTACAATGTGGTACACTACATAGTTGTATCAACAAACATCATATACACAAAATACATATGAAATCAATTTAAAGGAGATATATATACCATGAAACTCGGAATCGTCGGACTTCCGAACGTCGGAAAGTCTACATTATTCAACTCACTCACAAAGGCAGGAGCGCTTTCAGCAAACTATCCTTTTGCTACAATCGACCCAAACGTAGGTATTGTTTCAGTGCCTGACGAGAGAATCGTAAAGCTCGGAGAGCTCTATCACACAAAGAAGGTTACACCTGCAACAATCGAATTTGTTGATATCGCAGGTCTTGTGAAGGGAGCCAGTAAGGGTGAGGGACTTGGAAACCAGTTCCTTGCAAATATCCGTGAGGTAGATGCAATCGTACACGTAGTGCGCTGCTTTGAGGATACAAACATTATCCATGTAGATGGCTCTGTAGATCCTGCAAGAGATATCGAGACAATCAATCTTGAGCTTATTTTCTCGGATGTTGAGATTCTCGACAGGAGAATTGCAAAGATTGCAAAGCAGGCAAGGATGGACAAAACACTTGCAAAGGAGCTTGAGCTTGTCGAGGCAGTAAAGGCTCATCTTGAGGACGGAAAGATGGCCAGAACCTTTGAAGTGCCTGATGATGAGGATGCACAGCTTTGGTTCAAGGGCTATAATCTCCTTACGGCAAAGCCTACCATCTACGCTGCAAACGTATCAGAGGACGACCTCGCAGATGACGGCGCAAGCAATCCGCATGTTGCAAAGGTAAGAGAGATGGCAAAGGAAGAGGGTGCAGAGGTATTTGTTATCTGTGCACAGATTGAGCAGGAACTTGCAGATCTCGATGAGGACGAAAAGAAGGAGTACCTTGAGGATTTAGGTGTTGAGTCAAGCGGTCTCGATAAGCTTGTAGCAGCAAGCTATTCACTTCTCGGACTTATTTCCTTCCTCACAGCAGGAGAGGATGAGTGCCGTGCATGGACTATAAAGAAAGGTACAAAGGCACCACAGGCAGCCGGCAAGATACATACTGATTTCGAGCGTGGCTTCATCAAGGCGGAGGTAGTCAACTATCAGGATCTTCTCGACAATGGAAGCCTTGCAGCCGCAAGAGAAAAGGGCATCGTAGGCATGGAAGGAAAAGAGTACGTTGTTAAGGACGGAGATGTAATTCTTTTCAGATTTAATGTATAATTTTATGAATAAAACGCTTTTATAAGCACAAAATCAAAAAGATACGCATAAGATAGACCAAGGGAGGTCTGTTTTATGCGTTTTCTGGATTTATGCGAAAAAGAGGTTGTGAGCGTGGAGGAGGGCAGGTTCATAGGGCATGTGCGGGATTTGGAGTTTGACCCGGTCTGCGGCAAAATCTGTGCGATTATCGTGCCGGGACCGGGAAAATACATGGGAATATTTTGCAGGGATTACGAATATTGTATTCCATGGGTTAAGATTGTGAAAATTGGACCCGACATAATATTGGTGAATATATGTGAGTCTGATATGCGGCGTAAGCTGTTATGATAGTATAAAAGGAAACTATTCAGTGACATTGAAAAAAAGTGCTAAAAAAGTCAAAATCAGTACAAAACATATTGACAATGAAAATTAGTATAGATATACTAAAATATGTATAGGTCTTTTTAAATACAGATGATGATTTGAAGTATTATAATGAGAAACATAGATATTTTGCTTCTTCATATTATATGATATCTACGGAGGGTACAGCATGAAGTGTCCATTTTGCAGTAGTGACAACACAAGGGTAATAGACTCAAGACCGGCTGATGACAACAGCTCTATCAGGCGCAGAAGGCTGTGCGATGATTGCGGCAAGCGTTTCACTACATATGAGAAGGTGGAGACAATCCCGCTCATCGTTATAAAAAAGGATAACAACAGAGAGCAGTATGACCGCTCCAAGATTGAAAAGGGCGTGCTTCTTGCATGTCACAAGAGACCGATTTCAGCAGATACAATCTCAAAGCTTGTAGATGAGGTCGAGATAGAAATTTTTGCCAGAGAGGAAAAGGAAATCTCTACATCACTCATCGGAGAGCTGATTATGGACAGATTAAAGGACCTTGATGCGGTAGCATATGTGAGGTTTGCATCGGTTTACCGAGAGTTTAAGGATGTCAATACATTTATGACAGAGCTTAAAAAGATGCTTGACACCAAATAGTGTTTAGGCAGCAGG
>ERZ780177.3904-NODE-3904-length-10734-cov-8.415020_pt1 | contig 10734 bp, 10 predicted proteins | sample MGYA00510973_ERZ780177 | MGnify/ENA primary metagenome ERZ780177 (study PRJEB29588, sample SAMEA2144396) | human gut metagenome | biome: human gut; feature: human-associated habitat; material: faeces | place: Denmark | collected 2008/2010 ...
TTTATTAAAGGAGCCCGGGTTGCGGCTCCCAGCGTCTGCTTCGCTGCCGCTCGCATCCTGCTGGCCGCGGCCCCAACAGCTCCTCCCTGTTTCCGCCACTGGCGGCGGTCGTCGCCGTTGCTCCTAACGAGGGGAGGCTTTGGCATTTCGTAAAGCCTTTCCTCTTCGCCAGAGGCTCCCCTCGATAGGGGAGCTGTCGAGCGAATGCGAGACTGAGAGGTTAAAAACAAAAACCGCCCTGAAAAGGGCGGTTTTTGTTGTCTTCAGCGCATATCATGCAGGCGCTCTGCCGGGAGGGAGGCTTGCAGCAGGCTCCATGCGGCGTCGAGGCTGTCGTTCAGCAGATAGGCCTGATTCTGCTGGACATAGAGGTAAATGGCGTTGGGGGTGCGGTAGGCCAGATGCATATCGTGCCACGCATACTTGCGGCTCGCCTCAGGCTTGTCCTGCTCGCCGGCCATCCAGACCGACAGTCCTTCGTCGTCCAGCAGCAGCCGGTAGAAGGGGCGGGGCAGGCCCATCTTTTTGATTTGGAGGCTCAGGGAGTGGAAAAACGTCCAGAAGTAGACGGCCGGCACGCCCAGCGCCACCACGGCCAGCACCACCGTGAGCAGGGCTGCGCCGTCTTTCTGGCCCACCTGCGACAGGCAGAAGCCGGCAGACACCAGCAAAATGGCCGTGAACACCAGAGGCCGGTGCCACGCCTTGTGGTGGCGCAGCAGGTCAAAGGCGGCAAAATCGTGGAAGGATGCAGCATCCATCTGGACGGAAACGGAGATCGGCTGAGACATAAAAATACCCTCCTTTTTGGTCATAGTACCATATTATTTTCCAACAATCAAGGATGATATTGCGCAGATGCCCTAAAATGTGCTAAAATAGGACGAAAAAGAAAGTTTATGGAGCTTTCGCTCTGACGGCGGACAGGCCGGATAAGGCGGAAGATGCGCGGAAGAATATCACAGAGAAGGAGGATGGGTGCGTGGGGCGCAGGATGACCCTGAAAGGGCAGATCAGTCTTTGCCTGGCAGCGTTTTTTCTGGCGCTGGCGGGGCAGATATTCTTGAGCTTTTACCAGTCCGGCACCGTGCTGCGGGAACTGGACGACCAGATGGGCAACTTCAACGCCATCAGCCGCTTTCAGAACGGCGTGGAGCGGAGCCTTTCGGCCATGGAAGATTACCGCTGGGAGTACGGCGACGCCAAAGCGCTGACAGAGGAGCTCCACAGCGCCTTTTCCGTCACCAACGCATGGCTCTGGCGCATCGAGAGCGACCTTGGCACTGTGAGTGAAGAGCAGTATCTGCTCTACAATGCCGTTTCCACTACCTACGACAGCTACACCGCACTGGTGGACCAGCTGGAAGAAGCGGTGGCCGCCGGTCAGGACACGAAAGCCGCCCAGCTCTACTATAATAAAATCGTACCCTGCGGCGGCTATCTGCGCCAGTATACCCAGCAGCTGCTGAACACGGCTATCACCGACGCTCAGGGGACTTACACCACCGTGTCGGCCCTCAGCGACCGGGTGAAATGGGTGCAGACCGTCGTGGTGGCGCTCTGCCTTGCGCTGGGCTGCGTCATGGCCTTCTCGGTGCTGACGCTGCTGACCCCGGTGCAGCAGATGATCGGCGCCTCCCGGGAGGTCACCCGGGGCGAGTTCGACTCGCCCGACCTGCCTGCGCCCCGTCAGCCGGAAATGGCCCAGCTGACCGAAGCCTTCAACCACATGAAGCATTCGATGGCCGAGCAGGTGACCACCCTGCGGGAGAAAAACGAGATGGAGCGGGAGCTCCACCGCCAGAAGACGGAAGCTCTGGAATTACAGAACCGGATGGAGCGCAGCCGTTTGCAGCAGCTGCGCAGCCAGATAGACCCCCATTTCCTTTTCAACACCCTGAACGTCATTTTACAGACCGCCGGACAGGAAAAAGCCTACCGCACTCAGGCCCTCATCACGGCTCTGTCGCACCTGCTGCGCTACAGCCTGATGAGCAACGACGAGCAGGTGCCGCTGGCCCGGGAAGTGCGCATCGTGGACGAGTATTACTCCATTTATCACGTCCGCTTCGGCGACCGTGTGAAGATGGTGTGGCGCATCTCCGACTCCCTCGATTTGACGGAGACGATGGTGCCGTCCTTCATCTTGCAGCCCATCGTGGAGAATGCCTTCAAGCACGGCATCTCGCCCAAGGAAGAGGGCGGCGTGGTGCGCATCCGCATCAACCCGCTGCGGGATAAGGGGCTGCTCTATATCAGCGTCTGCGACAACGGCGTGGGCATCCAGCCCGAACAGCTGGCCCAGCTGAAAGCCGCGCTGGCCCAGCCCGGGGAGCGCTGGGAGCATATCGGCGTCTATAACGTGGCCGCACGGCTGCGGCTTCTGGATAAACGGGGGCGGCTGGTCATCCGCTCTCACCCTGGCCGGGGAACGGCCATCAGTATGTACCTGCCCCTTGTAGAACTTTTGGAGGAGGATTTGGACGATGATACGCCTGTTGATCGCGGATGACGAAAAGCTGGAGCGGGAGGCGCTTGCAGAGCTGGTCCAGCGCCGTTTTGAGCGGGAAGTGGTCCTGGAGGTGGCGGAAAATGGCCGCAAAGCTGCCGACACGGCGGTGCTGTGGGGCGCGGACCTCATCCTGATGGATATTGAGATGCCGGGCATGAGCGGTCTCGACGCTGCCCGCGCCGTGCTGGCTCAGCGGCCTTCCTGCCGGGTCATCTTCGTCACGGCCTACAGCCTGTTCCAGTATGCCCATGAGGCGGTGCATCTGGGGGCCTGTGACTATCTGCTCAAGCCGGTGGACCCCGACGAGCTGGAAGCCTCGGTGCGCCGGGCTATGCGGCAGATCGAGACGGAGCGGAAGCTGGAAGAGCTGGCCGCCGCCCAGCCCCAGCCGGAGCAGACGGAGACCGAAGAAGAGGCGGAAGACGCCCCCGAGGAGGGCGAGAACAGCCAGACGGCCCTCGTCATGGCCCATGTCCGCCGCTACCTCGAGGATAACTATATGTTCGATCTGTCGCTGGACAGCGTGGGCGAGATCCTGCACATCAGCCCGGCCTATCTGTCGGCGCAGTTCAAGAAGTACCAGAAGATGAACTTCCTCGACTGCCTCACCGAGCTGCGCATCAACGCGGCAAAGGAATTGCTGGCCGACCCCTTCCGCTCCTCGGCAGAGGTGGCGTCGATGGTGGGCTACGAGGACGCCAGCTACTTCGCCCGGGCGTTCAAGAAACGCACCGGCATGACCCCCACCCAGTACCGCCGTCAGGCCGGCCAGAAGGCAAAGACCGACCCGGAGGCCGGGCTGTGAGCGGGCGGATGATTTCCCGCCGCAGTGTGCTGGCGCTGGCCGCCTGTACGGCGCTGGGCGCTGTGGGCTGCAGCAAGACGGAAGAGTACAACGGCCCGGAGCTCATCCTGCGCTACGCCGAGAACCAGCCCGAGGACTATCCCACCACTCAGGCCGCTCTGGCCTTTGCCGACCTCGTGGCCGAGCGGACGGAGGGGAGGGTCAAAGTCGTGGTCTACAGCGGCGGGGAGCTGGGGGCCGAACAGAGCGTCATCGAGCAGATGCAGTACGGCGGCATCGACTTTGCCCGCGTCTCTCTGAGCCAGCTGGCCGAGTATCAGCCGGCCCTGAGCGTATTGCAGCTGCCTTTTCTCTATACCGATGCGCCCCAGATGTGGCGGGTGCTGGACGGTGAGATCGGCGATGAATTCCTCTCCGGCCTCGGCGCGATGGACCTCGTGGGCCTGTCGTGGTTCGACGCCGGTGTCCGCAGCTTCTACACCCGCGAAAAGGTGGAGACGCTGGCGGACCTCGTGGGGCTGACGCTCCGGGTGCAGGAGTCGGACATGATGAGCGAGATGATACTGGACCTCGGCGCAAAGCCCGCGCAGGTGGTCTACAGCCGGGTCTATGCAGCCCTGCACAACGCCGAGATAGACGGCGCGGAAAACAACTGGCCCAGCTATGAGGCCATGGGCCACTATGAGGTGGCCCCCTATTTCTTAAAGGATGAGCACGCCCGTGTGCCGGAGCTGCAGCTGGCCAGCGAGGCCGCGATGGAAAAGCTGGCAGAGCTGGACGAGCGCTTCCCGGACATCATCCGCACCTGCGGAAAGGAGAGCGCTCTGGCCGAACGCCGCCTCTGGGCGGAACGGGAGGCCAGCGCCGAGAAGCATATGCGGGAATGGGGCGTGGAGGTGACGACCCTCTCTGCCGCCGAGAAAGCCCGCTTCCGGGCGGCAGTCGAGCCCATGTACGCGGCTTTTGAGGAGCAGAGCCGCCTCATCCAGCGCATCCGCGAAGCCTGAAAAGTGCGAGAGATATTACATTGTATTCATCTTGTTGGGCAGTGTGCTGAATAAACTGCACTATGACTTGTGGGAACTGCACAAAAGTGCTTCTCACATTTTTTTGAAAAACAGGACATTTTTCATAAGCCCTTGTTCTGACTAAAAAAATTTGCTAAAGTGTGTACAGTAAATGAACGGACGGTGTGCGACCCGTGCAGAGCGCACCGCCCTGAATGAGGAAAATCTAAGGAGGATTTTATCATGAAGAAGATTTCTCGTCGCAGCTTTCTGGCAGCAGCCGGTGTTTCCGCCGCTGCTCTGGCACTGACCGCCTGCGGTGGCTCCGGCAACAGCACTGCTGCTTCTACCGCTACCTCTGCTGCAGCTTCCACCGCTCCCGCCGGTGATGCCGCAGCTGCTGCTTCCGACCCGAAGGTGACTCTGGTCTACGCCGAGGTCAACCCGCTGGATACCATCGTCGGCCAGACCGCTACCCACTTCAAGGAGAAGGTCGAGGAGCTGACTGGCGGCTCTGTCGTCATCGATGTGCAGGCTTCCGGCGTTCTGGGCTCTGAGAACGACGTTCTGGACGCTATCCTCGGCGGCTCTACCTCCATTGATATGAGCCGTATCTCTGCTTTCGCACTGACCAGCTACGGCTGCAACAAGTCCAAGCTGCTGTCCATCCCCTTCACCTTCGAGAACCGCGCACACTTCTGGAACTTCGCCAACAGCGAGCTGGCACCTGAGTTCCTGAACGAGCCTCAGGAGCTGGGTCTGCCCGTTCGTGGTATCTTCTACGGCGAAGAGGGTTTCCGTCACTTCTTCACTGTCAAGCCCGTTTCCGGCATCGCTGATTTCAAGGGCCTGAAGCTGCGTGTGTCCAACGACCCCGTCATGAACGGCATGGTCGAGGGCCTGGGCGCTAACCCCACCGTCGTTTCCTTCGGCGAGCTGTACAGCGCACTGCAGACCGGCGTTGTCGATGGCGCTGAGCAGCCCATCGCAAACTACAAGTCCAACGCCTTCCCCGAGGTCGCTAACAACCTGATCCTCGACGGCCACACTCTGGGCGCTATCCAGGCTGTCATCACCGACAACGCCTGGGGCAAGCTGACCGAGAACCAGCAGGCTGCCATCATGGAGGCTGGTGCTGATACGCAGGCCTTCAACGCTGACCTGTCCGAGACCGCTGAGAACAAGGTCCTCGACGAGCTGAAGTCTTCCGGCTGCAACGTCGTCGATGTCCCCGATAAGGCTCCCTGGCAGGAGGCTTGCGCTAAGGTCATCAGCGAGAACACCTCGGATCAGGCTGAGCTGTATCAGCAGCTGCTGGATATGAAGGCCTGATAAAAGCGCCTTTATCCTGAAGTAGTACATAGCCCGGCGGGGGACTACGGGATACGCCCGCAGACCCGCCGGGCTTTTTATAAGAGTATGGAGGAGATCCTATGCCGAAAATCTTTACCACTCTGGATAAGATCAAGCCGGCGTACGACGTCACCTACAAAGTGGTCCTGTTTATCTGCAAGATACTGCTGATTGTGGATATTCTCATCACCACCATGTCGGTCATTGGTCGTTACGTCCCGTTCATCCCGGACCCCGCATGGTCTGAAGAAGTCGTTCTGACTTGCATGAGCTACATGGCCGTGCTGAGTGCTGCTCTGGCCATCCGCCGCGGCGCACACATCCGGATGACCGCATTTGACGTCTATCTGCCCAAGGTCGCCGTCAAGGTGCTGGACATCATCGCCGATCTGGCGGTCTGCATCCTCGGCCTCATCATGCTGGTTGTGGGCTGGAACTACGCCACCACCCTGGGCGGCCGCGGCTTCTATGTCTCGATGCCCTGGCTGAGCCGTTTCTGGATGTACTTCCCCGTGCCTCTGGCCGGTGTCGCCATGATCATCTTCGAGATCGAGGCACTGTACAACCACATCAAGAGCATTTTTGTAAAGGAGGAGAACTAATATGACAGCCCAGACACTGGCAATCGTTGTCCTTCTTGTCAGCTTCTTCGTCATGATCTTCCTGCGCTTCCCCATCGCATACGCCGTTGGTCTGTCCAGCGTGCTGTGCATGATGGTGCAGGGTCAGGCATTGACCGATGTCTGCCGTCTGATGGTCAAGGGCATCTCGTCCTTCAGCCTGATGGCCGTCCCGTTCTTCATCACCATGGGCGTCCTCATGGGCAGCGGCGGCATCTCCGAAAAGCTGATCGCTCTGGCTGATGCCTGCGTCGGCTGGATGCGCGGCGGCATGGCAATGGTCAACATCGTTGCTTCCTACTTCTTCGGCGGCATTTCCGGTTCTGCTTCTGCAGATACTGCTTCCATCGGCTCCATCATGATCCCCATGATGGTCGATCAGGGCTACGACGCCGACTTCTCCACCGCTGTCACCATCACCTCCTCCTGCGAGGGCCTGCTGGTTCCTCCGAGCCATAACATGGTCATCTACGCCACCACCGCCGGCGGCATCTCCGTGGGCAGCCTGTTCCTGGCTGGCTACCTGCCCGGCGCTCTGCTGGCCATCGTCCTGATGATCGGCTCCTACATCATCTCCGTCAAGGAGAATTACCCCAAGGGTTCTCCCTTCACCATCAAGGGCTTCATCAAGCAGCTGGGTACCTCCATCTGGGCTCTGGCCGCAGTCGTCATCGTCGTGTTCGGCGTTGTCGGCGGTGTGTTCACCGCTACCGAGTCCGCTGCTATCGCAGTTATCTACTCTCTGCTGGTCTCCGTCTTCGTCTACAAGGGCCTTGACTGGAAGGGCGTCTGGCACGCTCTGGATGAGTGCGTCAACACTCTGTCCATCGTCCTCATCCTGATCGCCACCTCTGCTGTGTTCGGCAACTGCCTGACCATGCTGCACGTGCCTGATCTGGCTGCAAACGCCATCACCAGCGTCACCAGCAACCCCTACATCATCGCACTGCTCATCGACCTCATCATCCTGGTGCTGGGCATGATCATGGATATGGCTCCCATCATCCTGATCGCTACCCCCATCCTGCTGCCCATCGCGACCTCCATCGGCATCGACCCCATCCAGTTCGGTATCATCATGGTCCTGAACTGCGGTATCGGCCTGCTGACTCCCCCTGTCGGCGCGGTTCTGTTCATCGGCTCTGCCGTTGCGAAGCGCCCCATGGAAAAGGTCGTCAAGGCTACTCTCCCGTTCTATCTGTGCATGTTCATCGCTCTGCTGCTGCTGACCTTCGTGCCTGACATCAGCCTCGCTATCCCGAAGCTGCTGGGCGGCTACGTCAGCCCCATCACCAACCCGCTTGGCCCGGTGTTCATTCACTGATCAGCTCATTCTCCTCCGGATGACAGGATAAACGGAAAGCCCCCGCCTGCAAAGGCGGGGGCTTTCCGGCGTTATAGAAGTGTCTGAAGTGCCGGAGCACTGCATTTCATGAGCTTTTTCAGGGTCAGCTCCTGCTGAGAGATTTGATACAGCAGCCGTGCGGCCAGCTCTTCGGGCGGGGCGGAAAGCTCGGGCAGGAATGCGTGTACTGCCCGGGTAAAGGCGTGGACGCCCTCTTCTGTCTCAAGCACCACCAGCTGGGTATGCCCCCGCAGCAGGGCAAACAGCCCGACCTGATACTCCCGGATGTCCAGCAGAAGCTCCATCTCGTCGGCGGTGAGGAGGAGGATGTCCGCGAAGGGGAGAAACTGCATCACCGTGTCCCGCAGGGTCTTTTCGCTGGGCCAGAGAGCCGGGCGGAGAGAGGGGACAAAGCAGACTGGCACACCGGCGGTGCGGGCGGTGTCCAGCGCGGCAAGATGGGTGTAGCGGCAGGGGCTGTCCACGAGGCAGGCGCTGGAAAAGGCCAGCATTTCAGCATCTGCGGCCCAGTCAGCGCCCAGCTGTTCGGGTGCATAGAGCAGCTCCGAAGAACGGGTGCGGCAGGCCAGCGTCTCGCCGCCGCCGTCGAACAGCAGCGGCGTGGGGGCGCGGGAGGTGAAGCAGACCCGGCTGATGTCCACACCGGCAGTAGATAAAGCGTCTGCGATGCGGTGTCCGAAAGCATCCTCGCCAAGCTGCGTTAAAAGAGAGGCTCTTCCGCCCTGTGCGGCATAAGCCAGTGCCAGCGAGGCGGCGCTTCCGCCCATGCGGGGAGAAAACGTCTTTGCCGACGCCAGCGGCGCGGTGCTGTTCAATTCCAGCCACGCTTCGCCCAGACAGTATAAAGTCTTGCCCGGCATGATGCACCCTCCCTTCTGCCTGTTTTCAAAAACAAACTACAGTATACACCCATCCGGGCGTTTGTGCAAATGGAGAGCTTGACAGCTTCGGTCGGATTGTGATAAACTGACGCAATATGGCAGTATATCTGAAATTTGAATGATAAAAATGTGACATTTGACGAGGAGAACATGAGCCTTACCAAACAGTATTTCAAATACGTCAGCCAGAACATCTTCGGCCTGCTGGGTACGTCCTGCTACATCCTGGCCGATACCTATTTCATCTCGCAGGCGGCAGGCACCAGCGGTGTGGCTCTGCTGAACCTCTGTCTGCCCATCTACAACTTCATCTTCGCCATCGGCTCCATGCTGGGCCTCGGCGCGGCCACCCGCTACGCCATCCTCCGGGCGCAGGGCGACGAGCGGTCGGAGCGCTATTTCACCAACGCCCTGCTTTGGGCGCTGGTGTTCGCCCTGCCCTTCATGCTGGCGGGCATCTTCTGCCCCGAGGTGCTGCTGCGGTTCATGGGCGGCGACGCGGAGATCGTTGCACTCGGCGTGGGGTACGCCCGCATCTTCCTGCTGTTCACGCCCTTCTTCATGTGCAACTACATCGTCTCAGCCTTTGTCCGGAACGATGGCGATCCCTCACTGGCCATGGTGGCGACCCTCTGCGGAAGCCTCTTCAACGTGGTGTTCGATTACATCTTCATGTTCCCCATGGGCCTCGGCCTGCCCGGCGCGGCGCTGGCGACGGCAGTCTCGCCGGTGTTGAGCATTGCGATCTGCAGCCGCCACTTCTTCAAAAAGAGCAGCACCGTCCGCCTTGTGCGGCAGCTGCCCTCGCCGAAGCTGCTGGCCCAGAGCTGCCAGCTGGGCGTCTCGGGCTTCGTGGGAGAGATGTCCTCCGGCGTGACCACCACCGTCTTCAACCTGCTGCTCCTGCGTCTGGCGGGCAATGTGGCCGTGGCGGCTTACGGCGTCGTGGCGAACTACGCGCTGGTGGCGACGGCTATCTTCAACGGCGTGGCCCAGGGCGCACAGCCGCTGGTCAGCAGGTGCTACGGCAAAAACGATGCCGCTGGTACCCGCAAGCTCCTGTTGCTGGGCAGCGGAACAGCGCTTGCGCTGGCGGCGGCACTGTATGCAGTTCTGTTCGGGTTCACCGGGCCGATCGTCGCGGTCTTCAACAGTGAGAACTCGGCCCTCATGGCGCAGTATGCCTTCAGCGGGATGCGCATCTACTTCCTCGGCTATTTCTTCGCGGGCTTCAATATCGTGGCCGCCGGCTATCTGGGCGCGGTGGATCGCCCCGCAGAGGCTTCTGCGACGTCGCTTTCCCGCGGCATCGTGGCCATCGTGGCCTGCTCTCTGGTGCTGAGCGCCCTCTTCGGGATGAACGGCGTCTGGGCCGCGTTCCCGGCCTCTGAGGCCATCACGGCCTGCCTGACCCTCTTCCTGCTGAAGCGGAAAAAACGAACTAAATAAACAATTCCTGTTCCAACCGCTGCTGCTCGGGCGAAAGCTCGGGCAGTGCGCTTCGACCGGCCATCGCCCGCCACTGCGTGGGAGATTGGCCGGTCGTTTTTTTGAAGACGCGGCAGAGGTAGTTGGCCCCCGAGAAACCGCAGAGGCTGGCGATGACATCCAGCGTGTACTCCCGGTGGAGCAGCAGCCGCTGGGCTGCTTCAACGCGCACCGTGGTGAGGTATTTGCCCGGCGACACGCCAATGGCTGCGGTAAAGGTGCGCACTAGATGGCTCTTGGACACGCCCAGCCGCTCCGCCAGAGCCTCCTGGCTCATGCCCAAGCGATCCCGGCCTTCCCGAATCGCCTTGCTCATGTCCATGACGCACCGCCTCCCGCTCCGCTGCTCTCAGCATAGCAGGTTTTTCCGGTTGCGTCCACCAACTTTCCGCAACCGTCCGGTTGCGGGCGATTCGTTGTTTCTACTTGGGGAGGGATGTGCTATACTGGACCCAGACAGCGGGCGGAGGCCCGCGGGAGGTGGTGCGATGAAGACTTTGACGCTGGAGGCCCCGGCCAAGATCAACCTGACTCTGGATATTCTGGGGCGGCGTACAGACGGCTATCACGACATGCGGATGGTGATGCAGGCCGTGTCCCTGGGGGACACCGTGACGGTGGCAGAGGCGGCGGGCGGCTTTTCCCTGCTGACAGAGGGCATCTCCCTTCCGGCGGGGAAGGTCACTTTGGAGCAGCGGGCGG
>ERZ780177.3905-NODE-3905-length-10732-cov-2.415004_pt1 | contig 10732 bp, 10 predicted proteins | sample MGYA00510973_ERZ780177 | MGnify/ENA primary metagenome ERZ780177 (study PRJEB29588, sample SAMEA2144396) | human gut metagenome | biome: human gut; feature: human-associated habitat; material: faeces | place: Denmark | collected 2008/2010 ...
GAATAGTTTGTTGATTCTGTTCATAATATATTGTATTTTAGTTCTCTGATATATTTTATTCACGTAAATCTTTGATAAAATCGGCGAGGAGGCCTACGTCTTTCCGGGCCGGGGTAGTCTCAAAACGCGAGTTTAAGTCCACGCCCGCCCATGCGGGGTGTGAAAAGCTGCGAAGACGGTCCGTACTGTCCGGACCGATGCCTCCGCTCAGGAAGAAGGGCGTATGTCCGTGGTAGTTTTGCAGGACATCCCAGTCGAATGTCCGGCCGCTGCCGCCGGCCGTGGGGCAACGCGTGTCGAATAGGAAAAAGTCGCAATCCGCTTCGTAATCTTCGGTACACGGGAATGGTTCGTCGGGAGCCACGCCGAAGGCTTTGATGATTTGCGGGGCACGGCCGGATTTCAGCCCCTCTTCTTTTATGCTTCGGCAGAACTCCGGTGTCTCATGCCCGTGTAGTTGCACGAGGTCGAGGCGGAAGGTTTTGAGCCGTTCCTGTACATACCCGATTTCCGGGTTGACGAAAACGCCTACGCGACGGCAAGTCTCCGGCAGATAGTCGGGGAGGCGGCTTACGTGGCGGTGGGAGCCCTCCCAGCAGATGAACCCCATCATGTCCGGCGTGAGGGCTTCCACTTGGCGGACGTTGTCCGCGTCGCGCATGCCGCATACTTTAATTAGGAGTGGTTTCATCGTTCTACGCTTTGAATGAATGTTTTCAAGGCCGCCCCGGGGGCAGGTTGCCGCATGAAGGCTTCGCCCATCAGGAAACCGCGAAAGCCGGCATCCCGTAACCGACGGACTGTGTCCGGTTCTGAAATTCCGCTTTCCGACACCCAAAGGAGGTCGTCCGGCAAGAGAGAGGCGATACGGAAGGAATTTTCCACGTCAGTGTGGAACGTCCCGAGATGGCGATTGTTCACGCCCAACATGTCCGGACGTTCGGCAAGGTAGTCCAATTCCTTTTCCGTGTGTATCTCCAACAGCACTTCCAGTCCTAATTCATGGGCTTTCCGGGTCAGGCGTTCATAATCGGGGCGCGTCAGGGCAGCGGCAATCAGTAACACGGCATCCGCTCCGGCTTGGCAAGCCTGGTAGAGTTGGTATTCATCAATGATGAACTCTTTGCGCAGGATGGGGGTGTCCGTCATCGGACGTGCTTGCCGTATGTAGTCCAAACAGCCGCCGAAATACTTTCCATCGGTCAGTATGGAGAGGGCTGCGGCTCCGGCTGCGGCATAGGCGGCCGGAATGACGTCCGCCCGTCCTTCTTCTTTAATCCACCCTTTGGAAGGGGATTTCCGTTTGAATTCCGCGATGATGCCGGAACGCGAGGCTGCCAGACTCTCGCGCATGGAGCGGTGCTTCCGTGCGTCAGTCATGTATGCCGGGACTTTGCCGTGGCGGGCAGTCCCGTCATGGGCGTTTCTCCATCTGCCTTCTACGAGGGCGAAGAGCTGTTCGGGAGGTAACTCAGCTTTCTCCCGTTCCACTTCCTTGCGTTTGTATGCCAATATTTCTTCTAATATGTCTTTCATAAGTTTTTACTGTTAAGTTCCACGTATGTTTTCAGGCAAGCCAAGGCACGTCCGCTTTCCAGCGATTCGCGGGCGATGGCGAGGCATTCGGCGATGTCCTTGTCCCGTTCGATGACTTTGATGGCAAAGGCCGCATTGGCCAATACCACGTTTTTTCGGCTTTCCGTGCAGCGGTTTTCGAGTACGCTGTCGAAAATTTCCGCAGCCTCATCTGGGGTTGCACCGCCGTAGAGTTCTTCCGGGCGGACGGTCGGCAGACCGAGGTCGGCAGGCCGGAAGATTTTCTCCATGGTGTTGGTCTTGACTTTGAAATTACCCGTCAGCGAGATTTCGTCATATCCGTCTATGCTGTTCACGATACCGTAACCGATACCCAACTTCTCATACACGCTGCTGTACAGCCGCATTTGGTTCAGGTTGGCCACACCTAATAATTGATAGGCCGGGCGGCAAGGATTGACCAGCGGACCGAGAAGGTTGAAACAGGTTGGTATCTGAAGCATTTTGCGTACGGGGGCCACGGCTTTCATCCCGTGGGCGAACAGCGGGGCATGCAGGTAGGCAAAGTTGCAAGCCTCCATGCTGCGGCGCAACAGGTTGCTGTCGGCCGTGAACCGCACGCCATGATGCTCTATGACATTGCTTGCTCCCGAAGTCGAGGTGGCGGCGTAATTACCGTGTTTGGCTACTTTGTAACCGGCTCCTGCCACTACGAAACAGGCGCAGGTGGAGATGTTGAACGTGTTTTTATTGTCACCGCCTGTCCCCACGATGTCAATGACCCGATAAGGGGAGAAATCCACGGGCTGGCCGGTTTCTATAAGCCCGTCGCGCAGGCCGAGCACTTCGTCCACCTTGATGCCCCGCATAATCAGTCCGGTGAGCAAGGCACTGATTTGCACGTCGTTGTATTCCCCGTCTGCAATATGACGGACGATCTGGCAGGTCTGTTCCCGGGTCAGAACCTCACCGTTTGTAATTTTTGTGAGTATTTGTTTCATGCTTGTGATGTATTTAAGTTTTATTGGTATGTGGTTTGCAAGGGAATGGGTATAAAAAAGGAGGCCTGCCGTAAGTACGACAGGCCTCCATGTCTTCACATTGGTATGTGGTTGATGATACATATAAGGCTATCTCCTCACGACTTTTCAGGTCTTGAGTTACGCCACCACCAATATGTATTTTTATTTAAGAACATCGTTCGGTTCGTTTCTTGTTTTGTTTTATGGTTGCAAATATACAGAGAATTTCTTTGTATGCAAACAAAATCACAGTTTTTTCGGATGAAAAGTTGAATTTTATGCGTGTGGAGCATTAATCATTGGCTTTTTCTTTTTGTCTAGTTCCTAACTTTTCCTTCACGGTTCTCCAGAACATCCGGTCTATTTTCTCATTTTCTAAAGGGTTTCCTACTGCCAACACCTCGTTGTTTTCGTCCAAAAGGAAAGTGTGCAACATGGGATTGGAGGGCAGTTGAGGGTTGGCCCTTTTGTCTTGCTGGAAGACACTTTGCAAACCATCTTTGGCTCAATCGTGTTACTTCAAATGGAAAACGAACAATGCGGCATCACAAGAGTCCTTTTGAGGCTTCCACTTGTCATAGTCATTGGTAAGTATGTAGCCTATCAGACCATTGGAGGATTGCCATCGGGGTGCAAACGGTATGACCTCTGTCGTGTCTGCATATCCTTGGTGTTGTCTTCCATCTTTCATGTTGTAGAATGAGTAATAAGTTTTTCCTGAGTGGTAAAAGTTATTTATTATATGGTGGTCTACAATGAAAAAGCCGGTGTTGAAGGCTCTTTCGGATTCCGTGATGTCATAACTTGATTTCACATTGTCTTTGGCGGTATTTCTACCGAAATCTGTTCGGAATACCGGTTTTGGTCCTCCGGAAGTCCAACGGTATATTTCATTGGAAAACGGAGGGAAAATATAAACTTCCCCGTTTTTATCCCGGACAAAAGAGGTTTCATTGTAAATCATGTCCAAACTCATTTTGGATGGCAAATAGCTTTGTTGTACTTCCCCCAGATTGTTGGTATGCACAATGCGATGCAACTTCTCAGTCGCTAACAAGTTCAGGAAAAGGAAGCCGTCTTTGACTTTTATGAAATCCATGGCAGGGAATCCATAGCGGAATGACGACTTGTAATTGAGGGTTGCATCATAGGTCAATATGCTTTTTGTGTCAAAGTCCATTAAGAACAAAAGGCTATCTCCCAAAGTCATGGCCCAGGCAGAAACGTATTCTCCATTTCCATGCCCTACGTTCCGGATGCGTTTGACGAAATCGCCCGAAGGGTATTTGAAAGCCCATACGGCATTGGCTCTGTCCAACACATACACCATGGAGTCTGAAATGCATACGGTTTTGATGTCTCCCATGAAATTACCGCAGGTGTTTAAAGCTATGGTGTCGATACTTGATATGACGGCAGGACGCGGAATGATTTTATTCTCGTAATCCTCGATGTGGATGGTAAGTAAGTCCTTTTCGTTCGCGTCTTGTTGGTTCTTGCACCCCATCAAGTTTAATATGTACAGGGCGCAAAGTGTTATTGCTATGAAATAATGCTTTAAGTTCATTGTGGGTAACATTCTTGGGATTCAATGTCGTTTGTTTTTTGTTTTATTCTATATTAGTCAGTCGTACATATGTATACTTGTGCCAAATATATGTAGTAATAAGTAAACTACAAATATTTGGCACATGAAATAAATGGAAACATGTCGTAAAACATCATTTATGGACACAAGGTGTGCCCAAGGAAGTTTTCCACGATGGCTCGTCCATTCGGGGTGAGTACGGATTCCGGATGGAACTGTATGCCGTGGATGTCGTATTCGCGGTGGCGCAGCGCCATGATTTGTCCTTCAGGGCTGACCGCTGTCACTTCGAGACAGGAAGGCAGACCGTCGTCCGACACTACCCATGAGTGGTAACGTCCCACGGGGAATTGCCTGGGGATGCCTTGAAAAATATAGTCTTTTTCCGTATGGAAACAAGGATTCTGTACACCGTGGAACACATCGGACAGGTTGACGAGCTGAGCACCGAAGGCCTGGCCGATGGCTTGATGCCCGAGACATACGCCAAGTATCGGCTTTCGTCCGGCATAAGTATGGATGACGTCTAATAGCAGTCCGGCTTCTTCCGGAATGCCGGGGCCCGGACTTAAAATGATTTTGTCGTATGCCTCAATATCTTTCAAGTCGAATGCGTCATTGCGCAGCACCGTAGTATCCGTGCCGGTTTCACGTATCAGATGATATAAATTGTAGGTAAAAGAATCGTAATTATCAATGATGACTGCTTTCATAATTCTGAATGTATACGGAAAGCTTCACAAGCGTTCTGCCATTTGGATGGCATGGCGCAAAGCTCCCAGTTTGTTATTGACTTCCTGTAACTCGTAATCTTCGTCGCTCTTGGCCACAATGCCTCCTCCGGCCTGGAACCATAACTCGTTGTTACGGCTTACAAACGTACGGATGGTGATGGCCTGGTTCAGGGAACCGTCCAATCCGATGAACCCTATGCAACCGCCGTATGCCCCTCGGTTGTGCGGCTCCAGTTCACTGATAAGTTGCATGGCGCGGACCTTGGGTGCGCCGGAGAGCGTACCGGCCGGGAAGGTGTCGATGAACGTCTTGACAGGATCGGCTTCGTCATCCAGCGTACCGCTTACACGGCTCACCAAATGGATGACATGGCTGTAATATTGCATGTCTTTGTAGAAGTCCACTTTCACGTTGTGGCAGTTCCGGCTCAGGTCGTTCCGCGCCAGGTCTACCAACATGACGTGTTCGGCGTTTTCTTTCGGATCGTTTTTCAGGTAGTTTGCATTTTGTGCGTCCGTATCGGCGTTGCCGGTACGTTTTGTCGTGCCTGCAATCGGGTCGATATAAGCGTGGCGTCCTTCTATGCGGCAATGTGTTTCGGGTGAGGAACCGAAAATGCGGAATCCCCCGAAGTCGAAATAAAACAGGTAGGGGCTAGGGTTGATGCTGCGCAGGGCGCGGTAGAGCTTGAAGTCGTCTCCTTCATACCGTTGTACGAAACGGCGGCTCAATACGATTTGGAACACGTCGCCTCGTAAGCAGTGGGCAATGCCTTGGCGGATGTTGGCTTTATGTTCATCGTCCGTGAGCGTGCTGAAGGTTTCACCAATAGGACGGAAATCGTAGGTGGCGAAGTTGTGGTTTTGGATGACGCGTTCCAGTTCGTCGAGAGTATCCGGTTCATGGTTTTCCACCAGTTCGATTAACGTCATGGTGTTGTTGAAGTGGTCGAAAGCAATGACATACTTATATAAGATGTAAAGGATGTCCGGCGCGTCGTTCTTTTCCTGCATGCAATCTTTTATTTCTATGTGTTCGAAATACCGGACCGCATTGAAGGATGTGTAACCATAGAGGCCGCAAAACTCCTGTTTGTCGCCTGTCACGGTGAAGCGTGATAAAAAGTCGTTGAAGGCTTGTTCGGCCGGATAGTTTTCATTGATTTCGCGGGATTCCTGCGTACCGTCTGGATATTGGGCGGTCACGGTGCCATGGCTGATGTCGATGCTGGCTATCGGGTTCAGGGCGATGAACGAACGGCTGTTGTCATGGCTATGGTAATCGGAACTCTCCATCAGGGCACTTTGTGGATAAAGGTCGCGCACTTTCAAATAGGTGCTGACCGGTGTATAGAGGTCGCCGAGGATTTGTCGGCAAGCCGTGCTGTAATGAAATGTATTCATAGAGTTTCTTATGGATTTGTATGAGATGCCTTATTATTCTAAATTCTCGTCGTAGCGGTGGGTCAGATAGGTGTCTAAGTCTTTGTCGCCCCGTCCGCTGACCGTCAGCACGACCACATCCTCTTTCCTGAATTTCATTCGTGGGAGCATGCCGAGTGCGTGTGCCGATTCCAAGGCCGGAATAATACCCTCCAGGCGGGTGAGTTCGTATGCGGCCCGTAAAGCTTCGTCGTCGTTGACAGCCATGACTGTGGCCCGGTGCTCTTGTGCCAAGTTGGCATGTAACGGGCCGATACCCGGATAATCCAAACCGGCAGAGATGGAATAGGGTTCGATGATTTGCCCGTCTTCGTCCTGCATGACCAACGTGCGGCTTCCATGGATGATGCCCAATGAACCGCAATGTATCGTGGCTGCGGTCTCCGCTGTCGATACCGTGGCCTCCGGCCTCGCCGAGGTATATTTTGACCCGTTCGTCGTCGATATAGTGGTAGATGGTACCGGCAGCGTTCGACCCCCCACCGACACAAGCCATCAGGTAGTCCGGATAATCGCGTCCTTCTTTTGCCAAGAGCTGTTCCTTGATTTCACGGCTGATGACGCTTTGCAAGCGGGCCACCATGTCGGGATAGGGGTGTGGGCCTACAGTGGAACCGATGATGTAGAAGGTGTCTTGCGGATGACAGCACCAGTCGCGGATGGCCTCATTCGTGGCATCTTTCAATGTTTTGTTACCACTTTCTACCGGATAAACCTCGGCACCCAACATCTTCATGCGTTCTACGTTGACGTGTTGCCTTGCCACGTCCGTCGCTCCCATGTAGACTCGGCAGGGCATGTTCATCAGGGCACAGACCGTAGCGGTGGCCACACCGTGTTGCCCGGCACCGGTCTCGGCAATGATACGCGTTTTGCCCATTTTCCGTGCCAAAAGGATTTGTCCGATGGCATTATTGATTTTGTGAGCGCCGGTGTGGTTGAGGTCTTCCCGTTTCAAGTAGAGTTTACAACCGTATTTTTCGCTCAGTCTCCGTGCATGGTAGAGAGGCGAGGGGCGGCCTACATAATCTTTCAGCAGCGCATGGTATTCTTTGCGGAATGCTTCGCTCTCAAGGATGGGAAGATATGCCTTACGCAAATCTTCTACGGTTTTATACAGAATCTCGGGGACGTATGCGCCGCCGAAATTACCGTAATAGCCTTCTTCATTTACATGATAAGTTTTCATCTTCATTTGTATTTTGGTTCGTTTGTTTGTTCTTGGGAAAAAGGGTATAAAAAAGAGACCTGCCGTAAGTACGACAGGCCTCCATGTTTCTTTTAGGGTAAATGTAGATAATACATATAAGGCTTGCTCCTCACGACTTTTCCGGTCTTGAGTTGCGCCACCACCAATATGTATTTTTATTTGAGAACATTATTGCTTTAGTCTTTTAAATTCTTGTTTTCGCTTGCAAATATATGTAGAATCCCTGAACTGGCAAATAAAATCACAGTTTTTTTCGTTTAGAGATAAAAAATAGTTGGAACGGGATACGTTGACAGCATTGCTTTTTATCGGGAGACATTTCAAGCAGACTGATAATTTTGCAGATGGAAATGGTTATTCTTCCACCGTGAAATCGTATGCTTTGACATCTCCGTATTGGTTGACGGGCTTTTGAGAAAGATCCACCAATATGTATTCCCCGGGGAAGAGCGGTGTGAGCGGTGTCACGGCAAAGCCTAATCCCGGAAGGTTCTCAATGTTGAAAAGCCCTAATTCCACACGGGTATAGTCGCAGTCTTTAAATTCAGAGGCCGGCAAATAGCGGAAGCCTCGTCTTTCTTTCAGTCGAATCAAAGCGTAGTCGTTCAAATCCTGCGTTTTGGGGTAAATGGCAAATTTAGGTTGGCGACCGGTGGTTTGCCTTGCCTGTGCCCCCGAGAAGTATCTTTTTATTTTTCGCCCTACATTGATGCCTTGTATATCCCAACCTTTCTTAAGTTCGGTCTGGCTGGTTATGACGTTCATCGGGAAAATAGAGTCTCCTACGAATATGAATACCGTGGGGTCGGGTTGTTTCATTTGTGCTTGTACTTGCAAGAACAATCCGAGGAACAGGAAGAATGTGGCTATTCTCATTTTACGATCATGTTTAATTTATATGCAAAGGTAGGGATATAATAAAAGAAACGGTGAGAAAGTTATTTATTTTCTTTGAATATATCCGAAAAAGTATTAATTTTGTTTTTGACTCAGCCTGTCCATGAGGGACTGGCGGGCATTTTATGGGAAAAGGGCGTTTACGGACGTAATCTTTAGGTCTCAAATCTCGCAAATTTGAATCCATCCTGAAAGATTAGGCAACGGGAAACGTCCACGTTGGTTGTATTGTATTCACTCGGGGAAAATTCTCCCGGTTTATATGATATATCATGGCGTGGGCTGGCTGCGTTGCCTATCCTGAGGGATGGGGGCAATGCGAGAGCCTGAGACCATGGGATAGGCGAAAGTACCTCCCTACGCCTTTTTCATGTTCAACCTTTTAAAAGAGAAAGAATATATCCGTTTGGGGAGAACGGAAATCTAAGTGGTATGAAAACGAAAAGACAAAGAATTGGGCTTGAGGTGTACTTGACGGCCTGTATGGTCGTGCTACTTTGTGCGGCGTTCGGATGCGTTTTTATAGGGGAGGTAGGGCAGTCGTGGTACGAACGAACTTTTGGCACGGTAGATTCATGAGTAAAGACTTTAATACTTATATATAATGAAAAAGATGTTTTTGATGGCGGCTTTTTGTTGTACCGCCGCGCTTCAAGCGCAAGATTACTATGTAGTGACCGGTGATAATGTCAATGTACGCAGCCAGCCGGTCACAGGAAAGGTTGTGGGCAAGGTAAGTTCTGTAAACAGCTTTACGGGCTGGGACGCAGGCAACGGTTGGGTGAATTTCCGTATTCCGTCCGTGTCGGGTGCCATATCGGATAAGTTTGTCCGCAAGGTGGCTCTCCGTGATTTTTCCCGTTCGATGTTAGGGGAATATATGGGGAAAGCGCCATTGCCTGTGTCCTATAGCATGGGCACGCTTTCCGAGCGAGAAGGGTATGTGGTGTTACAGGTTACCGATTACACCGAACCAGATGGGGAGAGCGGCCTGAGGGGACACATGAGTCATGTTTATGCAGGCATACCCAATAAGGATGGCATCAGCTTCACGCATTATCTTTATCCCTATTCCGAGGATAAGCCCCTGGTTCAACAAATGGCCGATGCCGGGCCTTTGGAACAGCCTTATGAGTTTGTGGTAACGGAAGAAGGCGAGTTGCGAGCTTACGACCGTGTGTTGGAGTTGCAGAAGAGCGCGGGAAGCCAAGGGGCTAAGATGACGGAACGCGACATCTATATGCTGAAAGGGAATGTCAAGCAGGCGAGGCTGATTCGTGTCTATCCCGAGAATATGATGAAGTCGCTGCAAGAAGAGGAGAATGGCAACCACCCGCTTTGCAATTTCTGCAACATCATGCGCTTTTCGCCCGACGGGAAGATAACCTACTACGAGGGGCAGAAATCTACTGTGGGAAAATTGGAACAGGTGGATTCATTCACTTATACTTATGATGGCAAAAAGGTGGCGGTGAACGGAAAACGTTACGGTCAACCCTTTCAGGCCACTTACATACGTGAGGACGGGGAATTCGGCATCCGTTACGAGGGGAATTTCAGGGCCGGAGAATTCTCTGCAGGACTTATAGACTGCCAATATGCAGTAAATATGGATGGCGTGCCGTTCCATGTCGTGTATGGCAGCACGACGCCGCCGTTTGTAGCATACGGAAATGGAGAGAGTTACGAGGCAACTTTCCGTTACGGGGAAAATTCCACGTTGCCGGAATCCATGGATTTCTCGTTGGATTATGGGGGTGACAGTTGGAACTACGATGGTTGTGAAATCCGTGCTGTGAAGACAGATGAGCATGGAAACTGGACCGAACGTATGGTGTATGTGGACGGCCAACCTATATTTAAGGAGATACAGACGATAGTTTATTACTAAATCCTTTTGATGCCGGCAACTCCAATGGGGCAAACCGCGATACTTTTGTGTTTCCGGTTTGTCCCATTGGAGTTTAGGTCACTCGAAAAGTTGTATGTCTCCCCCGTCCGAACCGGCATATTTCTTTAACAACTCCTGCATGTACTCTGCGCAGGCCAGCACTTGTTCGCGGTTGCCGTCGTATCCGTTGACCAATGCCAACAGGTGGGTGGTGGACAGGGTGAGTTTCGTGCGTTCATGGTCGCTCGTGGGGGTACCGATTCCGCCCTGGTTGTCGCGGTAAACCGGCAGTCCGGCGATGTTCAACGGGCCTCTCCCGATGCCTTCGTAAGCTTCCCCTTCGCGCCCGATGCCCAAAACAAGCGTGTCGCCGACTATTTTCCCGGCATCGAATCCGCCGATGGAGGAACC
>ERZ780177.3907-NODE-3907-length-10729-cov-4.108769_pt1 | contig 10729 bp, 10 predicted proteins | sample MGYA00510973_ERZ780177 | MGnify/ENA primary metagenome ERZ780177 (study PRJEB29588, sample SAMEA2144396) | human gut metagenome | biome: human gut; feature: human-associated habitat; material: faeces | place: Denmark | collected 2008/2010 ...
CCTGCCTCCCCAAAAAATAGCGTCGGGGGTTTTAGAGCCGCATTCCTCCCCTACATGAATGCAGGGGATTCCTGCGGGATTTCTTTGAAGTCCCTCTTTTTGGAATTGCGTACGAACATCTGCAGGCTTTTCCTTGCGCACCTGCTCTGACAAATCAATTTTCGGCACTCTTGGGGCGGTGCACCCAAATCCAAACAACAAGTCCAAGCAAGAAAACAGGGAGACTCAGCCATTGGCCTCTGGAAAGGCCGAAAAGTCCCAATCCGAGATAGCTGTCGGGTTCGCGGAAATATTCCACGATGAAACGTACCAGACCGTAGCCCATGCAAAAGAGCGAGCCAACGGCGCCGGCCACGCGCGGCTTGCTGGAGAACCACCACATCACAGTGAAAAGCAGCGCCCCTTCCAGGAATGCTTCATAAAGCTGCGACGGATGTCTCGGCACCAACGTACCGGAATTCTTGAAAATCATCGCCCAAGGAACATCGGCCCCTGCCGCCCTGCCCCACAGCTCCCCGTTGATGAAGTTGCCGATGCGCCCGAACATCAGTCCCAACGGCACAAGCGGCGCCACAAAATCGGCCACATCAAGAAACGTTTTGCCTTTGATGCGGGCAAACGCACAGATCGCCAGGATGGAGCCGATGATGCCGCCGTGCGCACTCATCCCGCCCTGCCACACCTTGAAGATGTCCAAGGGATGCGACAGGTACCACTCAGGCTGGTAGAAAAAACAAAAACCCAAACGTCCGCCGAGAATGACCCCGAGCACGCCGTAAAAGAGAATGTCTTCCACATCGTTGGCGGTCATCTGACGCCACGGATCCTTCGCGCGCAACCGTCCCAACGCCCAGAAGAAGGCAAATCCTAAGAGATACATCAGACCGTACCAGTGCACGGCAAGGGGTCCGATCGAAAAAGCGATGGGATTGAATTCCGGCGCGAGCATACGAGCAGAATGCAAATGTTAGAAATCAGAAGCGTTCGTTGTCTTTGAGATAACGCCATTTGCCGGGCGGCAAAGCCCCCAGGCGTACACGACCCACGCGTACGCGCTTTAGACGCAGCACTTTAAAGCCGACGGCAGCACACATACGGCGAATCTGGCGTTTCTTGCCTTCTTTTAGAACAAAACGAAGCTCATCGTCGTTTAAAACTTCAACTTGAGCAGGCAACAGCGCTTTACCGTCAAGAGATAAACCGTGACGAAGAAGCGCCAACGTTTGCGCCACAAACTTCGGTGCTTGACCGGACTGAGCATCGGCAACGCGCACGATGTACTCTTTTTCGATCGTGCTGTTTTCGCCGATGATGGCCTTGGCAACGCGTCCGTCCTGCGTAAGCACGAGAAGTCCCACGGAATCGATGTCCAGACGCCCTGCGGGAACCAGGCTTCTCAATTGGGCGCTGCTCCAGCGAAGCGTCGAATCGTCACCGGCCCAGCGATTTTCTGGCGTGATCAAAGTCTTGGCGGGTTTGTAGCCGTCTTCAGCCTGTCCGCTCACGTAACCGACAGGTTTGTTGAGAAGCACCGTCACCTGCTGCTTTTGGCTGTAGCTGGCCTGCGCCTTGAGTTCGATGCGCGCTCCGGGCCCTACCTTTTGCCCCAACTGCGCCACCTTGCCGTCGACCAGCACCCAGCCCTTTTCGATGAAGGCGTCCGCCTCGCGGCGACTTGCGAGCCCCAGTTCGCTCATGCGTTTGGACAAGCGAACAAGTTCCGGCGCACCCAACGATGCTCCGGAACCTTCCTGAAAGCGAGCGGTCGTTTTACGGTTATTGCCCATCAGGCTTTGCTCGAAGCGTTAAGGCAGAACTCCATGATGCCTTTTTGAGCATGCAGGCGATTTTCCGCTTCGTCCCACACAACGGACTGCGGGCCGTCGATCACCTCGGCCGTCACCTCTTCGCCGCGATGCGCGGGCAGGCAGTGCATGAAGAGCGCACCGGGGTTGGCAGCCTCCATCACGGCGCTGTTGACCTGATAGTTGGCAAAGTCGCGACGGCGCTTTTCGTTTTCTTCTTCAAAGCCCATGGAGGTCCAGACGTCGGTAGTCACCAGATCGGCGCCCTTGGCAGCTTCGATCGGATCACGGAAAACGGTGTAGTAGTCGTCTCCTTCCGGGATCAGCGAAAGATCGAGCGGATAACCTTCGGGAATCGCCAGATTGATGTGAAAGCCCAGAATCTTGGCCGCTTCCAGCCACGAGTAGCTCATGTTGTTGGCGTCGCCCACCCAGCAGACCGTACGGCCTTCGATGGAACCCTTGTGTTCCATGAAGGTGAGAATATCGGTCATGATCTGCACAGGATGGTATTCATTGGTAAGACCGTTGATCACCGGCACGCAGCTGTTCTTTGCAAAGGCTTCCAGACGATCCTGCCCGAAGGTGCGGATCATGACCAGGTCACACATGCGGCTTACGACGCGCGCAGTGTCTTCAATGGATTCCGAGCGGCCGAGCTGTGAGCCTTGGCTTGAGAGATGAATCACGTTGCCGCCCAGCTGATAGAAACCGGACTCAAAGGAGACGCGCGTGCGAGTGCTGGCCTTTTCAAAGATCATCACCAACACCTTGCCGCCGAAGGGAGCGTATGGCGTACCTGCCTTTTGCAGCGCTTTGATTTCCGCTGCGCGGCGCAACATCGTGTTGAGTTCGTCTTTAGTGAAATCTGCGAGCTTCAGAAAGTGTCGGATTGCCATTTTTGTCTCCCTATTTTTTTGTTCCGCGACGCAGCCTGTGCCGTGCCGCACAAATTGCTTCATTGTAGTCGGTTGAAAGTCTCCGCGAAATGAACACACCACAGAATTGCGTACCATCGCCACGACGGATTTGCGCAACTCTTCCAATCAATCCAACATATCGATCACTAGATTTTTGCAAATTTCGCTAGATTCTATGTGTTATGTTCGTTTTTCCCAAAGAAGCGTCTCAGACAATTGAGATCGGATAACCGCTCCGATCGACTTATTGACTCTACCGTCCATATCGATAGTTTTTTCCTTTTTTACCGTTACTCTCAAAAAAATGAGCGTCACGGTTGCCGTCAATTTTTGATATATTGCCCACGAACAAGGATGGCCACTGCTGGAGCCCCGAGTTCCTCCAGAGGCTATCCGCGCCGCCTGCAGACATTGTGTTTGCCGTGCGGCCATCCGCGCCCCACAAGGGCGACGGCCCGTTTTTCCGTTTTGTTTCGCCTGCCAGTTTGCGAAGCTTCCGATTCGGTCGGCTCAGACCGAGGCATTTCACCTCACCGTATTTCGCCGCAGTCCTTGATTGCAGCGCATCACCGACCGATTCCGGGCACAAGCAGCCTCGGTGCCCGTGTTGAATATTTCGCAGACTGACGCTAAGCGTTTAATTCATTATCAGAGAAAATCATGAGCGAATTCATCCTCACCGCGACCGATGCCAACTTTCAGGACACCGTGAAGAACGTGACCGACAAGCCCGTCTTCGTTGACTTCTGGGCCCCCTGGTGCGGCCCCTGCCGCATGCTCGCCCCGTCGCTTGACGCTGCTGCCGAACAGTTCAACGGCCGCGCCGTGATCGCCAAGTACAACGTGGACGAAAATTCCGCTATCGCCACCGAAAACAACATTCGCGGCATCCCGACGGTGCTCGTCTACAAGAACGGCGAAGTCGTCGGTCAGCACACCGGCGCCATGGGTAAGAGCGAGCTGATGTCCTTCATCGAGCAGTACCTTTAACCCGCAAATGCTGTAAACTGCGGCCCGTCTCGGGCGGCTTTCCGTTGCCGCCCGGCCGCAATTCTCTTTGCCCTCCGCCTTTGGCGGCGCATCGGGCGCAAAGCTGCCGATCATCCGGCGCCTTTTCCGTTCTTTTTTCAACCAACTTACAAACCGGCTCTTGTCCGCAAGAGCGTTTGTCTGCGCGCGTCTGCATGTGCGCGGTCAAACTATTTGAACATTCACTTCAAAATGCATCTCTCTGAGCTCAAAACACTGCACATCAGCCAGCTGCTTCAGATGGCTACCGAACTTGAGATCGACAATGCGCAACGCATGCGCAAGCAGGAACTCATGTTCGCAATTCTCAAAAAGCGTGCCAAACAGGGCGAACAGATTTTCGGCGACGGCACGCTCGAAGTTTTGCCCGATGGTTTCGGCTTTTTGCGCAGCCCCGACACGAGCTACCTTGCAAGCACGGACGACATCTATATCTCGCCCTCGCAGATCCGCCGCTTCAACTTGCACACCGGCGACTCGATCGAAGGCGAAGTCCGTACACCCAAAGACAACGAACGCTACTTTGCACTCGTCAAAGTCGATACGGTGAACGGCCTTCCGCCCGAACAGCTCAAGCACCGCATGCTCTTTGAAAATCTCACGCCGCTTTTCCCGACCGAGCCGTTGCGCCTGGAGCGCAATATGCGCGGCGAAGAAAACGTAACGGGACGCCTGATTGACATCATCGCCCCGATCGGCAAAGGTCAGCGCGGCCTGATCGTCGCCAGCCCCAAGACAGGTAAGACGATTCTGATGCAGTCCATTGCGCACGCCATCACCGCCAATCACCCCGATTGCGTTTTGATGGTGCTTCTCATTGACGAGCGACCCGAAGAAGTGACGGAAATGCAGCGCTCGGTCAAGGGTGAAGTCATTGCCTCCACATTCGACGAACCCGCCACGCGCCACGTGCAGGTGGCTGAAATGGTGATCGAAAAAGCCAAGCGTCTCGTCGAAAGCAAAAAAGACGTGGTGATTCTGCTCGACTCGATCACGCGTCTGGCCCGTGCCTACAACACTGTGGTGCCGAGTTCCGGCAAGGTGCTCACGGGCGGCGTGGACGCCAACGCACTGCAGCGTCCGAAGCGCTTCTTCGGTGCGGCCCGCAATGTGGAAGAAGGCGGCTCGCTCACCATTCTCGGCACGGCACTCGTCGACACCGGCAGCCGCATGGACGAAGTAATCTTTGAAGAATTCAAGGGCACCGGCAACTCCGAAATTGTGATGGAACGCCGTCTGGCTGAAAAACGCGTCTACCCGGCCATCAACATCAATCGCTCCGGCACCCGCCGCGAAGATTTGCTGATTCCCCCAGACAATCTTCAGAAGATCTGGATTCTGCGCAAGCTTCTCTTTGATATGGACGAAATCGAAGCCATGGAATTCCTGCTCGAAAAAATCCGCAACACGAAGAGCAACGCCGAATTCTTCGACATGATGCGCGGCGGCAGATAAGTTTCTTGCTATCGAAGCTCTCAGAAATCCGCTTCTGACAAAACGAGTTCAGAAGCGGATTTTGTTTCGACGCAAGCATTCGAACGCAATTTGGCAATTGCAACTGAGAAGCCCAAGACGAGAAGCGCTACCGAGTCTGCCGTTGACAACTTTAGCCGACACACTTGATTTTCTTAAAAAAATCGCGGATAATCGCGTCCTTTCCGTTTGGTACGTGGCGTGCATGCCCGGCGTAAGACCTCTCCTATAGAGGCGGCTGCGCAAGGCCCGCAGGGCGGCCGACAAAATCATTTTCGGAATTTATTTAAATGAAACCCAATATTCACCCCGAGTATCGTCCCGTCGCCTTCGTTGACCTCTCGATCAACAAGACCTTCATCATCTCCTCTGCTGTGCAGACCAAGGAAACCGTTGAAATCGACGGCGTGACCTACCCGCTCTTCAAGCTTGATACCAGCTCGGAAAGCCACCCCTTCTACACCGGCGCTCAGACCCGCATCGTCGAAGCCGGCCGTGTGGAAAAGTTCCGCGCCAAGTACGCTCACGTCACCAAGAGCGCCAAGTAATTCTTCGGCGAATCGTTCCGGAATCGATCAAAGCTCGGTTCCGGTTCTGCGAAGAACGATCAAGCTTGGAATCAAAAAAGCCCCGCTTCGTTCGGGGCTTTTTTGTGTTGTATCCGGTATTTTTCACGAAGACATCCCGGATCGATAAAATAGGTTAATTCAAGTCTCAACGGTCCCACGGATGCTCGACCTTAAGCCAACGCCCCTGAATGTCACGCAAGAAGCCGCACACAAGATGCCGCGGTTTCTTTTGCTTGCCCTTTTGACAATCTTTGTTCTCTCGGGGCTTTTCGGCCGCGACTTATGGTCTTCCGCCGAAAGTCGGCTGCTCGCCGAAGTTGTATCCATCGATTTCACGGACCCTGCAAGCTGGCTCTTTCCCTTTGCCTCCGGTGAAATCATCACCGAACAAGGCCCTTTGCCGGGGTGGATCGGTGCCATCTTCACCACCCTTTTCGGCGGGCTTGTGGGCGAACTGCGGGCCATGCGCCTGTCGTCCATTTTGTGGTTTGCCATCAGTACGTCCTGCATTTGGTACGGAACCTGGTTTTTGGCTCGCCGCCATGAGGCTCAGCCCGTTGAACAAGCATTTGCCCGTCAAGCACAATATCGGGACTTCGGCCGCCTGATGGCCGATGCCGCCACACTCTTTTTCATTTCGATTTTCGGCATCGTCGTCAAACAGCATGAAGCTGTTTTTGAAACGGCAGAACTCGCCTTTTCCTGCGCTGCCTTTTTTGGCTGTTGCTGGGCCCTTACCCGTCCTTACTGGGGTTCTGCGCTCGCTGGTTTTGCTTGCGGCGCCAGCATCCTTTGTTCCAATCTTCTCGTCGGCGCCACCGTTTTGGTCGGCTGTCTGATGTCCCATATTCTGGTGCGCGGCATCGGCGACACGAGTCGAAAGATTTTCACCACGATCGCAGTTGCCTTTGTTACTTTCGGCCTGTGGCCGTTGGTGTCCTATCTTCTTGCGGGGGTCGTCGCAGGCGACTACTTCAATCTGTGGGCGCAGCGCCAGATTCAAATCGTCGGGTTCTTTGACCCGCAGGAAATCCTGTGGTTCATCAAACATTTCATTTGGTATTTGTGCCCGGTCTGGCCGTTTGCATTCTGGGCGATCTGGATGTGGCGCAAGAACTTGACCGTCACGCACATTGCACTGCCGCTGAGCTTTTGCTTTGCCTGGTTCGTCGGCTTCATGCTGTCGTCCGACGTTGCAGCAGAAACGCTTCTTTCGGTCACGATCGCTCCTTTGTGCGTGCTTGCCACTTTCGGTTTGATGGCTTGCAATCGCAGCACCAAAAGCATGCTGGAGCTCTTTTCGGTGGCGGTTTTCACATTGGCGTTGGCAGGCGTCTGGGCTTACTTTATTGCCTGGACATTGGGCTTTCCGCCGAAGATGCACTGGTCGATTCTGCGTTTAACGGCTGACGAATCCGTCTCGCACGCGCACTGGGTCGCTGTGGTTCTGGCTGCCGCCTTGCTCGCTTTCTGGCTTTATCTCTGCGTGCGCCGTCTTATGCGTCGTCCGATCCGTTTCTGGACGGGGCCCTGGTTGAGCGCATCCGGCATCACGGTGCTTTGGATAAGCGCCGTGTGCCTGTTCGGACCGGTTATCGACAGCAACCGTACTTTCGCCAACATCGCTCGCGAAATGACACAGGAACTCAAAACCATGCACTTCGTGTCCGGAACAGACTGTGTGCTGGCGCAGACGCTTCCCTTGAGTGAACGCGCCGCCATCGAGTGGCACTCGGGCGTCACGCTCACGGCTTCCGAAGCAGCCTCCTGTCGCTTCATCATCTCGCATGTTTCGGCCAAGAGACAGGCTAAGAGTCCGACAAAGGCGCCAGGCTTTGTGGTATTGAAGTCCTTCCGGCCTCGTTCGGATACGCGCTATCTGCTCGGGCCGGCCGGTCCCGTGCTTATCGAAAAGCAGTTCTAAAAAATAGTTTTGAGAATGTCGGGGCGGTTTGTGCAGATAGCATCCGCCCCGATTTTTATAAGTGCCTTCGCCTCTTCAACATCGTCCACCGTCCAGGCCATCACCCCCAAACCATGTTTATGCGCCGTCTCGATCATCTCGGGAGTAACCAAATCTTTGTGCGGATGAACCGTTCTCGCCTGAATCGCATTCGCTGCTGTAAGCCAATCGCACTCCGGCTCTTCAAACAAAAAGCCGCACGGCGTTTCAGGACTTCTTTTACGTAATTCAACCAAGCACTTTGTGGAAAAGCTTGACACCAAAAGCGGAACGTCCACCTTCGCCTTTCTCAAAAACACCACGACACGTTCCGCAAGCTCAGCTTCTCGACCGGATACCGGCTTAAGTTCGACATTCATCGCCAATCTCAAGGTTGAACATACTTCAACAGCCTCCTGCAGAAAACAAACCAGAGCCGAGTCTTGCTGGGGCTGATGCGGATTTTTTACCCGAAGCAATTTCAGATCGGCAGAAGATAGTTCTCCAACGAAACCGATGCCGTCAATGACGCGCCCAAGCTCTAGATCGTGGCTCAACACGAGTACGCCGTCAGCCGTGAGCTGCACGTCAAACTCCACGGCTCTGCATCCGAACTCTTTTGCCGTCACGAACGCCGTAAGTGTGTTTTCCGGAGCCAAAAATCCTGCTCCGCGGTGCGCAACCAAGCTCGGCAATGGCCAGACCGAGCTTTGCAATACAGACACGCCTGCCATTTTTCTGCTCACAAAAGTTCTTTGGTTTTTCGCGCAAGATAAAGCGGAATATTGGTTATCGAACCGTCTCTGCGATATCCGCGCTTGGAAAATCGTATTGCCTGTCGAGGTGCGTGCTCGGCAATGTAACGCTTAAACGACGGAGCCGATTTATCTTCACCAGCCTTGACTTCAACCGGGATGATTTCGGTCCCGTTCTGCAGAACAAAGTCGATTTCTCCGCGCTTGTCCGCGTAATAGCGAGGCGCAACGTCAAAAAGACCTTGCAACTGCTGCAAAACATAGTTCTCAGTCAAAGGGCCTTTAAATTGATAGTCGCTTTTGAGCAAAATCGCCGAATTATCGATGCCGGCCATGCACTTCAGAAGTCCTGTGTCGAACAAAAAAAGCTTGAATTGATCCGACTTGTCAAATGCCGGTAGCGGATGCTCAGGCTTAGCCGTGTTGTAGACGCGGTTGAGCATGCCGGCAGAAACCAACCACTCGATGGCTTCCTCAAAATCTCTGGCTCTCGCGCCTTCACGCACGACACCGTACATAAACTTCTCATTGGCTTTGGCGAGCTGAGGCACAATGCTTCGGAAGACCTGCAAAATGCGACCGCTGTTGATTTTTCCTTTGTGCTTGGAGAAGTCATTCTCGTAGATTTCGATCAGTTCGCGTTGAATACGCAGTACTTTGTTCGGGTCCTTGTACTGCTTCCAAGATGCCACACACTCCGGCATACCGCCGATGATCAAATAATGGTTGAATGCTTCCAAAAGGCGTCGGTGAAAAAGTTCCTCGATTGTCTGATCTTTGCGAATGCTCCGATAGTAGACAAAGAGTTCCGGATCAGTGGCTTCCAGAAATTCGTCAAAACACAGCGGGTAGAGATTAAGCAGATTAACCATTCCGACCGGATAAGACTTGGGCTGAGCCAAAAGTGTTCCCAGAAGGCTCCCAGCGGCCAGCACGTGATAGTCGTTTGCTTTTTCTTTGAAATATTTGAGCGCGTTAAGTGCTGCCGAACACTCCTGAATCTCGTCAAAAATGATGAGCGTGTCGCGCGGATAAATCTTTTCACCGGCAACCAATGACAACAATTCAACGATACGGTACGGATCTTTGTTCGCTTCGAAAACGGAAGCCAAGTTCACATCTTCTTCGAAATTAAAGTAGGCGACGCTCTTATAGCACTCTGCACCGAACTGCCGCATCAGCCACGTTTTGCCCACCTGACGCGCTCCGCGGATCACCAATGGTTTTCGGTCCGGACTTTCCTTCCAGACTGTCAAATCTTCAAACGCCGCACGCTTCACCGCATTTCTCCTTGATTTTCAAGGAATTTTACTTTGTTTTCCACATTTTTCCAGGATTTTTCGCACGCATTTCACACATTTTTCCGCAAAAATTCACGCTTTGAAAACACATTTTTCCGCAAAAACGCCATTTCAACACAGCGCGCGATAAAGTAGTGATGCCACAACTCTCACAGAGTCCCATTCCGAGCAAAGCAACATCATGGCCAACATTCAAACGATCGACATCCGCGGCGCACGCGTCCACAATCTCAAAGACATCAACGTGTCGGTGCCATTGCACCAAATCGTCGGCATCGCAGGCGTCTCGGGTTCCGGCAAGTCGTCGTTGGCGCTGGGTGTCCTCTATGCCGAAGGTTCGCGTCGTTATCTCGATTCGCTCTCAACCTACACGCGGCGCCGCTTGACGATGGCGTCCAAAGCAACCGTCGATGAAGTGTTGCATGTGCCTGCCGCCTTGGCCTTGCGGCCGTCGGGCAAAAGCACCTCCCAATAATCGGCCTGATGTTCGAGCTGATAGAGCTGAATACCCGCTCCGGCAAAGACAAGAGCATCACCGTTTTCCGGACGAAGCTCTGTGTTGGGCCGGCGCATAACTGCGGCATTCTGACGATTCCAAGACACAAATGCCATGTCATTCTTGAGCGCCAGCCAACTTTCTGAAATCCATCCGAGCCGGCCGTCCAGGCACTGTACCAGCGCCCAGCCCGGGGCCTCTGAGGCGGTCGCCGAAGTCCGCTTCAGGATTCTCATCCGCTCACCCAAAACGACTGTGCGCACCGTCCGCTCTGTACGGCCTGCCGTTTTCGGATCAAGATCCATGAGTTCGGCGCTGTCAACTTTCACAATGCCCCAAGTCATCAAATCCAAAGACTTCGGTTCGGGTACTTGATCCACTGCAGACTCAAACGACAATCCTTGGCGAGCGGCGGCCGCAAAGAACTTAGCGAGCATCG
>ERZ780177.3910-NODE-3910-length-10727-cov-2.146739_pt1 | contig 10727 bp, 8 predicted proteins | sample MGYA00510973_ERZ780177 | MGnify/ENA primary metagenome ERZ780177 (study PRJEB29588, sample SAMEA2144396) | human gut metagenome | biome: human gut; feature: human-associated habitat; material: faeces | place: Denmark | collected 2008/2010 ...
CGGCGCGCTGGCGGTCGACCGCTACGGGTTTTCCGGCATGGTGACGGAAAAGATCCGTTCGCATCCCAATATCACCGTTGTGGAAGCCGAGGCGACGGAGGTGCCCGCCGGTCCGGTCATCGTTGCGACCGGCCCTCTGACCTCCGATGCGATGAGCGCCGCCATCCAGCGCTACTTCGGCGGCCAGGAATACATGAGCTTCTTTGACGCCGCCGCGCCGCTCGTCACCTTTTCCTCCATCGACATGGAAAAAGCCTGGTTCGCTTCCCGCTATGACCGTGGAGATGCGGATTATGTAAACTGCTCGATGGACAAGGACGAATACCTCGCCTTTGTCGAGGCCCTCCGGACGGCGGAGGAGGCCCCGGTCCACGGCTTTGAGGACAAGCATGTCTTTGAAGGCTGCATGCCCGTGGAGGTCATGGCCCGCCGCGGCGTGGATACGCTGCGCTACGGCCCGCTGAAGCCCGTCGGCCTGAAGGACCCGAAGACAGGCCGCGAGCCCTATGCCGTCGTCCAGCTGCGAAAGGACAATGCGGCAGGCTCGGTCTATAACATCGTCGGCTTCCAGACCCACCTGAAATTCCCGGAGCAGAAGCGGGTGTTTTCCATGATCCCCGCGCTGCACGATGCGGAGTTCGTCCGCTACGGCGTGATGCACCGCAACACGTTTCTGAATTCACCGAAGCTGCTCGACGCGTGCTACGCAGACCGGCGCGACCCGCTGGTCGCCTTTGCCGGGCAGATGACGGGCGTCGAGGGCTATGTCGAGTCGACGGCCTCCGGCTTCCTGGCCGGCTGCAGCATGGCGGCGAAGCTCAAGGGCGAGCCGCTCCCGGATTTCCCGCGCGAAACGGCCATCGGGGCGCTGGCAGCGTACATTTCGGATGCGAGCGTTGTCTCGTTCCAGCCGATGAACGTGAATTTCGGCATTCTGACGCCGCTTGAGCACCGCGTCAAGGGAAAAGCCAACAAAAATCTCGCCATTGCACAGCGGTCGCTTGCAATCATCGATCAAATGACAGGGCAGGAGGAAGCAACATGAGAATTCTGGTAGACGCCATGGGCGGCGATAACGCCCCTGATCAGATTGCGTTGGGCGCGATCCAGGCAGCAAAGGACTTCAACTGCGAGGTCGTGCTGGTCGGACGCGGCGAGGCAATCCTGCGCGCGCTGAAGGATCAGGGCATCGAAACGCTTCCCAAGGGCGTGGAGATCGCCAACGCCGACGACGTCGTCGATATGCACGACGACCCGGCGACGGTCGTGAAAAAGAAAAAGGATTCCTCCATGGTCGTCGGACTGACCATGCTCAAAGAGGGCGGCGGCGACGCGTTCGTCTCCGCCGGCTCGACGGGCGCGCTGCTCTCTGCGGCGACGCTGATCGTCCGGCGTGTCAAGGGCATCCGCCGCGCGGCCATGGGCCCGCAGATCCCGACGAGGACCGGCCGGGAGTGCGTCCTCATCGACTGCGGTGCAACGGCGGACTGCACGCCGGAGTTTCTGCTGCAGTTTGCCTTCATGGGCTCGTATTACGCGGAAAAGGTCCTCGGGATCGAAAACCCGCGCGTGGCGCTTCTCAACATCGGCGCAGAGGACTCCAAGGGCGGCGAGCTGCAGAAGGCCGTTTACCCGCTGCTGAAGCAGGCGGGCGAGGCCGGGAAGATTAACTTCACCGGCAACATCGAAGCGCGTGACGTGCCGCTGGGCGGCGCGGACGTGGTCGTTTCCGACGGCTTCTCCGGCAATATCCTGCTCAAGGGGATCGAGGGCACGGCGCTTTTCATGGCCTCCATGATGAAGGACATGTTCAAGAAAAATCTGCTGACCAAGCTGGCCGCTCTGGCGGTGATGCCGGGGCTCAACGACTTCAAGGCCAAGCTGGACCCCAACAAGGTGGGCGGCACCGCCTTCATCGGCATTGCAAGGCCCGTTATCAAGGCCCACGGCGCTTCCAACGCCGAGGCCATTGAAAACGCCATCGGCCAGGCGACGGCCTTCGCCCGCAGCGGCCTCATTGAAAAAATTGAGGAAAATGTGAATTTGATGAAAATTGAACACTAAATACCAATTTCACTATTGACATACCTACGCCGATGCAGTATTCTTTTTCAAGATATATCCGAAAGGAGTTTTATTCAATATGACAGCAGAGGAAATTTTCAAAACGATGCAGGACCTCATCGCCGAGCAGTTTGCCATCGACGCGGAGGAGATCACCATGGACAGCTCATTCGTGGATGACCTGGGCGCCGACTCCGTGGATCTGGTGGAGCTGGTGATGGCCATGGAGGAGGAGTTTGATGTAGGTGAGATCGACGAGGAGGATCTGGCCGGGCTGAAAACCGTCCGCGACTGCGTGCAGTATTTGAATCATAAAATCAACAGTTGAAAAAAGAGACCCCACATCCCCGTGGGGTTTCCTTTTTCAGTTGTGGAGAGGAGATTATTTATCTTATGTTCACACTGGAGGAAAAATTGGGCTATGCCTTTAAGAACAAGGCCCTACTGGAAAATGCCCTGCAGCACAGTTCCTATGCCAACGAGCATCGGGGCGGCGGTATGCGCAGCAACGAGCGGCTGGAGTTTTTGGGAGATGCTGTGCTGGAGCTGATCAGCAGTGATTTTCTCTATAAGAAGTTCACCCAGATTCCAGAGGGCGAATTGACCAAGAAGAGAGCCAGCCTGGTTTGCGAGCCCAGTCTTGCTTATTGTGCAAGAGATTTCGGACTGCCGCAGTATCTGCTCCTTGGAAAAGGTGAGGACATGACCGGTGGAAGAAACCGTGACTCTATTGTTTCTGATGCAACAGAGGCTCTGCTTGGAGCTATCTATCTGGACGGTGGTTTTGCTAGCGCAAAGGAGTTTGTTCTGAAATTCATTCTGAACGATCTTGAGAATAAACAGCTCTTTTATGATAGCAAGACCATCCTGCAGGAAATCGTACAGGAGAAGGGAACCCATCTTGTGGAGTACCATCTGATAAAAGAAGAAGGCCCGGATCACAATAAAAGCTTTACCGTGGATGTGCTTGTCAGCGGTCATGTGATGGGTACCGGAGTAGGACATACCAAGAAAGCTGCCGAGCAGGAAGCTGCTTACCAGGCAATCCGGAAGATGAGAAAATAATAACAAGGGTTCGAATATATGTATTTAAAAAATATTGAAGTGCACGGGTTTAAGTCCTTTGCACAGAAAATCAATTTCGAATTTCATAATGGAATTACGGGAATCGTTGGCCCCAACGGCAGTGGAAAAAGCAACGTAGGTGATGCGGTCCGCTGGGTCCTTGGAGAACAGAGCGCCAAGCAGCTTCGAGGCGGAAACATGCAGGACGTTATTTTTTCCGGCACGGAGACCAGAAAGCCCCTTAGCTTTGCTTCTGTTGCCATTACTCTGGATAACAGCGATCACAAGCTTCCGGTTGATTTTAATGAGGTTACGGTTACCCGAAGACTTTACCGCTCCGGTGAAAGTGAATATCTTATTAATGGAAGTGCCTGTCGTCTGAAGGATATTAATGAGATGTTTTACGATACCGGTATTGGTAAAGAGGGCTATTCCATCATCGGGCAGGGTCAGATTGATAAGATCTTAAGTGGTAAGCCGGAAGAGCGCCGTGAGCTTTTTGACGAAGCTGCCGGAATCGTAAAGTTTAAGCGAAGAAAGGCAACTACCATTAAGAAGCTGCAGGACGAGCAGGCGAACCTGGTGCGTGTTACCGATATTTTAAGTGAGCTTACCAGACAATTGGGCCCTTTGGAGCGCCAGTCCGAGACAGCCAGAATTTATCTTGCCAAAAGAGACACTTTGCGGGAATTGGATGTGAACAGTTTTCTTCTGGAAAACGAGGAGACCAGCCGTGAATTAAAAGAGCTGGATACCAAGAATACCCGGGCTGCTGAGGAGCTGGAGGAGAATCAGAAGGCCTACGAGCAGACGAAAGTGGAATATGATCGTCTGGAAGAGGAACTGGAACAGTTGAATTCCCAGATGGATCAGCTGCGTGAAGAGACGCAGAATAAGGCAATCCGCAGGCAGCAGCTGGATGGCGAGACCAAGGTACTTCGGGAACAGATTTTGTCCGGAGTGCAGAGTGAAGAACATTACAAGAGCCGTCTGCAGTCCATTGAGGCGGATCTGAAGGAACGCCAGGAGTCTCTGGAGAGGCAGGAGGCGGGGAAATCCCAGCTCCATGCAGCTCTTCTGGAAGCAAGGAAGCGCCAGGAGGCAGAAGAGGACCGGATTTCCAATATTCAGGCACAGATCGAAGAGTGCTCCCAGGCAGTGGAGAATGGCAAGAACGAGATTATCGAGCTTCTCAATACCCGTGCCACTACCAAAGGAAAAGCCCAGCGTTTCGATACCATGATGGAGCAGATCGATATCCGTAAAGCGGGAATCAGTCAGAGACAGCTTCATTTGAAAACAGAGGAAGCCCAGCAGCAGAGTGAGCTGGAGAGGGCAAAGGAGAAGTTTCAGGGAATTACCACACTTATCCAGGACATGAATGCAGAGTGTCAGCGCCTGGATAATGAAGTACATAAAATTACAGATGAATTAAAGAAACAGAACGGCCAGATGGAAATCGGCCAGAGCGCATATCACCGTGAGGCTTCCAGGCTGGAATCTTTGAAAAATATTACAGAGCGCTATGACGGATACGGAAACAGTATCCGCCGTGTAATGGAACAGAAGGACCGAGTACCGGGAATTAAGGGTGTTGTAGCAGATCTGATCCAGGTAAATAAGGAGTATGAGATCGCCATTGAGACGGCTCTTGGCGGAAGTATTCAGAACATTGTCACAGACAATGAACAGACTGCCAAGCACATGATTGAATTTCTGAAGAAAAACCGTTTCGGCCGTGCTACGTTCCTTCCACTTAACAGTATCAATACTAGAAGTGGTTTTACCCAGAGGGATGCGCTGCAGGAGCCGGGAGTGATCGGGCTTGCCAGTGAACTGGTAACTACAGGTCCGGAGTATGCCGGACTTGCTACTTATCTTCTGGGTCGTGTGCTTGTGGTGGATCACATTGACAATGCCATTGCCATTGCGCGAAAGTACCGGCACAGTCTTCGCATGGTAACTGTGGAGGGTGAATCCTTCAGTCCGGGCGGTTCTATGTCAGGTGGTTCTTTTAAGAATAACAGCAACCTTCTTGGCCGCCGCCGTGAGATCGAAGAACTGGAATCCAGTGTGAAGGCTCTTCGAAAAGACATGGATGACATGCAGACTGCTATTAATGATAATCGAAGCAAGCGCAATGTTATGCGTGACACCATTGCAGATCTGCAGGAAAAACTGCGTCAGCAGTATGTTGCCCAGAACACGGCGAAGATGAACATTAACCAGGTAGAAGCCAAAACAAAGGAAATCCAGGCTGGCTACGGAGAGATTCAGAGAGAGCAGATGGAAATCCGCCGTCAGATCGAGGAGGCAGAGGCTGATCACAGCAAGATTGCCGAAGAATTGAAGGCTTCTGAGCAGGATGAGAAAGAACTGGAGACTTTTATCCAGAATAAACAGGAAGAATTAGAGACCTGGAGGGCTTCTGAGCAGGAGGTTTCCAGAAAACTGGAGGCTCTTCGTCTGGAAGCAAGTACAGCCCAGCAGAAAGAAAGCTTCGCAGCAGAGACTCTGGGCCGTCTGACCCATGAGATGGAAGCTCTTCGCCAGGAGGAAGCAGATATTCATGAAACGCTGGAGCTTGGCGGCGAAGAGAATGAGAGAAAGCGCCAGTCTGTAGAGAACCTGGAGGCAGTGATCCGGACTTTGGAAGAGGATGAAACCAAGGCGAAGGCTCAGATGGAGAGCTGGCAGAGTGTGAAGGATGAAAAAAATGCCAGCCATAAGGCATTTTTTGAGAAGCGGGATCAGCTGTCCGGCAGGATTTCACTTCTGGACAAAGAGTGTTACCGTCTGAAAAGTCAGATCGAGAAGCTGGAAGAGCACAGGGAATCTCAGATTTCCTATATGTGGAATGAGTATGAGATCACCCCGAACAATGCCCTTCAGTACAAAAAAGAAGAGCTGAACGATCTGAAAGCCATGAAGAAAGAAATTGCCCAGGTGAAGGATGAAATCCGTAAGCTTGGTAACGTTAATGTAAATGCAATTGAGGAATATAAGGAGATTTCAGAGCGTCATGCTTTCCTTTCCGGACAGTATGAGGATCTGAAAACCGCAGAGGCACAGCTGGAGAACATTATCCAGGAACTGGATGAGGGAATGCGTAAACAGTTTACGGAGAAATTCCAGGATATCCAGAGAGAGTTTGACAAGGCTTTCAAGGAATTGTTTGGAGGCGGTAAGGGGACTCTGGAGCTTGAGGAAGACGTGGACATTCTGGAAGCAGGAATTCGTATTATTTCCCAGCCGCCAGGCAAAAAGCTTCAGAATATGATGCAGCTTTCCGGTGGTGAGAAGGCACTTACTGCAATCGCACTTTTGTTTGCAATCCAGAATCTGAAGCCGTCGCCATTCTGTCTTCTTGATGAGATCGAGGCGGCACTTGACGATTCGAATGTAGGCCGTTTCGCAGGCTATCTTCAGAAGTTGACGAAGAACACGCAATTTATTATAATAACACACAGGCGTGGTACTATGAATGCCGCAGACAGACTTTATGGTATTACCATGCAGGAGAAAGGCGTCTCCACGCTGGTTTCCGTTGATCTTGTGGAAAACCAGCTTACGCAGTAAAAGGAGGAGAGGAAATGGCAGAGGAAAAGAAGGGCTTTTTTAAAAGACTTGTCAGTGGCCTGACAAAAACAAGAGACAACATTGTGGCAGGATTCGATTCTCTTTTCACCGGCTTTTATGAGGAACTGGAAGAAATCCTGATCATGGGTGACATTGGAATCAATGCCACCACAGCCATTCTGGACAAATTAAAAGACCAGGTGGAAATCCGGAATATCAGGGATCCCAAGGAGTGCAAGCAGCTTCTTATTGATACCATCAAGGAGCAGATGACGGTAGACAGCACAGAGTACGAGTTTGAAAACCGCAAATCCGTTATTCTTGTGATCGGTGTCAATGGTGTTGGAAAAACAACTTCCGTTGGAAAACTTGCCGGCAAGCTGAAGGACCAGGGCAAAAAGGTTATTCTTGGTGCTGCGGATACTTTCCGTGCAGCAGCAGGGGAACAGCTGACCCAGTGGGCGAACCGGGCAGGAGTGGAGATCATTGGCGGTCAGGATGGAGCAGACCCGGCATCAGTTGTCTATGATGCAGTGGCAGCAGCCAAGGCCCGCAATGCAGACGTTCTGATCTGTGATACCGCAGGAAGACTTCATAATAAGAAGAATCTTATGGAAGAGCTTCGCAAGATTTACCGTATCCTGGAGAAGGAATATCCGGAAGCATATCTGGAAACTCTGGTGGTTCTGGATGGAACGACAGGACAGAACGCACTTGTGCAGGCAAGACAGTTTGCAGAGGTGGCAAATGTAACCGGTATCATTCTTACCAAGCTTGATGGTACAGCCAAGGGTGGTATTGCGGTGGCAATCCAGTCTGAGCTTGATATTCCGGTGAAATATATCGGCGTTGGTGAGAGCATTGACGATTTACAGAAATTCGATGCAAATTCTTTTGTGGATGCGTTGTTTGATATTCATCCGGATGAAAACTAACCCCACAAACTACAGGAGGAAAAATAAAAATGCTTACATTAGAGAGTTTTGAAGAAGCGGCAGAAATAGTTAAGCAGGTAACCCAGGAGACCAAGCTGGTGAAGAGCAGTTATTTCTCTGAACTCACTGGAAACAAGGTCTTCTTCAAACCAGAGAACATGCAGAGAACAGGTGCATATAAGGTGCGTGGAGCTTATTATAAGATCAGTACTCTTTCCGACGAGGAGAGGGGCAAAGGCCTGATCACAGCTTCCGCTGGAAACCATGCACAGGGTGTGGCATATGCAGCACACAAGTACGGTGTGAAGGCCGTGATCGTAATGCCGACCACTACACCGCTTATTAAAGTAGAGCGTACAAAAGGGTATGGCGCAGAGGTTATTCTTCATGGTGATGTTTATGATGAGGCCTGTGCATACGCTCTGGAGCTTGCTGAAGAAAAGGGCTATACCTTTATTCATCCTTTTGATGATCCTGCAGTTGCTACCGGACAGGGAACCATTGCTATGGAGATCATTCAGGAGCTTCCTCTTGTAGATTATATTCTGGTGCCAATCGGTGGAGGCGGACTTGCAACAGGTGTATCCACACTTGCCAAGCTTCTTAATCCTCATATTAAAGTAATCGGTGTAGAGCCGGCAGGTGCAGCCTGCATGAAGGCTTCTCTTGAGAAAGGGGAGGTTGTTACACTGCCCCATGTAAACACCATTGCAGATGGTACTGCAGTTCAGACTCCGGGCTCTCATATTTTCCCATATATCCAGGAGAATCTGGATGAAATCATCACGGTTGAGGATGATGAGCTGATCGTTGCATTCCTGGATATGGTAGAGAATCACAAGATGATCGTTGAGAATTCAGGACTTCTGACAGTGGCTGCGCTTCGTCATCTTGATTTCAAGAATAAAAAGGTTGTGTCCATTTTAAGTGGTGGAAATATGGATGTGATTACCATGTCTTCTGTAGTACAGCATGGTTTGATCCAGCGTGACAGAATCTTTACCGTATCTGTTCTTATCCCGGATAAGCCTGGTGAACTGGTACGTGTGGCTTCTATTATTGCTGAGAATCAGGGAAATGTTATCAAGCTGGATCATAACCAGTTTGTAAGCACAAACCGTAATGCCGCTGTAGAACTGAAAATCACTCTGGAGGCATTTGGTACAGATCATAAGAATCAGATCGTGAAAGCGCTGGAGACTGCCGGATGCAGACCGAAAGTAATTCGCGCAAGTCTGTAATTGAAAAATAGAAGCATTTCCCCGCCTTGCAGTTAATAGCTGAAGCAGCATTACAAATGGTATGAATAAAGTTAGTTACTGTTCACTCCGTTCACAAAAAACACCTCGCGGAATGTTACCAGTGAATAGTAACTAAAGTTAATCTATGTGCTTTGGACGTTTTGCATATTCATGTAAAAAAATGGGGAGTGTTTGCTGAAATGATTATAAATAAGTACAACTGTGTTGGTTAAAAAAGGATCGGCATGGCGGTGAATATAAGGAGTAGCAAACTATGAAAAAAGTAATTTTAACAGGAGACCGCCCTACAGGACGTCTTCATGTGGGACATTATGTGGGCTCTTTATCTGAGCGTGTAAAGCTTCAGAATTCCGGAAATTATGACGAGATTTATATTATGATCGCGGATGCCCAGGCGCTTACTGATAACGCAGAGCACCCGGAGAAGGTTCGTCAGAATATTATCCAGGTAGCACTTGATTATCTGGCTTGCGGGATTGATCCGGAGAAATCCACAATTTTCATCCAGTCCATGGTTCCGGAGCTTACAGAGCTTACCTTCTATTATATGAATCTGGTTACAGTGGCCCGTGTTCAGCGTAACCCTACTGTGAAATCTGAGATCCAGATGCGTAATTTCGAAGCCAGCATTCCGGTTGGATTCTTCTGCTATCCTATCAGCCAGGCAGCAGATATCACGGCTTTCCGCGCAACAGCAGTTCCGGTTGGCGAGGATCAGCTTCCTATGCTGGAGCAGTGCAAAGAGATCGTACACAAGTTTAACACAGTATATGGTGAGACGCTTACAGAGCCAGAGATCGTACTTCCTTCCAACAAGGCGTGCCTGCGTCTGCCAGGTATTGACGGTAAGGCAAAAATGAGTAAATCTCTTGGAAACTGCATTTATCTTTCCGATGAGGCAGATGAGGTTAAGAAGAAGGTTATGTCCATGTTCACGGATCCGAATCATCTTCGTGTTCAGGATCCAGGAAATGTTGATGGCAACCCGGTATTTATTTATCTGGATGCTTTCTGCAAACCAGAATACTTCCCGGAATTTCTTCCGGATTATCAGAACCTGGACGAGCTGAAAGACCATTATAAGAGAGGCGGACTTGGAGATGTTAAGGTTAAGAAGTTCCTGAACAACGTTCTCCAGGCTGAGCTTGGCCCGATCCGCGAGCACCGTAAAATGTGGGAGCAGCGCATTCCGGATGTCTATGACATTTTAAGAGAGGGCAGTAAGGTGGCTGAGGCAAAGGCTGCTGAGACTCTGAGGGATGTAAAGGCTTCTATGAAAATTAATTATTTTGATGATGATAGTTTGATTCAGTAAAATATGTGGATTTTAAGTGTCAGTAAAATATGTGAATTTTAAGTTGACATTTCGTTGGTTATGGCATATCCTAATAGTAGCTAAGGATTAGAGCAATAGTCCATCGAAAGCAAACGAAAACCCCGGAGGTGTGCGAGACTTCCGGGGTTTTCTATTCCGTTTATGTAGGTGGCTTATGCCTTAGGCTGTTATGCTGCCTATTTGTCTTTTCTGTCCAGCCATTTGTAAATGCAGTAGCTAATTACATTTACTGCGACAGGGACAAGGATTAGAGCAATAATATTATCCATCGAATTCACCTCCTTTCTGCTGGAGGCTCGGCAGCTTTTATAGTATAACATAAGGGCAGATAATTAGAAATAGCGTATAATAAATTTGGACATATAAAAAATATTGCATGTAAAGAAAAAACACTTGACACACACCACAAAATACGGTATGATACCCAAGGTGATAACGAATGGAAAAGTTTGTGGAACGTACTTTGCTCTATGATTTTTACGGAGA
>ERZ780177.3912-NODE-3912-length-10717-cov-2.107578_pt1 | contig 10717 bp, 9 predicted proteins | sample MGYA00510973_ERZ780177 | MGnify/ENA primary metagenome ERZ780177 (study PRJEB29588, sample SAMEA2144396) | human gut metagenome | biome: human gut; feature: human-associated habitat; material: faeces | place: Denmark | collected 2008/2010 ...
TTGCGACCCATCAGATAGATGTCATCATCCCGTTGAGTGACGGTAGTGCGGCTTTTGTCAGTAAAAATAAAACTGAACTGGAAAAACAATTCGGCGTGAAATGTGCGGTGCCGGATTATGAGATATTTTGTACGGCTCATAATAAGGGACGGTTAATGGATATTTGCCGACAATACGATATACCTCATCCTCGCACTTTCACTATTTCCGCTGATATGTTTGAGGAGGCTGTGGCATATGTTGGTTTCCCGGCTTTGATTAAACCGGATATTTCCGAAGGAGCCCGCGGTATTGTTTATGTTGAATCTGCGGAACAGGTACGGGCGAAGGTTGGTGCGGTGATAAAGGAATTTGGTAGCTGTACGTTGCAGCAATATATCCGGCATACCGGAGTATATTACAATGTCATGCTTTACAGAGGGGCTGCAGGAGAGTGTCTGGGGCAGACTGTTATTCGAATTCTCAGGTATTTCCCGTTAAAGGGCGGAACGAGTTGTTATTGTGAGAGCGTAGAGGAACCGGAACTTGTAGCGATGTGTTTCAGTCTGCTTGATAGGATAGGATGGGTGGGATTTGCAGATTTCGATATTATGCAGGAGGCGGATACTGGAGCATATAAAATCATTGAAATCAACCCGCGGACGCCGGCGAGTATAAAAGCGGCCTATGTGTCAGGAGTGGATTTCCCTTCGGTGATACTTCGCGATACGTTGGGCCTTCCTGTTCCGGAGTATCGGTATGAATCGGGAAAGATATTGCGTTATATGGGACTGGATGTCATGTGGTTTCTGTTTTCTCCCGAGCGTTTTCGTTTCCGTCCGTCTTGGTTCAGATTTTTTGGGAAAAATATTTTTTATGAGGATGGCTATTGGAATGACCCGCTGCCTATGTTAGCCGGTTGTGTGGCTGGAGTTATCAAATATTTGAATCCTCGGTTCCGTCGGTCAAAACTGTGTTGATATGAATGTATTGACATTTGATATTGAAGACTGGTATAATCATGACGATTATTCGCATGATTTGCAGTGGGACAAGTTTGAAGTTCGTATTTATGAAGGTGTCGATAAAATATTGAGCGCATTGGATGAACAGAAGCAGAAAGCTACGTTTTTTTGTCTTGGTTGGATAGCTGAACATCATCCTAATATAATTGTCCGAATTACGGCGGCAGGGCATCATTTGGGATGCCACTCTTATCAGCATGAACTTGCAAGCGGAATGACACGTCAGGAGTTTCGGAATGATACCTATCGTGCCAAATGTCTTATTGAAGATGTTGCAGGACAGCCGGTGGACGCATTTCGAGTACCATCGTTTTCAGTGACAAAAACGAATACATGGGTATTTGATGTATTGACAGAACTTGGTTTTAAATATGATTCTTCTGTATTTTTGTCGAAACATGAGTTCGGTGGGTTCCCTTGTTTGGAGGTGGATGGACCGTTTGTTATTACCGGGCCGAAAGGGGCATTGAAAGAATTTCCAATCAATATGGCGGAAATATGCGGTAGACGGATTGCTTTTTCCGGAGGCGGATACTTTCGGGTGATGCCTTACGGTTTGTTGAACTGTTGGATGCGCAGTTCTTATGTGATGGCATATTTCCATCCGAGCGATTTTGACCCAGGACAACCACAAATGAAACATTTACCATTGATACGACAGTTTAAAAATAGGGTGGCGTTGCGTGGTAACTATGGTAAGTTTAAACGATTTATTCATGATTTCGACTTTGTCGATTTGCGACAGGCAGATAGTTTAATCGATTGGCATGGGACTAAGGAGTTGAATATAGAGGGCTTGTAAAGTATAGTGATGAAGATATCGTTTTCACCTCCTGACATCGGAGAGCAGGAGATAGTTGAGGTGGCGGAGGCCTTGCGTTCCGGATGGATTACAACGGGGCCGCGTACGAAAGAGTTGGAGCGACAGATAGCTGCGTTTTGCCGTACGGGCCGGGCCGTGTGCCTGAACTCCGCTACGGCATGTATGGAACTGATTTTGCGGGTTTTGGGCGTCGGGCCTGGTGATGAAGTTATTACTTCGGCATACACTTATACCGCAACGGCCAGCGTCGTGTGTCACGTAGGGGCGCGGGTAGTGCTTGTCGATACAGTACGGGATGGATACGAGATGGATTATGACCGTCTTGCGGAAGCCATCACCGAGCGGACTAAAGTAATCATTCCTGTGGACCTTGCCGGTATTCCGTGTGATTATGCAAAGATATTCTCGGTGGTCGAGAACAAGAGGCCCCTGTTTCGACCGGAGAGTATTTTGCAGGAAGCTTTCGGCAGAATTGTCGTATTGGCGGATGCTGCCCATGCTTTCGGGGCTTCCCGGGAGGGACAAATGTGCGGTGAAATCGCGGATTTTACCAGCTTCTCGTTTCATGCCGTCAAGAATTTCACGACTGCGGAGGGAGGGGCGTTGACTTGGCGGCCTGTTGCGGGTATAGCGGACGAGTGGCTTTATAAACAGTTTCAGTTGATGTCGTTGCATGGACAAAGCAAAGATGCTTTGACGAAAACACAACTCGGCGGGTGGGAGTATGACATCGTCGCTCCCTATTACAAATGCAACATGACGGATATCATGGCTGCTATCGGTCTGGTGCAGATGCAGCGTTATCCCGGATTGCTGGCACGACGGCGGCAACTGATAGCTTATTACGATGAGGCGTTGCGGGATTGCGGCGTACAGGTATTGGACCATTATGGTGATACGTATTGTTCCAGCGGTCATCTGTACCTGACGAGGGTGCTGGGAATCGGAGAGGCAGAGCGTAACGCGGTCATCGGCGGAATGGCGGAACGTGGCATTGCTACCAACGTCCATTATAAACCGTTACCCATGCTGACTGCTTATCGGAACCTCGGTTTCGATATCCGGGATTACCCGAATGCGTACGCCATGTATTGCAATGAGATTACCCTGCCGTTGCATACGCGTCTGACGGATGAGGAGGCTGAATATGTGGTAACTAATTTTGCAGAGTTGATAAGTGGCCGTAGGTAAGCGTATTTTTGATATAGTCTCCAGTTCTGTGGTACTGGTCGTTTTGTCGCCTGTATTTGCAGCGATTGCAGTATGGATAAAACTGGATTCGCCGGGTCCTGTATTTTATAGACAGGTACGGGTAGGGCGGGGAAATCGTGATTTTTATCTTTACAAGTTTCGGTCGATGCGAGTAGGGGCGGATAAGCAGGGGCTTATAACCGTAGGAGGAAATGACCCGCGGGTTACCCGCTCGGGGCATTTTATTCGTAAATACAAATTGGACGAGTTTCCCCAACTTATCAATGTGATAAAAGGGGATATGAGCATTGTCGGACCGAGGCCCGAAGTCCGTAAGTATGTGGCGATGTATACGCCGGAACAGATGGAGGTGCTGTGTGTGCGCCCCGGTCTTACCGACCCGGCTTCCATACGTTATCGTAATGAGAACGAACTGTTGGCGACTGTGGAAGACCCCGAACAATATTACAGAGAGGTGATAATGCCGGATAAGTTGAGGCTTAGTCTGGAATATGTGCATCGTGCGTCTTTTTGGATGGATATCAAATTCATATTTGGTACTCTCGGTGAAATTGTGAGACATGGATGAGCGCGTACAAGAGACTTTTTTGACGTTTGTGGGTAATGCCCTGTTCGATACCCGTTGCGATGCGGCGTCTGTTGCGGCGTGGGATAGGGCGGATTGGGAAGCGTTGTTTCGGTTGGCAGCCCGTCAAGGAGTTCTGGCTGTTGTGTACGATGCCGTGTCCCTGTTGCCCAAAGAGAACCGACCGCCCAGAAACCTCAATTTACAGTGGGCGTTGAGTGTCGAGAATATCGAGAATCGTTATTGCATGCAGTTGGCGAATGGAGCGGAACTTGCCGGTCTATGGACTGCTGCTGGTTTTCGTCCTGTTGTGCTGAAAGGTTTTGCAGTCAGTCGGTATTATCCTGTGCCGGAACATCGGGAGTGTGGTGATTTCGATTGTTTTTTGGGTCAGGATAGGGAGTTGGGCGATAGTATTGCGGTAGGAGCTGGCGCCGTATTGGAAGAGTCCGGATATAAACATTCTCATATTCTGTATAAAGGATTGATGGTCGAGAATCATCGGTTTTGTATCGGAGTTCGAGGTAGTAGGGAGGCGAAAGAATTGGAGCGTTTTTTGGAAGGGTTACTGGAGGAAGGTGCTACAGAAGATAAGGTTCCGGGGACGGATATGATACTGCCTCCGGTTATGTTCAATGCTCTTTTTTTGACGTTCCATGGGTTGAAGCATTTTCTTGGCGAGGGAATCAGGTTGCGGCATATTTGCGATTGGGCCTGTTTTGTCGCCCGAGAGCAGCAAAATATGGATTGGCAGACCTTTTATGCAGTGTGTGACAGGTATCACATGCGTCGGTATGCGGATGTCATGACGGCCATTGCGGTACATGGTCTCGGGCTGCGGGTAGAGAATCCGGAAATAACAGTGGATAGCCGGTATGCAGATCGGGTACTCAGTTCCGTATTGAATGATAACGATCTGATTAACAGCAGGGGAAAAGGTAAAGGGTGGGAGCGGTTCAAACTGCTGTCCAATATGTCGCGTTACCGGTGGAAATACCGGGAAATTTATCAGAAAGGTTATTTCGGGGAGATGGTGCAGCTTGTCACCGGATTTGTTCTCGATAGAAATCCGAAAATATAGGAGTATTTTATAGAATATATATCATGAAAGGAATTGTTTTGGCGGGAGGGAGCGGTACGCGGCTGTACCCGATTACCAAAGGGGTAAGCAAACAGCTTTTGCCGATTTACGACAAACCCATGGTCTATTATCCGATATCGGTACTCATGTTGGCCGGTATTCGGGATATCCTGATAATCTCCACTCCGATGGACCTGCCCATGTTCCGCAGACTGTTGGGGGACGGCAGTGATTACGGTGTGCGGGTCTCCTATGCCCGACGGCCTGGCGCAGGCATTCCTCATCGGCGAGGAGTTCATCGGTGACGACAGCGTATGTCTGGTGTTGGGGGACAACATTTTTTATGGTCAGAGTTTTACGTCGATGCTGGCCGATGCGGTACATACGGCCGAATACAATGGCAAGGCTACGGTGTTCGGCTATTGGGTGAATGACCCGGAGCGTTACGGCGTGGCGGAGTTCGACGACGACGGCAATGTGCTGAGCATCGAGGAGAGGCCCGCACAGCCGCGCAGCAATTATGCTGTGGTGGGGTTGTATTTCTATCCGAACAAAGTGGTTGAGGTGGCGAAAAACATCAAACCGTCCGCGCGCGGGGAGCTGGAGATAACGACCGTGAACCAGCGTTTTCTGGAGGATGGCGAGCTGAAGGTCAAATTGCTCGGCCGCGGTTTCGCATGGCTCGATACGGGTACGCACGATTCGCTCTCCGAGGCGTCGACCTTCATCGAGGTGATTGAGAAGCGACAGGGACTGAAGGTGGCCTGTCTGGAAGAGATAGCGTTTCGGAAGGGGTGGATAACTCGGGAACGGCTGCATGAGTTGGCCGAACCCATGAAAAAGAACCAGTACGGGCAGTATATGCTGAAGTTGTAACCGTTTCAGCAGCGGTCGGTCCGGAACTTTGGAGGGAGATGGGCGGACCAGAAAAGCGGAGAGACGACGAGGAACGCTGCCGGGTAATTTTTGGGACGCAGTTGTAGGCGACGCACTGCAGGGCTATCTTTGTGCGTTCCGGACATTTGTCGGACGGAGGCGGTGCGAAAAAGGGTGACGGGGCGTGTCCGGAGAATGGGGTACAGGCCGGCAGGGACAGAATGGAATATTGTAACTCAAACAGAAAGAATGAATATTATACAGACAGATATTCCCGGTGTGGTCATTATCGAACCGCGTGTGTTCGGCGATGAGCGGGGGTATTTTATGGAGAGTTTTTCACAGGCGCAGTTCGAGCGGGAGGTGTGCCCTACGGTATTCGTACAGGACAACGAGTCTTGCTCCCGTTACGGTGTGCTTCGCGGCTTGCATTACCAGTTGCCGCCTCGCAGTCAAAGCAAATTGGTGCGCGTCGTCGAAGGGCGCGTGGTGGATTTCGCCGTGGATATTCGCGTAGGGTCGCCCACGTTCGGCAGGTATGTGGCCGTGGAGCTGACCGGAGAGAATCATCGGCAGTTCTTTATTCCGCGCGGTTTTGCCCACGGTTTCAGCGTGCTCACGCCGGAAGTCATTTTCCAATATAAATGCGACAACTTTTATGCCCCGCAAAGCGAAGGGGCACTGGCATGGGACGACCCAGACCTCGACATCAACTGGCGCATTCCTTCCGACAAAATCATCCTGTCGGAAAAGGACAAGCATCATCCTCGCCTGAAAGATGCCGAATGGTTGTTTGATTATTCAGAAAACTTATATCAATAATGCAGCACATCATGAATTTTAAAAGAAATATCATCATTCCCGGAGGAGCCGGTTTCATCGGCAGCCACGTGGTACGCCTTTTCGTCAACCAATATCCGGACTACCATATTATCAATCTGGACAAGCTGACCTACGCCGGAAACTTGGCCAATCTGAAAGACATCGAAAACAGGCCGAACTATACTTTCGTCAAAGCGGACATTTGCGATTTCGACAAGATGAGCGAACTCATCCGGCAATACCATGTGGACGGCATCATCCATCTGGCCGCCGAAAGCCACGTGGACCGGAGCATCAAAGACCCTTTCACTTTCGCACGTACCAACGTCATGGGAACGCTCAGCCTGCTCCAAGCGGCCAAAGAGTATTGGGAATCCCTGCCGGAAGGCTACGAGGGCAAACGCTTCTACCACATTTCGACCGACGAAGTGTACGGGGCATTGGAACTGACGCACCCCGAAGGCATCGAACCTCCCTTCACCACTACGGCCTCATCTTCGGAACATCACTTGGCATACGGCGAGGCTTTCTTCCTGGAAACCACGAAATATAACCCGCACAGTCCCTACTCCGCTTCCAAAGCCAGCAGCGACCACTTCGTCCGTGCTTTCCACGACACCTACGGCATGCCGACCATCGTAACCAACTGTTCCAACAACTACGGTCCCTACCAATTCCCGGAAAAGTTGATTCCGCTGTTCATCAACAATATCCGCCACCGCAAGCCCCTTCCGGTCTACGGCAAAGGGGAAAACGTGCGCGACTGGCTTTACGTCATCGACCACGCCCGTGCCATCGACGTAATCTTCCACAAGGGCAAGGTGGCAGAGACGTACAACATCGGCGGCTTCAACGAATGGAAGAACATCGACATCATCAAAGTCGTCATCCGTACGGTAGACCGGTTGCTCGGCCACCCGGAAGGCTATTCGCTCGACCTGATTACTTACGTGACCGACCGCAAGGGGCATGACTTACGCTACGCCATCGACTCCACCAAACTGAAAGACGAATTGGGCTGGGAACCCAGCCTGCAATTCGAAGAAGGCATCGAGAAAACCGTCCGTTGGTATCTCGACAATCAGGAATGGATGGACAACGTGACAAGCGGAGACTACCAGAAGTATTACGAAAACATGTACAGGGACCGGTAATCCGCCGTCCTGTCCACGAAGACATACGCCCCCGGAAACCTTTATAGTTTCCGGGGGCGTACGTTTTTCTATCGGCAAGAAAGAAAGGATAAACCTTAGCTACGGCTCACTTCCAATCCCTTTTCCGACAAACTCATCTCTACAAAACGGGCACGGTCGTTCACCGCCTCCTGTACTAAGATTTTCCGGATACGGGCTGCCGCCTCTTCGTCCTTGGCCATCATGTAAAGGAAACCGCCGCCCCCCGCACCGGGCAACTTATACCCCAGGCACAGGTCGTCTATTTTCTCAATAATCGCACGGACAGCCGCAGGATTCGTCCCCGCGTCCAAACGGCAATTCTGCATCCATGACCTCCTGACCAAACGGCCGGTCTCCTCAAAACAGTTCCGCTGTATGGCATCGTACATATCCAAGGCATGTGTCTTCATCCGGCCCAACAACTCCAAACGGCCGGTCTCGTTCAGGAACATCCCTTTCACGATTTCCGCCAGGATGTTCTTGGCCGTACGTGTAATGCCGGTATAATACAACAAATGGCATTTCCGGTACTCAGGTGCGGTAAACACGTAGTCGGGCAACCAGCGCACCAAAGGCTGTTGGCAAGCCCCCGGTTGGGTCTGAAGCAATTTCACGCCCTGCAAGATACCGCCGTATTGGTCTTGCCAACCTCCGCCCGTAGTCAGTAACTGTTCCAACACAAGCGTACGGTTGCCTGTTTCATAACGGTCCCATCCCAGTCCGCAGAAGTCATTGACGGCTCCCAACACGGTAGAAGCCAGAATAGAACTTGTCCCGAGTCCGGAACCGGCCGGAATGGCAGACAGCAATGTAATCTCGATACCCGCCCCGAAAGCCTCCAACTGCGCCTCTAACGACGCATGGACTTCCGCACTGAAATCCGGGTGGAAACCGGCCAACACCAACGCTGCCTTCGGAATGGAAAAAGGAGAGCCTACCTTATTGAAGGCCGCAAGTTCGTCATACGTACGCACCACCTCCATCGCGCCCAAATCAATGGAACGCATCACGATATGGCGTTCCCGGCAAGGCTTCACGTACACCTGCAACGGGGGCTGCCCGTTCAGTTCGATGGAAAGGTTCACCACGTTCCCTCCCTCCATCAGGCTGTAGGGCGGCGTGTCCGTCCACCCTCCGGCCAAGTCGATACGCACCGGACTGCGCCCCCACACGATCTGGTCTGCATAAACCGATAAACGGGGCGACTGCCGAACCGCACAGGCCGTGCCGGTCAGCATCTTGCGCATCAATCCGAAAGCCTGTTCTTCATATTTCCGTCCGTCTTCACCTTTCAGGTCGGCCACACGGGCACGGAACATCGCATCGCTGATGCGCGTCAGTCCGTCGGCACTCTCCGGCAACACATCCGGCAAAGGCAAGCTCCCGGCGGCATAACCGCGAGCCACTTCGTCCAGATTCAACTGATAGAACACGCTGCGCTCATAATGGGCAGCCAACAAAGGCAGATTCCTCGTCCGGAACACCTCACGTTGGCGCGTCAGGCGATGCAGGTTGGCATACGCCGACAGTTCGTCGGCCGACATCTTACGGGCCGACCGCCATACCTTCCGTCCTTCTTCCAGTTCCGGTTCGGTGGTCATCCAACGCATAGCCCGTCCCAAATCCTCCACATTGTCGCACAAAGGAAACAAACGGGCCGCCTGCAAATCATGGTTTTCTTCTATGTCTTCCGGTTTCAGGCCGCGCCCGGCCAGCCACTCCGTCACGGGCATGCCCTGATACAGGACCGCCCCATCCGACAGGCTACCCTTGAAGGCATCGTTGAAACCGTAAGGACGGGCGGCAAAAGCCTCCTCGCCTACCGGCACCACGTCGATGCACAAACCATCGGCCAACTTCAGCGGCCAACGGTTTTCAGGCACCCCCGTAATGATGTTGCGGCACGCCAATGTCCAGTCGCGCCCCACGAAGCTGTTCTCTATCCAAAGTTCCGAGTTCGCGGCCTCCAACTTCACTTCCACTTCGGCATTCTGCACGAACATGGCCGGATGGGGTTTGGCCTTGCGGTGCATGATTTCCCGTTGGTCCGTCACGATGTTCTGCACGGCCAGCGTGGAAGAAATCATCTCGCGGCTCGTCCCGTAATGGTAAAAACTCCCGCCTTCCAAAGGCAAGATGGCCACCGTCAGGCTGTTCAGTTCCGGATCGTCCAGCGTAGGACGGTCGCCCAATGCCAGGCCGAACTCAGAGTACATGTCGTAATATGACAACCGGCCGTCACGATAAGAACGCTTCACCATCAGTTCTACCGCCCGGTCGCTCAGCAACCAGATTCCGATGTCCATCAGGAACAAGTGCTTGCTCATCAGTGCGCCCAACTCGGCCACACTGGGTTTCTGCAACATGAAAGCCAACCTCTCAGGCGACCGGCGGTCCGATACGAATACCCCATGGTTTTGAGCCAGGCTCGGGTCTACCCACATCCCGTAGCACACCACATCGGCCTCGGGGATGTCCTGCAAAGGCCGGTCGGTACGGATATACACGTCGCCACTGGCGATAAGAGTGTGCAGAGAGCCTGGTGCCTTCTGCATAATGCGGTTGTACAGCGGAAGCTGTAACGAAAGTAAGTTCTGCGTGAGTCTCTGTCAGCGTACCCATCTGAAGATAGGACTAGGGGTGAGTACTTTTCCCGATGGCGCATAGCTTGGCAGACGTCGGCTCTGACCTCCGGCGTGAAGTAATATGCGTTTCTCGTCGGCAAGCCATGACGGTAGATTCTGCAGCCAATCGATCTGTTGGTTATCCGAGTCGTTTTCTATGCATTCCTTAAGTAACCATGCGGTTCCTCCTCCAGAACCTAATTTGCGGTCTTTAGGGTCGGATGTACAGAACCATTCCTTGCGGTCGGCATTGGTTATATCATAAAAACATTCCACTAAGTTGGGTGGAAGTGAAAGTAACGTTTTCATTTCGATATAATATAAAAATTAATACAGATAATCTAAGCGAAAGCTATTTGTGATGCGCACTATAAACGTAATACGCACTAATAGCCTTTACAAAAGAACGGAAAAATATAATTATACGCAATGTTTCCGTTTATTAATTCACGTTGCCTTATACCAATCAGGGTAGGGCTTTTACGTTTTGGATGAAATTGGTAAAAAAGAAAAGCCGAATGGTAAATATCACCAC
>ERZ780177.3914-NODE-3914-length-10716-cov-3.155895_pt1 | contig 10716 bp, 9 predicted proteins | sample MGYA00510973_ERZ780177 | MGnify/ENA primary metagenome ERZ780177 (study PRJEB29588, sample SAMEA2144396) | human gut metagenome | biome: human gut; feature: human-associated habitat; material: faeces | place: Denmark | collected 2008/2010 ...
TCTGTTGCGGGCTATTATCATCTTGCACAGGAGGGCGCGTGTGCGGTGATAGGAACCAACAATTCAAAGGGAATGGAGGAGCTTGTAAAGGCAAGTTCCTCAGCTAATGTCCCGGTAATCACACCATCTGTGACGGATGATTCGATTGTTGCGGCGGCGGATTTTATATATCAATCGTGTTTTTCGGACAAATATATGACGGAAGCTATGGCCTCGTTTTTGGAAAGCGGGTTGGCGGCTTCAAATGATAATTTAAGTGTTGCGCTTGTGTGCCCGGCGGAAAATGAACGCTGCACGGCACTATATGAGGACATGGCAGCGGCGATAAGCAGCAGGAATATAAGCACGGTATATGCACATGAGCTTTCAGATTACACAGATGAGAAGCTTATCGAGCTGTTCGATGGTATTGTGAGTTCGCAGGCAGGCTATGTGTTCATACCGGCGGGAGTCGATGATATTGAAAAAATACTGTCTGCGGCAAAACAATGCGGCTATAGCGGAAGCTTTTTAGGGCTGCCGGAGTGGTATGGATACGATTCGGACACGCATGGGTATGATGTATATATCGCTATGAACATGGCAGCGGACAGGGATACGGATATGGTGGGAGCTTTTATAAAAAAGTTCGGAGCTGTTGTTTCGGATGGGGTAAGACCCGCGTATGATTCGGTATATTTTATCAGGGATGCCATTGAGAAGGGCTATCTTGCGACGGCTGCATCGATTGCACTCAAGCTTCCGTTTCTTGAAGGAAGTACACCGCTTGGTGATTATGTCATAGGTGCGTACGGAAATATAGAAAAGACAGTTGACATCATCCGTATGACGGGCGGGCAGAAAAAATATGTAACCACGCTTTTTGAATGAACCACTGTTTTAGGCTGGTACAGAGCTTGTACAAATCTGATTATATAGATAACGGGAACTAAAACGATAATATTCGGGAGAAAAAGAGTATGAAAAAATTACTTGTGTATTTAAAAGCGTACAAAAAAGAGACAATTTTAGCTCCTCTTTTTAAGATGCTTGAGGCTTTATTTGAGCTTTTTGTACCGCTTGTAATTGCGGCTATTATTGATACTGGTATAGAGAATAAGGATGTACCGTATATCGTGAGAATGGCAATTGTTCTTGTGGTTCTTGCCATTGTAGGACTTACCTGTTCACTCACCGCACAATATTTTTCGGCAAAGGCAGCCGTCGGATTTGCGGCAAAGCTGAAGTCAGCATTGTTTGCACATATCGAGAGCCTTTCATTTAAGGAGATTGATACCTTAGGAACTTCGACGCTTATAACAAGAATGACAAGCGACATCAATCAGGTTCAGTCGGGCGTCAATCTTGTGCTAAGATTATTCCTGCGCTCACCGTTTATTGTGTTCGGTGCTATGATTATGGCTTTTACGATAGATGTGAAGGCTGCACTTATATTCGTTGTGGCTATTCCTCTTCTTGCAATTGTAGTGTTCGGCATTATGCTTGTGAGCATTCCGTTATTTAAGAAGGTTCAGGGTGCGCTTGACAGCGTCCTTGGAATAACCAGACAGAACCTTACGGGTGTGCGTGTAATAAGGGCATTTAACAAGGAACAGAGCGAGATAGAGAATTTTGACGAGAAAAATGCAGTTCTCACCGGACTTCAGAAGTTCGTAGGAAAGATCTCAGCGCTTATGAATCCGGTGACCTTTATCATTGTAAATGGTGCGATAGCTGCACTCATCTGGGTTGGAGCACTCCGCGTTGATGCTGGTATTCTTTCACAGGGACAGGTTGTCGCCCTTGTAAACTATATGTCACAGATACTTGTCGAGCTTGTCAAGCTTGCAAACCTTATAATAACAGTTACCAAGGCTGTTGCGTGCGGTAACCGAATCCAGTCCGTATTCGAGATTAAGTCTTCCATGGAGGAGGGAAGCAGAAGGTACAGCGCTTCCTCAGAGGATGGCTATTCAGTTGAGTTTAAGAATGTAAATCTCTGCTACAATGAGGGCGCCGATAGCTCACTTACCGGAATTGATTTCTCAGTCAGGAAAGGTGAGACAGTCGGCATTATCGGAGGTACAGGTTCAGGAAAAAGCTCACTTGTAGGACTTATCCCCAGATTCTACGATGCGACACAGGGACAGGTGCTTGTTGATGGTGTCAATGTAAATGAGTACAGCTTTGATGAGCTCAGAGAGCATGTTGGAATTGTAATGCAGAAGGCGGTTCTCTTTAAGGGAACAATACGTGAGAACCTTAAATGGGGCAAAAATGATGCCACTGACGAGGAGCTGTGGGCTGCAATCGACGCGGCGCAGGCGAGAGAATTCGTTGAGACCAAGGACGGCGGTCTCGACTTCGAGATAGCCCAGGGCGGAAAGAATCTTTCCGGCGGACAGAAGCAGCGTCTTACAATAGCGAGAGCGCTTGTAAGAAAGCCGGATATACTCATACTCGACGACAGTGCATCAGCTCTCGATTATGCTACCGATGCCAAGCTCCGCGCGGCTATAGCTGCACTTCCGGGAAACATGACGGTGTTCATAGTATCTCAGCGTACCGCTTCCATAATGCACGCTGACAAGATTATCGTTCTCGACGACGGAAAGATAGTCGGAATGGGAACGCAGGAGGAGCTTCTTGAGAATTGTGAGGTTTATAAGGAGATTTATAACTCGCAGTTTAAAACAACATCTACGCAGTAGATGTTGTTTTATGAGCAAGAAGCGGAGCGGATTGCGAATTACCCGCGTTTTATGAGCAGGAAGCGAAGCGGATTGCGAACAACCCGTTTATGTGGAATATAGAACAACGAGGAGGCTTAAGAACATGGCTAAGGCAAGAAAATTAACCAACGAGGACAAGAGCACGCTTGGAAAAGTGCTCAGATATATCAGGAAATACTATGTTTTTCTTATTTTTTCAATAATGCTTGCAGCAGTGACGGTAGCATGTACACTGTATGTGCCTATACTTACAGGTAATGCCATTGACCTCATAATCGACAAGGGGCTTGTTGATTTTACAGGAATAACTGCAATAATTAAGACAATGATAGCGGTAATCCTTATCGGTGCACTTGCACAGTGGCTTATGAATGTGTGCAACAACAAGATTACCTACAATGTAATAAGGGATATCCGTACCGAGGCGATAAGAAAGCTTGAGATACTTCCGCTCAAGTATATTGACGGACATCCTTACGGTGATGTTGTAAGCCGTGTAATTGCGGATGTAGACCAGTTCGCAGATGGACTCCTGATGGGATTTACGCAGCTTTTTACAGGTGTCATAACGATACTTGGTACATTGGGCTTTATGCTCACAGTCAGTATTCCTATCACACTTGTTGTTGTGTGTGTGACTCCGCTCTCACTTTTCGTTGCGGCATATATTGCAAAAAACACATACACAATGTTTAAGAAGCAGTCTGAAACGAGGGGTGAGCAGACAGCAATCATAGATGAGATGGTAGGAAATCTAAAGGTTGTAAAGGCGTACAGTCAGGAGGCTGAGGTCAAGGAAAAGTTCGACGAGGTGAATGACAGACTTGAGAAGTGCTCCCTGAAGGCTATTTTCTTCTCATCCATAACCAACCCTTCGACAAGATTCGTAAATAGTGTTGTGTACATGCTTGTTGCACTTGTGGGCGCAATATTCGCAGTACATGGCAGAATTAGTGTCGGTAAGCTCTCCTGTATGCTCAGCTATGCTAACCAGTATACCAAGCCCTTCAATGAGATTTCAGGCGTTGTTACAGAGCTTCAGAATGCGCTCACCTGTGCGGGACGAGTTATGGAGCTTATAGAGGAGGAGCCTCAGGCTCCGGAGCCTGAAAATGCCAGGACAGTGAATGCGGATGGACATGTCGAGCTTGAGAAGGTGTACTTTTCGTATGTTCCTGAGCAGAAGCTTATTGAGAATTTTAACCTTTCTGTTAAGCCGGGACAGCGTATTGCTATTGTCGGACCTACAGGCTGTGGTAAGACAACACTTATCAATCTTCTCATGCGTTTTTATGATGTGAATTCAGGAAGCATTAAGGTTGCCGGCGATGACATAAGGGATGTCACAAGAGGAAGCCTTAGAAAATCCTACGGTATGGTGCTTCAGGACACATGGCTTAAGAACGGAACCATCAGGGAGAATCTCAAGATGGGTAAGCCGGATGCCACAGATGATGAGATGATTGCGGCAGCCAAGGCCTCACATGCACACAGCTTTATAAAGAGACTTCCGAAAGGATATGACACAGTGCTCAACGAGGATGGCGGAAGCTTGTCGCAGGGACAGAAGCAGCTTTTATGTATTGCAAGAGTAATGTTATGTCTGCCTCCGATGCTTATTCTTGATGAGGCGACATCTTCAATCGATACAAGAACAGAAATCAAGATTCAGGAAGCTTTTGCACGGATGATGAAGGGAAGAACAAGCTTTATCGTAGCTCACAGACTCTCCACAATACGTGAGGCAGATGTTATCCTTGTTATGAAGGACGGACATATAATTGAGCAGGGTAACCATGATACCCTTCTTGCAAAAGGCGGATTCTATTCACAGCTTTATAACAGCCAGTTTTAATTTTTTGGGACACTGGGGTCTGACCCCTGTGTCCCATTATGGGAGAATTGATATGACAGGAAAGAGAATTGTAGTAAAAGTAGGTACATCGACGCTGACCTATGCGACGGGGCATCTTAATATCAGGAGAGTCGAGAAGATAGTCAAGACGATTGCTGACCTTCAGAACGCGGGAAACCAGATGATACTGGTGTCAAGCGGTTCGATTGCACTTGGAATGAGTAAGATTGGGCTTAGGGAACGCCCGAAGGATACGCCCGGCAAGCAGGCATGTGCCGCTGTGGGACAGTGTGAGCTAATGGATATGTATGATAAGCAGTTTTCTGAGTACGGTGTTACGGTTGCACAGCTTCTGCTCACGAAGTATGTTCTTCTTGAGGACAGGAGAAGGAATGTCGAGAATGCCATGGCTAAGCTTATTGAGCTTGGTGTAATTCCGATAGTCAATGAGAATGACACGGTTGCGATAGATGAGCTTGAGCTCGAGGTAGGCGAGAATGACTCGCTTGCGGCGATAGTGGCGTCCGTGGCGAAGGCGGATACCCTTGTGATTATGTCCGACATAGACGGATTGTATGATAAGGATCCACATAAATACGAGGACGCGAAGCTTATCGAGGAGGTTCACGGAATAACCGATGAGATAAGGGCGCTCGCGGGAGGCGCAGGTTCCAAGCTCGGAACGGGTGGCATGGCGACCAAGCTAAAGGCGGCATCAATCGCGAATGAGAACGGAATAGATATGGTGATAATTAACGGCGATAAGCCGGAGCTTCTGTATGAGGTGAGCGAGGACAAGAAGGCGGGGACGCGCTTTTTCGCGGGGTAAGAAAAATGCTGTTTGCTTCAATGAGTTTTTTGTGGATTTTTCTGCCAACGGTTCTGATTGTAAATATGCTTCTGTCCAAGGTGGCGGATGGAAGGCTTAGGTATACGCTTAAGAATGTGTGGCTTTTAATCGCAAGCCTCATATTCTATGCATGGGGTGGAATATATTATCTGCTCATCATGCTCTTTTCGATTGTGCTCAACTATACAGCAGGACGTCTGATGGAGAGGCGGCGCGCAAGGAGCATACTGTTGTTGGCAATAGTGTTAAATCTTGCGATGCTCTTTGTGTTTAAGTACTTTAATATGCTTGTGGTGGTGCTCGAGAATATGATTGGAATGTTCTCGGGAGCAATGGGCTGTGGGCAGGCATTTGGGGCAATGTTCTCCATGCAGCGGACGGGAGTGCTTGGAATTAAGGAGATTGTGCTCCCGATAGGTATATCTTTTTTCACCTTTCAGGCTATGTCCTACGTTATTGATGTGTACTCGGGAAGGGTGCAGGTTCAGAAAAATATCCTAAAATTTGCGCTGTATGTATCTTTCTTTCCTCAGCTTATCGCCGGGCCGATTGTCAAGTACAGCGATGTGGCAAGGCAGATTGATACGAGAAAGGAGAGCGCACCGCTCTTCTTGTCGGGTCAGAGACGTTTTATATGCGGGCTTGCGAAGAAGGTGCTGCTCGCCAATACGTTTGCACTTACGGCTGACGCTGTCTGGGCTATGGAGCCTGAGCTGATGGGAAGCCTTACGGCATGGCTTGGGGCGCTCTCGTACACGATGCAGATTTACTATGATTTCTCGGGCTACTCGGACATGGCGATAGGGCTTGGCAGAATGTTCGGGTTCAGATTTAAGGAAAATTTCAATTATCCATACACATCGCTTTCGGTGCAGGAGTTCTGGCGCAGATGGCATATCTCGTTGTCGTCGTGGTTCAAGGAATATGTGTATTTTCCGCTCGGCGGCAGCAGGGAAGGTAGTGGAAAAACCTACAGAAATGTATTCATCGTGTTTCTGCTTACGGGAATATGGCACGGAGCTAATTTCACGTTCCTTGCGTGGGGACTGCTGTATGCGCTGTTACAGATTATCGAGAGGCTTTTTCTCGGAAAGCTGCTCGGCAGAAATCCGGTTAAGCCCGTTAACTGGGTGTACACCATGCTTGCGGTTATATTGGGCTGGGTTCTGTTCCGGTCGGACAATATAGTGTATGCTGGGAAGTACATAGCTGCGATGTTCGGCAGATACAATGGGAGTGCCGGCGCGGCAGCGGCGGGCTCGGGAGTGTACCTGTGCCTCGGCTTTATGTCGATGGAGCTTATAATCGCATTCGCAGCCGCACTTGCCGGAATGGGCTTTGTCTCGAGGGCACTTGCAGGAGTGTATGACAGGGTGAGGAAGAAAGCCTGGTTCATGGCACTTGATATGTTTGTCATGCTCGGGCTGCTTACATTGTGTATCTTAAGAATAATAAGCGGAACCTACAATCCGTTTATTTATTTTAAGTTCTGATGGAAAAGCATTGTCATGGTATACAAAAATATCTTTGTTAAAATAAGAATTTCTACATTATTTACAAAATTTTTATATTTTCTGAAAATGAATTGACTTTTGATTTTGAAGTTGTATAATAAGCCACAACAAAACAAAATACGAACACATAAACGAAGGCGTTTATCCAATCAGGATAAGCGCCTTTTTCGCTGTCAGGGAAAAAGGCGGAATTAAAAAGCTTTGTGGAAAACATAAATATTTTGTTTTGTGAAGGAAAAAGAAAATGTAGAAGAGAAAAAGAAGGAGGACTGTGTATGAGAAGGAATATGTTAAAGAGATTAGGCTGTGCTGTACTTGCTGGAATTATGGTGATGGGTGTTACGGCATGCAGCAAGAAGGAAGCTTCGACAACATCGGCAGACGGAGTGAGGCATATCGTGGTTGGCACAGGCAACGGAGCTGCTCCTTTCTGTTATCTGGATGAAAATGGTAATTCGGTAGGTTACGATATCGATGTTCTTAATGAACTCGATGCGAGACTTCCTCAGTATGAATTTGAAATTCAGGCGATGGACTTTTCGACGCTTATTGTTTCGATTGATTCAGGTTCAATCAATTTTCTTTCACATCAGCTTGTACAGTCTGATGCAAGAAAGGAGAAGTATCTTTTCCCAAGCCAGTATTACTGTCTGTCACCTATGAGCCTTGCTGTCAAAGCTGATTCGGGAATAACAAGCATGGCGGATATGGCAGGAAAGACAATGGAGCAGAACCCAAGTGCCTACGAGTATCAGATGCTCATGGTATACAATGATGCACATCCGGGTCAGGAGCTTAATATTGTTGCTGTATCTGACCAGTCAACGGCAGACACATTTTTAAAGGTATCCAACGGACAGGTGGATGCATCGCTTACATACAAGGCAACCTTCGACAGCGTCGTTCCTGAGCTTGGAATTGACAATCTTACACTCACGGACGTTGTGATGTGCGAGGATACCTACCTTATGTTTCCTAAGACGGAGCAGCAGTTATGTGATGATATAGATGCTGTTTTAAAGGAAATGATTGCAGACGGAACAATCTCTAAGATTTCCGAAAAGTGGTACGGCGAGGATGTATTCGGTCTCTATGCAGATATGGTTTCAATCACGGCAAAGTAAGCGGTGGAAAGGGGTGGAGAATTATGGGACATAAATATGACTGGGCGTCGATACCAAGCTATATCCCAAAGGTTATGAAGGCTTTTCCACTGACCATAGAGATACTTCTTCTGTCACTGTTCTTCTCTTTGATAATCGGTGCGCTGGTTGCGGTCGGCGCACTGAGCAAAAATAAGGTGGCAAGGGCGGTGACGAAGGGGTGGATATCCTTCATGCGGGGTATCCCGACACTTGTGCTTATATTTTTACTTTACCTTGGACTTCCGCAGCTTATGAATGCACTCGGGGTCAACATGAGCGGCATAAGCAAGACCACCTACATAGTTGCGTGTCTTGCACTGAGCACATCGGCAAACATGGCTGAGATGATGAGGGCAGCGTATCTTTCCGTGAACAAGGGACAGAGGGAGGCAGCATACAGTGTCGGAATGAAACCGTTTACGGCATTCAGAAGGATTGTTTTTCCGCAGGCGTTAGGCGTAGCTATTCCGACGCTTGGAAACAACATCATAATGCTCTTTAAGGAGACCTCACTTGCATTCACAATCGGTGTCATAGATATTCTTGGAAGGGCAAGGGCGCTAAGCTCGGCAAGCTACGGAACCAACAGACTGGAAATTTATATAGCGACAGGGCTTATATTCTGGGCGGTGTGCTTTATCCTTGAGAAGCTTACAAAGCTTGTTGAGAAAATGTATACCAGGGGCAGAAAACAGGCGGCAAGCTAAAAAATAACGGGAAATGGGGAACAGCGTATGATTATTAATTTCAGATTTATTGCAGAGTCAATCCCGAAGCTTCTCGGTGCCATACCTATAACACTTCTCATGGCTTTTGCATCGGCGGTTATAGGCTGGCTGCTCGGACTTGGAATTGCTCTTATAAGAAAAAATAAGGTTCCGGTGCTTTCACAGATATTTGCGGTGTATGTCTCGTTTCTGCGAGGTGTGCCGATGATAATTCTTTTGTACATATCCTATTATGCACTTCCGAATATCATCTACAGCTATGGTGTAAGCATTGGCAGGGAGATAAATGTCGATGCGGTGCCTGCAGTTGCTTATGCCATCATAGCTCTGGTGCTTGAGCAGTCGGCGTATGCGTCGGAGATATTCCGTTCATCACTCGCGGCGGTCGATGAGGGGCAGATGGAGGCAGCCTACAGCGTGGGAATGACAAAGACACAGGCACTTGTAAGGATTGTCCTTCCTCAGGCGATGGCGATAGCACTTCCTAACCTGAGCGGACTTTTCTTAGGGCTCGTGAAGGGAACCTCGCTTGCCTACTACGTCGGTGTTTACGAGATTACGGCTACGGCCAATCTCCTGGCGATGCCGGCACTCAACTTCATTGAGGCGTACATAATGACCACGATAATATATGAGCTTATCAGTTTTATATTCAATAAGATATTCAGGACTGTGGAGAATAATCTGAAGAAGTTCAGAGCTGTGGCAGCTTGACGGTGCAGACAAAATACTGTGTTTAATTAAGCTCCGGAAAGAAATTTTCAGAAATATGTTTAACAAAATGGAGTTTCAGAAATCTGTTTAATAAAAAGGAGGTCGGCACTATGGCGGAGATGGTTGAACTTAAAAATATACAGAAGTCCTTCGGCAGCAATCACATATTAAAGGGTGTCAACATGAGCATCGGAAAAGGGGAGGTTGTGGTAATTCTCGGACCGTCCGGTTCAGGCAAGACAACACTTCTAAGGACAATAAATTTTCTTGATGCGGCTGATGAGGGAAGCATATCGGTGAGCGGCTTTGAGGTGGACGCAAAGAAACATTCAAAGTCACAGGTTATAGAATTGAGAAGAAAGACCGCGATGGTTTTTCAGAACTACAATCTTTTTGCGAACAAGACAATACTTGAGAATGTCATGGAGGGTCTTGTCACGGTAAAGAAATTCAAGAAATCCGATGCCGGGGCGATGAGCCGTGAAATATTGAAAAAAGTAGGGCTTGAGGAAAGATGCGATTTCTATCCGGCACAGCTTTCAGGAGGTCAGCAGCAGAGAGCCGGAATTGCGAGAGCGCTGATACTTGACCCGGACGTTATTCTCTTTGATGAGCCGACCTCGGCGCTCGACCCGGAGCTTGTGGGCGAGGTGTTAAACACAATCAAGGCGGTGGCACAGACAGGGATTACGATGATTGTAGTCACACATGAGATTGCATTTGCCAGGGAGGTCGCCTCGAGAGTTGTGTTCATGGAGGGCGGAGTCGTTGTCGAGGAGGGAAAGCCGGAGGAAATTCTGGTTGCGCCGAAACACCCGTCGACACAGAGATTTCTAAAGAGAATAACCAATCCGAATGCGGAGTAGAAGGGAAGGAAGGTGTAAGATATGTCAGGATTATCAGCGGTTAATACAATATGGGTGCTGATAGGTGCGGCACTGGTTTTCTTCATGCAGGCGGGCTTTGCCATGGTGGAGGCGGGCTTTACAAGAGCCAAAAATTCAGGAAACATCATTATGAAAAATCTTCTCGATCTGGCAATAGGTACGGTAATCTACTGGTTCGTGGGATTTGGAATAATGTTCGGGAGCGGAACAGTCATAGGAACACTTGATTTTTTCATAACGGGAAATTATGACAGTATTCTTCCAAACGGTGTATCAATATGGACCTATGTTATTTTCCAGACAGTGTTCTGT
>ERZ780177.3916-NODE-3916-length-10714-cov-3.074585_pt1 | contig 10714 bp, 7 predicted proteins | sample MGYA00510973_ERZ780177 | MGnify/ENA primary metagenome ERZ780177 (study PRJEB29588, sample SAMEA2144396) | human gut metagenome | biome: human gut; feature: human-associated habitat; material: faeces | place: Denmark | collected 2008/2010 ...
TTTCGGTTTTCACAGGTTTGTATACGGCCGGTATTTTCATTGATTTTTGTGCCGGTAGCGGCGAGATACTTCCTAATAAAAGGGTTGCGATGATTAGTCTTTTCATGGTATCTTTTTATTAATTATGTTCTGAGTGTCAAAGATAATGCATCTTTGTGAGAAAAGATGGATAAAATTGTCCATAAACGGGAGTGAAAATATCCAAGAGGTCTGAAAGTGAGCTTCGTCTCAGTATGATTTACCGTATGATTACTTGTACTTATTTGATTCGGACTCTCATCTCCCGTGCATCGAATGTGACGGATTTGTTTCGGAAAAGCCTTTCTATATGCCCGCTGGTCACCATTTCCGGGGTAGGCAGGCTATATAGTTGCGGATTATCTATCAGCATGATAAAGTCGCAGAGAGACAGAGCAATGTCGAGGTCGTGCGTGGAGAAGAGAATACATTTTCCCTCTTCTTGTGCCAACTTTTTAAGCAACAGGCAAAGTTCGTAGCGGTTGGGCAGATCCAAAAAAGCAGTCGGTTCATCGAGGAGGATGACAGGAGTGTCCTGTGCCAACGCACGTGCGATCATGATACGCTGGCATTCACCATCGGACATCTTATCCATTGTTTTATCGGCATATCCGGACATGCCTACCAGTTGCATGGCTTTGTCTACGCGCTCCTGGTCTGCCGGTTGTAATTGCCCGATCCAGTTGGTGTAGGGAGCGCGTCCCAATGCAACGACATCTTCGCAACGCAGATTGGCGATGCGTACTTTATCAGTTGTTACAAAGCTGATATTCCGGGCCAGCTTTTCCGGTTTCAGTGAAGCGATATTCTTTCCTTGTAGCACGATTTCTCCGGTTTGCGGTTTTTCCAGCCCCATCATTGCACGGAGCAGGGTACTTTTTCCTGTTCCGTTACGTCCTAACAGCGCAACGAGTTGCCCCCCTGTTATCCGGGCAGAAACTTTATCCAACAGGATTCGTTGCCCGTATCCTAATGTCAATTCTTTGAGTTGAATCATTTGATTATACGCAGATTTTTAGCGATTACCCATAAAATAACCGGAACACCCAGCAGGGCAGTGATACAGTTGACCGGAAGCAGAAACTTCTTGGCGATGATGTCGCAGAGAAGCATGCTGATGAATCCGGTCAGCATGGTGCCGGGGACGAGTATTCGGTGGTCGGCATTGTTAAACAGTAACCGGGTGACGTGCGGAACAGCCAGTCCGATGAAACCGACAGGGCCGCAGAAGGCGGTGACCGTTCCTGTGAGCAGTGCGGTGGATATGAAAATAAAGGTACGCGAGCGCTTGATATTCATTCCCATGGTCCGCGCATAGTTCTCGCCGAGTAACAGCAGATTTAGTGGTTTGATGCAGGCTACGGAAATCAGCAGCCCCAGGCACAGCATCGGAATCATAATTCCTAGTTGAGTGGCTGTAATGTGGCTTAATGATCCCATTGACCAGAGCGTGAACATTTTCAGTTGTTCGGCAGAACTCAGGTATTGCAGTATCTGGATGATGGCACCTGCCACATATCCGATCATGACCCCCATAATCAGTACACCGAGAATATTTTTTACTTTCCGGCTGACAATGGCTACCCCCAATAAAATGGCAGCTGTTCCTATCCAGCCCGAGCCGACGATACCCAGCGATTGAAGGACCGGAAACTCCGTCCATCCGAGCAGCGGAGCTCCTAGTATAAAGAGCGCTACTCCCAATCCTGCACCGGAACTAACTCCCAGCAGGTAAGGGTCCGCCAATGGATTCTGGAATACCGTTTGCATCTGCAGACCGCTAACGGAGAGCGCCACACCTATCAGTGCCGCTACCACTACCCGTATAAACCGGATGGAAAGGAGAATGTTGCGTGTCATTTCGTCGCATTCGCCTCCGGTGAGTACAGCCCATACTTTAGAGATGGGGATATACGTATCTCCGGTTGCCATATCTATCAGTAATAATAGTACGGCAACCATACTTAGCGTAATGAATAAGAGGGCGGTACGTTTGTGGGGCTGTTTCATTCCAGATGCCTGTAGTAATAGAGTGAGTCGGATACAAGTTCAGGGTGGAAAATATGAATCAGATCGCGCAGTACTATGTCGGGACGTACTACTGCCGATTCCCAGTACTCGTTACCACCGGTAGCGGTCAGTCGCAGATTGTTGTTGTATGCAGTCTTTTCGCGAACGGATTTCGCATCAGTGAATTTAGGATTGACGGCTTTCAGTTCATCCAGTGTAGAAGCCATGCCGACATTAATCCAGTAGTCAGCTTTTTGTATCAGTCCGTAGGCAGTTTCCAGTCCGATGGGGGCGGAGCTGTTGGAAGTGTTCTCCTTATATATATAGTCTGCTCCTGCGTCGTTTACCAGTTGTGCCATATAGCTTTTGGTGGAAGGCATTATCCAGCTATCGTTCCAGGGGGTATTGAACATTACGGTAGGGCGCTGCTCTACCGATGCCGTAAGGTCTTTCAATGTCTGATAGCGTTTCGGAATTTCGCTGAATATTTCGATTCCTTTTTCACGGCTGTCCGTCAGTTCGGACAGAGCAACCATCCATTCGGCTTTGCCGAGCGGTGATTCTTCCAGATATTCGCCTACATACATATAAGGTATAGAGAGTTCTTTCAGTTTGTCCGTTACAGCGGTTTGTGCGTCTCCGATGCCGTATAGCAATACAACGTCGGGTTTCAGGCCCAGCAATAGTTCATAATTCATTTCCGGACCCATGTCTTTAATGGAGTCTTTGTGCGCAATGATATACGGATTGGATACGTAGTCGATGCCCGATACGGCTACAATTCGGTCTGCCTGTCCCAGCGCGTCGAGCATGGCGATGTAGGAAGAAGACATACATACAATCTGTTTTGCTCCGGCAGGAATGGTGGGACCTGTGAATCCGGCGGGTGCCTGTTCGCCATTTCGTGATATGAAGTAAGACATTTCTACATCTTTGGCTCCCTGCCACGGGTTGAATACTTGTATCAGGGTGCTTTGAACGTTTTCTGCACCCAATATTTTAAATCCGGAAGCATATTCCGGTGTATATATATCCTGATTGAATGCTTCGAGAGAAGTCTTCTTGTTTGATACGCAACTTACCAGTAATAGCAAGGAAGCCAGTATGAAAGCGGAGATGGATTGTTTTATCATTTTATTTACATTTAGTTGTAACTGTCTTGTGAACATGTGATGCAAATATATTAATTGTTTTCTAATATGTCATTATTAAGTCTCTATTAAATTAGTTTTAGGCTTCCTCTCCAAGTGAATTAAACATAGGTTTTGCTCCCATGCTCTCACTTTCTGCCTGTATCGCTTTGTTCATCGGCGTTTCAGCTATGGTAGCAACTGTGGTGGCAGAGTGGGAGCAAGCTGTTGCTCTCACTCTGCGTCGCCTTGCAATATGTGGTTTCCTTAATGTTATTGTTTGATTTGCAGGGTGTTAACGCCTGTTGTGTCAACTATTAATGATTGACATGTCAGTCGTTAATAATTGAGAAATCAGGTGTTAATAGCTGATGACTCATGTATTCTTGACTGAAAAATGATTTAGTACTTACTGAAAGAACAGGTTAAGCGAAATTGTAGCTATGGTCAAGTTAATCAAATGGATAGGTGTTTCAGAAAGTTTCAAGCGCTTGAAACACTTTGTTTCACCGTATGAAACACTTTGTTTCATTACTTGGAACACATTGTTTCAAGGCATGAAACAAACGGTTTCCCATCTTGAAACTCAAAGCATCTTAGGGCTTGGGTAGTTTTTCATAAGAAGTAGCTGTGATAGAGAAGTAGATATCTCCTATCAATGCTGTATACAGCCCGCCATCTTCTATTTGCTGTCCGCCTCCATTGTTATTGAAAATCAGATTCGAATACTTACCCACGTGCTCCGATAAATCAAAGTACTTATAAGTAACACCATTGATCTCCCTCGTTCCGGTTACTTGTATGCCCGGCCAACTGTCGCCAATTGCAGCGTCGCCCCAGCCATAGAGAGTCAAAGCTTCCCAACCGGAGTTATCCTGTACATACACGGTGCAATCTTTTATTTCACTACAACCCTCTTCCGAGATGCGGAGATAGTAATCGCGATCTATCGTCAGATTATAGTCTTTCAACTGATTTCCAACGCCGTTATCATTGAATATCAGATTGATATTCTTATTTGTGCAAGCCGGTGTCAAATGGAAACACTTATACGTTGTACCGTTGATTTCCTTCGTTTCTGAAACCTGTATGCCGGGCCAGCTGCTACCAATAGCCGCTTCTCCATAGCCATCCAGTTCTGACTCATCATGTAAAAGACTCATTAACTTTTGTCTTAAAGTAAGCCAGTTCTTATTAACATTTTCCGTAAACCATCCACCTATGCTGTCTACATAAAGGGAATAGCTTGTACCGTGTGTTGCAGGATCTATCTCCTCACACTTCTCAGGAGTTATGCTGAAATAGAAATCGCGGCTAAAAGTGATGTTCTTTACGAAAGACAGCACGAGTCCCGGATCGTCTTCCTTTTTGTTATTATTAAATGTCAGCTTCAGACTCTGATTCATCAATTCCACATCGGTTTCAAAGTATTTATAAACTACTCCGTTGATTTCCTTCGTTCCGGCAGGTTCGAGTCCCGGCCAGTCTTCATTGTTATCACCTGCCCCGGAGATGTAAAGTGCCAGATCTCCCCAACCAGACTGGTCATCCACATAGATGCAATAACTTGCTTCCGGGTCTATCTCTTCAAAGCCTTTATCGGTAATGCGGAAGTAGAAGTTTCTGTTGAGTGTCACCACCGGACCGTCAAACTGCTTTCCATCATTATTATTGAAAATTAGATTCACACCTTCATAACCATCCAGAGCTTTCCCCATATCGAAGTATTTATAAGTAACCCCATTGATCACTTCCGTACCTTTCACCGCAATACCCGGCCAAGCAGGTGTTACATCACCGGCACCGGCCCAACCGTACAAGTAAAGATTATCCCAACCGGACTTATCAGCCACATAAACCACAAAGCCATCATGTCCTTCTTCTTCTGTATTAAAGTAAGCCTCCCAGCGGTCTACCCATACATTGGTACGGGTTCCCACCTTTACATCCAACTGATGCACCACAGCTTCATTCTTCACCGAACGTTCCTCACCTTTCGAGGCCGATACGAAGTAAAAACCGTCTGCCAGTGTCTTTCCATCTTTGAAAGTAGAAGGTAGCAGATAGATTCCCCACTTGGATTCACTACCGGTAGCTTTCTCCAACTGCCATTCCAGATTACCTACAGCAGCTTCGGCTCCTCCGTTGAAGTCGCCCACAATGTAGTATTCGTCATCGGCAGCACTGCCTTTCGGCATGATGACTTCCAGCAATATAGCGTTCGCCTTGATTTCGAACTGAGGCAGTTCATCATCGAATATAATCGTATCTGTATCGTCGCACCCGTTGAGCAGAGCAAACAACGGCAACATAAACAGCCAATAAATTATCTTTTTCATGGATTTTCTGTTTTTGAGTTATTTATAATTCGGGTTCTGTATCAGTCCTTGATTGACAAGCAATGCAGAAGCAGGCAACGGATACCACTCATATTTACGATCACGCTTGGCGGGATAGAGTTGACCATTGTCCGTGGCACGTCCGAAGAACCACCACTGGCCTTGCGTGAATTTGTCGAAACGACGCAGGTCTGTACGGCGGCGGCGACCTTCATTCAGGAATTCAACACCCCACTGACTCAACATCCAGTCCATATCGAAAGCAGTGAAGCCACGGCCCGGTTTGTCTTTCACGTCTGCCCAGTCGCCGGCACTGAAGTAACGTTTACGTACTTCGTTCACCAGTTCTTTGGCCTTGTCGGCTTGTCCGGCACGCATTTCACACTCTGCCAGCATATAGTACACTTCGCTCAGGCGGAATTCCACTTCATCGATGTTCTGAAAGTCGATGGCTGCGGAAGTAGGATATACCGGATACTTCACCAGACGGAGGCCGGAGTTCGTCTCACCCCAACGCGGTGACATGACGGTTTCCAAGTTGCGTCCGAGGTTCATAAACGTACCTACCTGGTCTACATACGCCAAGTCTTGTCCGTCACGGTCGGCATCGGCTTTCAAGGCCTCACCCTTACCATAGTTAGCTTTTATGGTACCTTTCAGGAAGATACCGCTGTAGCCATTCTTCTTATCATAATTATAGTTCTTTTTACGGATGTCACGGTCGTCGAAGCGTTCGTAGACTGCACCCAGTTTATCACCGTAAGCCGCATCGAGGAAGCAGGTAGCTCCCTGTGTACCTCCCAATTCATTCACCGTTCCCGCATTGTCATACGAAGGAACCAGACAAGTACAGTTCCAACCACTCTGACTGTAAGTGCCTCCGAAATAATCCCAGATATTATAAGGATAGAAAGTCATGCGCATCCATCCCATATTCAGTTTACCGTCTTCGCAGGCAAAAGCCATGATGACTTCGGGACATTCCGTATTATTGATAGAGTAAATATCGCGGTAATCCTTTGCCAATTCATATTTTCCATATTTACCGCTGATTATTTCACGGCACAGTTCGGCACATTCGGTATAGTGGCTTTCTTTGATGAACACTTCGGCATTCAGCAACAGACGGGCCTTGATCATACGGTTCACGGCCTTGTTCATGCGGTTCACCTGATTTTCGACCATTCCTTCGTAGCAATCATCCAGCTCGGTAGCAATGAAGTTATAAATCTTCTTGCAACTTGTATCGAAGTCCGGGTCGGCAGTGGGTGGCAATTCACCGTCTACGGTGGCCGGTTCAATATTCAGCGGCAATGCACCACCCCAGATTTCGAAGATATTATAATAAGCCCAGGCACGGAGTGTACGTACTTCGCCTTCATAAGCTTTCAGCTTCTCATCAGTCATCTTCAGGTCGGCAGAAGTTAGCTTTCCCATATCAGCCAATAAGGTGTTACACAGGCCGATAGTGGTCCATGCATTCTCCCAGGCACTACGGATAATCTTGGCATCGGGAGTCCAGTTCTGAATGGAGAAGATAAACTTTTCACCTTCATCATATCCCCACTGACCGCCATTCCATACACGCCAAGTCACTTGATCGGCAGGAAATTCCTGCATGTACCAGAAGTATTCGGCATAACTGGTAGCACCTGTGGAATAAATAGTAGCTACCGCACTCTTCACACTATTCTCGTCCTGATAATAGACGCCGGAGTCTACACGGTCGAACACTTCTTCCGTAAGGTCGAAGCAACCGCTCAATGAACAACCCAGAATGATTGCCAACAGACATTTATATTTCAGATATTTCATAATTCTTTTCTGTATTTAGTTATTAAAGGAGTTGACAAGGCTTCAGGCGACAAGTTGACAAGGGGAAATGACTCTCTTACTAAACGAAACTATTATCCTCGTTCCCTTGTTAACTGCAACCTTGTTAACTATATCTATTTGAAACGGATATTCAAGCCTACGCTCAACTGAGTAGCCGAAGGATAGGCACTGTTCGTATCTACACCCGGAGTCAGTCCGTTGATGGCAACGGCTGAGGGATCGTTACCGGAATAACCGGTCAGCGTAAACAGATTCTTAGCTGTCAGATAAACTCTCATACCTTTGATAAACTTGTTTTCTTTCGGAGTGATGGTATATCCCAGAGTCAGGTTATCCAGCTTAAAGTAATCACCCTTTTCAAGGAAGAAAGAAGAGATTACACCGCCACCGGTTGTAATATCCGCATCTTTTCCATAAGCATCGCGCAGCACATTGTCCGTACCGCAACCTTTCAGACCCATTCCGTAACGACGCATATTGAAGATTTCAAAACCGAAAGCACCGTTGAACATCAGGCTCAGGTCGAAGTTCTTATAACGGAGCGTATTACTCCAGGAAAAATAAGAGGTCGGCGTACCATTACCGATATGGCGTTTGTACTTCACATCTGCCTTGGATACAGGAACTTTTTCGCCTTCATCGGTATAAATCATCATATCGCCATTCTCTACACCGGCATACTCGTAGCCATAGAACTGGCCGATCTTGCTGCCTTCTTCCACGCGGAAGAAGTATTCACTGGTACCTACACCCGGCTTCTGATACAGTTCCACATAAGAAGCTTTGTACAGGCTGTTGGAGAGTTTATCCAGTTTCGTAGTGCCGTAAGAGTAGTTGATACCCGTTGTCCATTCAACGGGAGTTCCTTTGAAAGCATCGCCTTCCAGAGAAACTTCGATACCACGATTCACAGTGGTTCCTACGTTTACCAGAATTGTAGAGTAGATGTAGGGAGGCTGTGGAGCCGTATAGTTATAAAGCAAGTCGCGTGACTGGCGGTCGAACCATTCAACAGAACCACGCAATCTGTTCCACAAGGCAAAGTCAACACCGATGTTCATACTGACACTCTTTTCCCAGCCCAGTTTGGAATTGGCATTCACTGAAGGAGCATAACCTGTTACCCAGGCACCGTCCATCAGATAGGTATCCGTAACATTCAACTGGGCATTTTTATGAGAGCCGTAAGTGGCTAATGACTGGTAACAATCGAAGTCCGAACGACCTGTTACACCATAGGAAACACGGGGTTTCAAACTCTGAACGATGTTTTGGTGGTCTTTCAGGAAACCCATATTCGCCATTTCCCAGGCAAGAGAAAGAGACGGGAAAGCACCCCATTTATGATCTGCACCGAATTTCGTAGAGCCTTCGTAGCGGATGGAGGCGGAAGCAATCAACAGATTCTTCCAATTATAGTTGATACGTCCGAAGACACCGATCAGTTTGGCAAGAGATTTACCAGTACCCATACTTGCTTTTCCTTTGGCAAGGTAAGAACCGCTTCCAAGATTATTCCAGAGAATATCATCGAAATTGAAATCACTGTTTCCGGCTTGCAGGCGTTCCCAGGTGGTTTGCTCATAATTGTAACCTACCATTGCCTTGAAGTTGTGATCACCCAGATCCAACGAGTAGTTACCCAACCACTCCAGGCGGGACGTGTACCACTTCTGGTAAGTCACTTCTGCACGTCCGTTATAACCGTTCCAGTAAGATTCACCGGCAGTGGAAGGGGTATAATAGTGTTGTTTCAGATCGTTGTAGTGCAAAGAGTAGCTCAATGAAGTATTCAGCATTTGCTTTTCCGAACGGATCAGGTTGACTTTTACCTCAGCAGTACCCAGCAGGTAAACACGCTGACCGTTATTGTCGATTTCTTTCAGTTCCTGCACCGGGTTGCGTGCTCCGGTAGGAGAAGTAGGTTGGAAGTAAGTTCCGTCCTCGTTATACAAAGGCATGGTAGGGTTCATGCTCAGGGCAGTATCGAACATACCGTCGTTACCCCATACTTCATTCACGCGACGGGCGTTGAGTGAACCGTTCAGTTCTACGATTCCATCCATCATACGCTGGTTCAGGACGAAGCGTCCACCGAATTCTTCACGACTGCTGTTCAGATCGAGGCCGGTTGCTTTCTTATAATTAAAAGAAGCGCCATAGTATCCGTTCTTGGTACTGCCGTCGATAGAAAGATATTGGTTGTTATCATAAGAGAAATCACGCAGCAAGAGGTCATACCAATCAGTAGAATACCCATAATCCGTTGCACGACGGGAACGACGGAATTCGTCTGCACTCAAAATATCCGGACCGCTCTTTGCCAGATTCACACCGAACCAGCTGTCGTAAGTCACTTGGGCACGTCCGGCTTCTCCGGCTCCCTTACGTGTAGTAATCAGAATCACACCATTGGCACCGCGTGTTCCGTAGATGGCAGCGGAAGCGGCATCTTTCAGTACGGTCATCGACTCAATGTCCTGTGCTGCCAGGTTGCGGATATCGCCACCTGCCACACCATCAATTACCACCAACGGGTCATTGGATGCCGAAATAGATGTTGCACCACGAATCTGAAGAGAGGAACTTGCATTCGGATTGGCTGCCGCCGTATTGTTTACGGTCAAACCGGCAACTTTACCGGTCAGCATCTCCATCGGATTGTTCATAGAACCTTGCAGGAACTTCGATCTGTCTACCTGCACAATGGAACTGGAAAGCTCTTTCTTGCTCAATGAACCGTAGCCCACCACAACGACTTCATCCAGTGCCTGAGCGTCTTCTGACAGCACTACATTGATTTCCTGACGTCCACTACAGGGGATCTCTTGTGTTTTGTAGCCAATAAAGGAGAAAACAAGGACGGAAGAAGGCTTCACGCCCGACAAAGTGTAATTACCGTCAATATCGGTAATGATACCATTAGTTGTACCTCTCACGGTTACGTTAGCACCGATTACAGTTTCACCCGTGGTATCCGTTACTTTTCCTTTCACGGTTAAATCCTGGGCAAAGGATGCCACTGCAAAAAGTAATCCGGTCATGAGAAGAAGAGACCGGCACAAACATAACTTTGTTCTTTTTACATTCATACTATTAGTTTTTAGATTAGCAATCATTCTGTTCACCTCCACAGGTTGAGGCGACAGTGCAAATGTCTGTAAAAAGAAGGAGAAAAGAAAAGAGGACTAAAGAAAATCTAGATTAACAAAAGGATCAAAATACTATATATCAGCGAGATAAAACAAATAAAGAGCGTTAAAAAACTAAATGAAAACAAAGAAAGCAGAATAGAAAAAACGGGATTTTGGGTTCATTTCGGAGGGGTTATGAGGGAAAGTCGACAAGGGGACGAGTTGACAAGGGAACAAGGGGCTGCGC
>ERZ780177.3918-NODE-3918-length-10712-cov-3.316693_pt1 | contig 10712 bp, 10 predicted proteins | sample MGYA00510973_ERZ780177 | MGnify/ENA primary metagenome ERZ780177 (study PRJEB29588, sample SAMEA2144396) | human gut metagenome | biome: human gut; feature: human-associated habitat; material: faeces | place: Denmark | collected 2008/2010 ...
GCTGGACCGCCCCGTGAGCGGTCTTGTTGTATTTGCCAAGACCAGCAAGGCGTTGTCCCGCCTCAATGAAATGTTCAAAACCAGTGAGGTGAAGAAGACTTACTGGGCTATCGTAAAGAATGCCCCGAAGGAGCCGGAAGGAGAACTGGTGAACTATCTGGTGCGCAATGAGAAGCAGAATAAGAGTTATGCTTATGATAAGGAAGTGCCGAAGAGTAAAAAGGCTATCCTGCACTATCGGTTGATAGGTAAGTCGGATAATTACTTTCTGCTGGAAGTAGACCTGAAGACTGGGCGACATCATCAGATACGATGCCAGTTGGCAAAGATGGGATGTCCTATCAAGGGAGATTTGAAGTATGGCTTTGCCCGTTCCAATCCGGATGGAAGTATTTGCCTGCATGCACGGCATATCAGTTTTGTGCATCCGGTATCTAAAGAAATGATTGAAGTGGAGGCACCTGTACCACTGACGAATCTTTGGCAAGGCTTTCAGATGATATAAAAGAATCTCACCACAGAGTAACACAGAGTCTCACGGAGTTTTATTTCTAATTGATTAAATTCCGTGAGACTCTGTGTTACTCTGTGGTGAGATCTTTGTATCAGAAGCGTGGCTTCACATATTTATCCTGAGAGGAAGTAAAACGTAATCCCGGTATGCTGTTACTCTTTCTTGGGAAGCTGATGGACTTGATAAGCGAATAATCATCCGCATCCAGTGCAAAATATTCGTCCGCATCGGCTGTTTTCACACAAACCGTCCAGTCGAACATATTTCCGAAGATAGACAGGGCATCCTCTTCAGGGTTGAAGGAAGGAACTCCGGTCTTGATCACATCATAAGTCTTATTGTTCAGTACATAGAAGTTGTTATCCATATCGGTCAGGAAACCCAGCGTCTTGCGATCCTTGAACTCCGTGATGAAAAGATACTTCGCATTTAAGCCTTCCGGCAGGGAAATGGCACGTACATACGGGCGCCCTTTCGTCTGTTTCAGATGGAAAAGTTTTCCCTCATTATCCAGAATCAGATAACCTTCATCGTACTCCTTGCGAGTGGTGGGATTACCCGCCAACCGGCGGGCAGGGAATTTAAACCCTTTCTTCACCATAGCCTCTGTGAACAGTTGGCTTTTGTCTGTATCTATCGTATTGGTTTTCATACCGATAAATTCAAGACCTTTCGAGGTGACGCGGAATACATCATCGGGCATACTCAGGTCCACACGTCCCGACATACTTTCCAACAAAGGATAAAGCTCTATCTTGGAGGCATTGATATCCGAAGCTGCCGAGCGGAAGCTGAAATTCGTAAGCTGCACCTCGCGCGGAGTGACGGCAACACCATTGATGCTGTCCGGGAACCGCTCATCCGCCATAAGCTGGCGCATGTAGAAGAACGGGAGAATACTGTCCGTCTGCTCCTGTGTATATACATTGCCGGACTGGTCGCGTCGTACCACGCCTTTACCATCTTCATTGCCCATGGAGAGGAAGTCGCCGAGGACACTACTGTACATGGAGAAAGGAATCTTCGATGGCTTTGCCGCAAAGAAAGAATAACACCAAGGCAACTGCCAGATAATGAGCAATGCAATGGTGATGTATAAGAATATTTGACTAAAACGTTTCATTGTCTTTTTCGTTCTTAATAGTGAATGTATAACCTGTTAATCTTGTTCTCCTGCCTTGAACCGTGCAATGGAGAGCCATGAGAGACTTGCCGTGAGCAGGGTGTAGATTGCCAGCCAGGGCAGGAAAGCGTTGTAGGCTTCCGGTGCCGGAGCCAGGAAGAAGATACGCAACAGCAATACAGAGATTACCAGATTGAGGACGCGGCGTTTCCAGGTCGGTTCCAGGCATATCCATGAAATCAGAAGATAAGCGGCAATACCTGCCAAATACCAGGGAAGAGCTGTCAGCAGAATCCGCGAATAAAGTTCCGGAGCCAGGACGCCTTGCATGTAAACCGTCATCAGCACGTAGTTGGCGGCAAAGCAGATCAGTAACACTACCAGTCCGTAGAGCAGCATCAGGTTAATCATCCGCAGTTGCGGGTAGGGCAGATGCAATGTCAGTTTCAGGCATTTATGGTGCATTTCGGGTACGAATTGTACCAGAGCAAGCAGTATCCCGACCAATAGAGGAATAAATTCCAGTAAATCCACGAATACGGTATCCCGTGACAGCATAACTTCCCAAACGTGTTCCACGCCTTTCATGCTGGCAACACGATTGATGCGCAACATCGAGTATCCGGCAAAACCGAGCGTTACAAGCAGTGCAAGCAACAGATACCAGCGGGTTTTAATCCATTCTTTATAAAATATAGCGTTCATGTTAGTTAATTATGAATTATGAGTTATTAATTATGAATTATGGGTTATGAATCGTGAAGTAGAAACAGACTTCCTGCTCTGCATAGTAATTCATAATTCATCATTTAATCAGTATTTTCCCGTCAGTCCGATAAAAGCATCTTCCAGGTTTACAGTCTCGCATTTCAAATCGCTGTAAGGCATTTGCAGGGCTCTGAAACGTGTTTCTACTTCTTGTTGAGGCAGGAACGAGAAGGTTTCCAGCGTATTTCTGATAAGGGACGGATGGTAGAAGTCTTTATCTTCCGGCATCTTGTAACCCTCGGGCAATGTGCAGGTATAGCGGCGTATCGTGTCCAACAGTTCCTTTACGGGCTGCTGGATGAGGATACGTCCGTAATCCATGATGATGCAGTCGTCTACCAGGCGTTCCATATCCTGAATGATGTGCGAGGTCAGGAAAACAGTTTTGTTTTCCGAGCGGGCATAGTCACGCAGATAGTCCACGAAGAGACGGCGGTAGCCGGGGTCCAGACCGAGAGAGAAATCGTCCAGTACCAGCAATTCCGGATTTTGCGCCAGGATAAGTCCCAGTGCCACTTGCGAACGTTGTCCGCACGACATACGCGAGATGCGCTGTCCGGGAGCTACTTTCAGTTTGTCCATCAGGTCGTAGTACGCTTCTTTGCGCCACTGTCCCGGATAGAAAGCAGAATAAAACTTCTCAATCTCCCGGATGGTCATGAACTGATATTGCACGTGTCCCTCGATGAGCAGGCCGATGTTACGGCGTGTTGAGGGGTGCATGGCCTGAATCTCCTGTCCGAAGATGGAGCATTGGCCGGAGCGGGGTTTCAGGTAACCGCTCAATATATTGATCGTTGTGGTTTTTCCTGTACCATTCTTCCCCAGCAGTCCCAGGATGCGCCCTTTAGGCACGCTGAAGCTGAGGTTTTCGTAAATTAACCGTTTGCCATAATAGTGCGTCAGGTTATTGCATTCAATGATATTCTCCATTGATATCTTTTGTTTTTAGTATTGAACCTATTTTAATTACTCGTTAGCTGCATGGATTGATCTCGGAACTCCTGTAGGTAATTCTGTTTACCCCAAATGGTAACTCCATTTACATGCCGGGGTAAAGACCGTTACATACCGAGGTAAAGAGCGTTACAATACGGGGTAAAGGTCGTTACATCCTGCGGTAAATGCTTTTACCTCTTGTGGTAAATGCTCGGTAAATGCAATGCTTTGATAATTAGATTGCTAACCAATGTTTATACTTCAGGCTATATGCGAAGCTTGAGTCGTTTATAGAAATAGAAAAAGTAGCGGAATCAGTATACCTGCTGCAAGTTCTATACCTCCTCGTCCCCACAAGCCTTTTGGTCCTTTCAGCATCACCATTCCCGTGACGGTAATAATGATGAGTCCTACGGCAAACACATCTGCGAAGTGAGTCCACCATCTTCCGGGATTGTAATGCAGCTTGGTCAGGGCGCTTATCAACGGACGACGTGTCAGCTTCTCGTAAACGGCTTGCTTGGTCTGCAGATTGACCATCAGGTTGGAACCGCCTTTCAGGAATACCTTCATCTGTTTTTCCTTCGGGAAGTAATGTTTGGTATAGTTTTTCTCTTCACCAAGTGGTGCCAGCAGTTTCAGGACATCATCCTTTTTCATTCCGGCCTGCGGGGGCATCACTTCGGTAATGGTATATTCTTGTCGTTCTACCGAGTAATTGGGATTGATCGTATTCCGGTGGTTCATCACAATTCCGGAGATGGCATATATCAATACCATCCCCGAGAAGAAGAATGAGAGGTCCCGGTGGATTGTCCGGCTCCATTTCCGAAATGCGGTTCCCGCCTTACTGAATTTCATAGTTGGCGGCTTCCATATAATAGAATGACAGATAGGGCTTTCCTGATTCGGCCTGACGCTTGGCTATTTTGGCGCGGAAGTCGGCGATACGTGCTTCGGGCGTATTGGCTGTTTCGCCGCGTGCTTTCTTCTCAGTGCTGCATCCGGCTTCGCCTTCACCGTGCTTTTCGGCAGCGGCAGCTTTCAAGCGTGATTCCCATTGTTGCAGATAAGCTTCGTCCACACGTTGTTCTTTCAGGGTTCCGGTGACGCGGACGATGCTGTTGACGCACTTCGTATCGAAAGAGCCCAGTTTGGCTGCTTCTACACGAATGGTCTGTGTGTCGTCGCTACCCATCAGGAAGATTTTGGTGGCGCCGTGCTTGCAGGCATGCGTACATACACCTTCGATGGTAACTTCCTGGTCGGTTAGTGACTCGGCGTTAGCCAGAAGATCGTCTATTTCCATTGCACCGGTGGTCTGTTCGGTGGTTGCGGTTTCTTGCAATCCTCGATAAAGATGTTCCGTACGCCACCGGACATTTCACTACCGATGGTAATGGCCCACCGGGCGAAGTGGCAGTTACGGATAATCACATTTTCCGTGGCTTGGCCGATGCGCCAGCCATCCTGGTCGCGTCCTGATTTTATGGCGATACCATCATCTCCCACATTGAAGTCCATGTTCTCAATCAGTACGTTCGTGCTTGATTCCGGATCACAACCATCGTTGTTGTAGTTGTTACTGTCTATATATACATTGCGTACGGTGACATTGTCGCAGAATACAGGATGGATAATCCAGAACGGAGAATCGTAGATCTGTACATCTTCTACAAGTACATTCTTGCAGCCGTAGAATTGTATCATGCATGGGCGCAGGTAATATCCCTCTCCGAATACGCGTTCGTATACCGGGATGGAATCGATACCCATCTGGCGCAAGCGATCCAGGGCAGGACCTTGCAGGGCGTGCCAACCATTGAAAGTTACAGCTCCGTTGCCGTCAATTGTGCCTTTGCCGGTCAGGGCGACATTGGTACACTGGTAGGCATAGATGAAAGGAGAGTAGTTAAAACATTCCGTTCCTTCCCATTTGGTCAATACCATGGGGAGATAGTCAGAGGCCACGGTCGAGAATTCCAGACGTGCGCCATCTGCAACGTGCAGGTTTACATTACTTTTCAGCAAGATGGCGCCTTTACTGAAATAGTTTCCGGCAGGGATGAGAACGGTGCCGCCACCATTTGTATTACATTGATTGATGGCTTCCAATATGGCAGGTCGGCTGTCAAAACTCGTATCGCTTTTTGCCCCGTAGGCAGTTACGTCATATATACTGTCCGGAAAAGTAGGCGGAACAATGTTCTTCAGGATTTCGGGAACTTTTGCCCATTCACCGGATTCTTTGCGGGTAGTTGCAGTGCTGCTACATGCCGCCCATAGAATGGGGAGTAGACAGGCTAAAAAAGCTAATTTCTTCATGGTATTCAATATAAATAATGTGTGTGGCAAAAATACCTGTTTTTTTTGTAAGATCAACGCCGCTGTATTGTATTAATTATTATTTTTGTACAATTGGTAATCTTAAAAAGTCAAATCATGAAACACGGGCTATTTATTTTCTGCATGCTTATTTCTTTATGCTTCCCGATGGCTTTTTCACAACAAGCTACTACTGTAATTAAGCCTGACCTGAAGTATGGCAAACCCTCCAAGGAGGAACTATCACTGGAGACATACGCTCCTGACACTACCGCAGTGGCAGTTTATCTGTTTCATAAAGGCAAGAGCGGTTTTACTTATAATGATAAATTTGAATTGTATACGGAACATTGGGTACGCATCAAGATATTGAAGCCGCAAGGTGTTTCACAAGCTGATGTAGCCATTCCTTATTATGTGCCTTCTGACAGAGATAAGGAGAAAGACCGCATCTCCGATCTGGACGGATGTTCCTATAATCTGGAAAATGGGAAACTTGTTAAAACCCGTCTGAAGCGGGAGCTCGTTTCCGATGAGAGGCTGAATACCTATCACAGAGTACTGAAGTTTTCATTGCCTGCTGTCAAGGTCGGGACAGTTATCGAATATCACTATAAAATGACTTCCGACTATTCCGTACACATAGACAACTGGATGATGCAGGAAGAAATTCCCGTAGTATACAATCAATACGAAATAACTATTCCTCATGTATTTGTATATAACATAGAGTTTAGAGGGCGCCAATATATAGATGTTCTGGAAGAGAAAGGTTCGGTACAAGCCGCACAACATACAACAAGTGGCGTAGCGAGAGTGTCGCATGACTTTACTATTTCGGCACAGAAGCTTACGTTTACTTCCCAAAATCTGCCTGCCATCCGCCAGGATGAATCTTTTTGCTGGTGTCCGGAAGATTATAGAATACAGGTTAGTTTCGATTTGCAAGGAACCAATTATCCGGATGAAGGCTACAAACCTTACAGCCAGAACTGGGAGGATGTGGATAAACAACTGACCCGGGAGGAGAACGAAGGCTTTGGTAAACACTTGTTGTGGAAAAGTCCGTACCTTGAAGAGATTCGGCAACTCAACCAATCGGGCAATTTGACTTTTAATCAAAAAGTTATAGGTGTTTTCCAATTGCTGAAGCAAAAGTTGTCTTGGAATGGAGAGTATAAACTTTACAGTGAGAATCTGGAGAAGGTACTTAAAGCCGGAACCGGCAGTAATGCCGATTTGAATTTTATTTTTATCAGTATGCTCAGAAGCTACGGCATCAAGGCCTATCCTGTGGTCATGAGCCGGCGTTCCGGGGGAATGTTGCCGTCTAACTTTCCCTCTCTTCAGAAATTGAACACTTTCGTAGTGGCTATTTATGATGAGGCAAGAGGAAAGTATGTTTATCTGGATAGTTCGATGGAGGTACCGGCTCTCAATGTGCTGCCCATTGAATTGTCGGTGACCAAAGCACGTATGCTTTCTGCCGATATACCGGAAAAACAAAAGTGGGTGAACTTGCAGGAAATATCTACCAATCAAGTTTTCATGAAAATCAGTGCTAATGCCCGGGAGAATCTGATAACCGGACGTCGGACTACCATTCTGAAGGGACATCAAGCTTTAGAACACCGGAAAGAGAACCAGGCGAAAGACTCTCTTGTGAATAAACAGGAATTGATGAAAGAAAAACTGACGGTTACTAATCTGAAGCTAACAGATAAGGAAGATAACTTCACAACTATACAGGAAGAATTTGATTTTGTACTTGAGGCGGAAAAGTCGGATGACCATATATATATTAATCCGATTCTTTTTCCGCAATTGACAAAGAACCCGTTTATACAATCGGAGCGGATCCTTCCGGTAGAGTTCCCTTATCCGTCAAAAGTCACTCTCTCTTGTGCGCTGACGCTTCCTGAAGGCTATGAGGTGGAAGAAATCCCCCACACGCAAGTGATAAAGACTGAAGACGGCAAGCTGCAATGCAAATATGCAATCCAAAGAAACAGGAACAACGTCATTGTGAATTATACATTCATTTTGTCTTCCTCGGTCGTGCCTTCCGAATATTATGGACAGTTGCAGCAGATATGGAACAAGGCGGTGGAGATGAATCAGGCTCTCATTGTACTGAAAAAGGAGCTTCCGAAGGATTAAATTATCTTTCTTCGTAAAACCTTATTCCTTCATGTGTGGTACATCAGCGATAAATTCATTAGTTTTGCCGAAAGAAAAAATGAAAGATATGGATAAGATAAGAACCGGATTGGCTGCCTTTGGAATGTCGGGACAAGTATTTCATGCTCCTTTTATTTCCACAAATCCTCATTTTGAGTTGACTGCTGTCACTGAGCGTAGTAAAGAATTGTCACGGGCGAAGTATCCGCAATCCCGTATTGTGCGTAGTTTTGATGAGTTGATAGGGATGGAAGAACTGGAGTTAGTGGTAGTGAATACCCCTGACAGTTCCCATTACGAATATGCCCATCGTGCTCTCGAAGCCGGAAAACATGTTATCGTTGAAAAACCTTTCACCACTACTGTAGAGGAAGGTGAAGAACTCGTAGCCCTTGCTGCGGAAAAAGAACTGACCTTAAGTGTTTACCAGAATCGTCGTTGGGATTGTGATTTCCTGACCGTGAAAGAAATATTGGCTCAGGGATTGTTGGGCCGTCTGGTCGAATTTGAATCAACCTTTCCCCGCTATCGGAATTTCATCAAGCCGAATACTTGGAAAGAAACCGGCGAGAATGGTGGTGGTCTGACTTATAATCTGGGTGCCCATGTCATCGACCAGGCTGTTCAACTATTTGGTATGCCCGAAGCTGTATTTGCTGATATTGCAACTTTACGTACCGGTGGTAAAGTAGATGATTATTTTATCATCCATCTGATGAAACCTGCCCGGATGCCGGAAGTGAAAATCACCTTGAAAGCCAGCTATCTGATGTGTGAGAATGAGCCTCGCTTTGTTCTTCATGGAACGGAAGGCTCTTATGTGAAGTATGGTCTTGATCCTCAAGAGGCGGATCTGACTAAAGGTATGTTGCCGGATACTCCGCATTGGGGAGAAGAGGATGAATCCCAATGGGGAATACTCCATACGGAAACAGATGGTAATGTGGTGCGGAAACCTTATCCGACCCTTCCCGGAAACTACGCTGCTTTTTATGAGAATATTTATCAGCATATCCGGAATGGAGCGGTGTTGCAAAGTGATGCGTGCGGAGTGCTTGGCGTTATCCGCCTGATTGAGGCGGCATGGGAGAGTAGCCGTACAGGGAATGTTATAAAGTTGTAATTTGGCTTATGGATAAGAAAGCAATCGTCCTTTCCGTTGCCGGTTCCGACAGTTCCGGTGGCGCGGGCATACAGGCAGATATAAAAGCTATCTCGGCACTTGGAGGTTATGCAGCTACTGCTATCACGGCCATTACGGTGCAGAATACATTGGGTGTGCAAGCTGTTCATCCTGTTGCGGCAGAGCTGGTAGGCCAACAGATGCAGGCGGTGATGGAAGACTTGCAACCGGATGCCATTAAAATAGGTATGACTGGAAACGTAGAGATTATTTATGAAATAGTACGGATACTGCGTCGCTATTCTCCCCGGAAAGTGGTTTTCGATCCGGTGATGGTTTCTACCAGCGGGCATAGTCTGATGACGGATGAGGCATTGGAAGCCATTCGTACTAAGTTGATTCCGAAAGTAACTCTCGTAACTCCTAATCTGCACGAAACAGAAGTATTGTTGCAACAACCGGTTCAGACGATTGATGAAATGGAGGATGCCGCATGCCGGTTATTCGAAAAATATAACTGTGCTTTTCTTATTAAAGGAGGTCATCTGACCGGTCATGAAATGTGCGATGTACTTTATGATGGAAAAGAACTGAATATTTTTGGTGGCAGGCGTATTCATTCCGCCAACCTGCACGGTACGGGATGTACGCTTTCATCCGCCATTGCCACTTTTCTGGCGCAAGGATCATCCTTGTATGAAGCAGTGGAACAGGCCAAAGAATACATTTCCTGTGCTATTGAAGCCGGGAAGAATTTACGTATAGGGCAGGGGAATGGTCCTTTGTGGCATTTCCCGTTTCCGATGCCTCCGGTAAATGAAGGATAGAAAAATGAAACTGATTATTATCACCTCTCCGGATTTTATTCCGGATGAAGCACGCATCGTCACTGAGTTATTTAAAGCCGGACTGGACTTGCTGCATGTACGCAAACCGGATGCGGATGTTCATGCGGTAGAAAATCTGCTGCAAGGTATTGCTCCGGAATATAGAACCCGGATTGTCATTCATGATTTCTTCTCTTTAAAAGATAAGTATCTTTTAGGCGGAATTCACTTGAATTCCCGTCATCCGGAGGCACCAGCAAATTATGAGGGAATACTGAGTCGTGCCTGCCATAGCTTGGAAGAAGTGGAAACTACAGTCTCCCTGTTCAATTATGTGCTTATGAGTCCTGTTTACGATAGCATTTCCAAACAGGGATATCGCTCGGGATATTCAAAGGATGAGTTGAAACAAGCACAGGAAAGCGGGGTCATCCATGAAAAGGTAGTAGCCTTAGGCGGAATAAGTGAGGTGAACCTTGCGGAAATAAAGTCTCTTGGCTTTGGCGGTGCAGCTTTATTAGGAGATATCTGGAACCGTTACCATACGTGGAAAGATGCCGAAGAGTTGCTTGCTCATTTCAGGAGGCTGAAAAAGATTGCAGGATAAGTCTATACAAGGGTATGCCGGAGATCACCACAGATTACACAGATTTTCACAGATAAAAAGAAAAAGGAATTGATTCTCAATATTTATAATCGGCACTATAAAATATTTTGTGTAAATGGAAAATACGGGATTCAGGTTGAGTTCCGTATTTTTTATTTTATAGCTTTGCAAAATGAAGAAGATTATGAAAGAAAAGAATCAAGTAGTGCCTGATGAGGTATTAAGCAAGGAGTTCCTTAGCCAGTTCAAGACAGAAGCCGATGTGAGCAAGTTTCTGAAGCAGTTGCATGCCCAAGTGTTGGAAA
>ERZ780177.3919-NODE-3919-length-10709-cov-5.415994_pt1 | contig 10709 bp, 9 predicted proteins | sample MGYA00510973_ERZ780177 | MGnify/ENA primary metagenome ERZ780177 (study PRJEB29588, sample SAMEA2144396) | human gut metagenome | biome: human gut; feature: human-associated habitat; material: faeces | place: Denmark | collected 2008/2010 ...
TCTAACGGTAATTTTAGGAATCATTTTGTATATATTTTTTTCTAAATTATATATTCTTCTAGCTACACTGGCATTTTCTGTTGAAATTTTTATTGTATCTAAAATTTGAGATGAATTACTTACTATAGCTGATAGTTCAGATATTTGTTCAATTTGATTGGCTTCATTTATTTCTTTTTTACTTATTTCGTTTTTTACGTTACTTGTAAATGACATATACCTATAATAAGAATGTAAATATATTTAAAGCCACCTTTATTACATCATGTCTTAACATATCGTCTTCTATTTTTATCAAGTTGTCAGATATAATTTGAACTCCTAATTTTTCAACTTCTTTTTTATCGAATATAACAGGATCTTTTTGCTCTAAAGTTTGATATTTTTCTGCTATATCAACGTCTATATGTCCATCGTTTACTATAACAACATCTACTTTTCGTTTTCCTAAATATTCATTCAATACTTTTATGTGATCACTTACTGTAAAATCATCTGTTTCACCAGGCTGAGTAACTATATTACATACATACATTATTTTTGCATTTGATAAATACATAGCTTCTTTTACTTCTGGTGATATTAAGTTTGGTATTATACTTGTATATAAACTTCCCATACTTAAAATAATAAGGTCTGCTGTTTTGATTGATTCAATTGCTTCTGGTGTTATCTGTGGATTTTCTTTATAATAAACTTTTTTTATTTTTAATGGTGATTCTGTTATATAATGTTCACCATTTACTATACTACCATCCTCCATAATAGCGGATAAAACAATATTATCTTCTGAAAAAGGAATTACTTTACCTTTTAAATTTAAAACCTTACTAATTGATTTTATACCATCTGATAAATTACCTGTTATTTGTGTTCCAGCAGTTAAAAGTAAATTACCTACTGTATGTTCATTAAGTTCACTATTACTACTAAATCTATAATTTAAAAGCTTTTCCATAAGTGGTTCTGTTTCGGATAATGATATCATAACTCTTCTAATATCACCCATCGCAGGTATATTAAATTCTTTTCTAAGTTTACCTGTACTTTTACCATCATCACAAACAGATACTATACTTGTAATATCAAGTGGAAACTCTTTTAAACCTTTTAAAAGTGTGGACATTCCTGTTCCACCACCAAAAATTGTTACTTTTTTCATTTTATCACCCACTAAATTATACTATAAAATAATGTGTTTTAACAATATTTTTTTATATTTTATTGAAGTGGTAAAAGAATTATGATATATTAAAGGCGTATTATGTGGGGGATTTATGGGTATGAATGAAGAAGTAAAAGAAATATTTAAAACAAACAAAGCATATAAATTAGATGATATATGCAAACAATTAGACGAAAAGGATAAAGAGAAAATAGAAAAAATATTAAATGAACTTGAAATAAGTGGTTATTTAATAAAAGAAGAAGATAAATATAAATTATTTCCTGAAGATTTTAGACTTGTAACTATCAAAATTTATAAAGATGGTAATGGTTATTGTTATATTGATGATAATTTATACATCATTGACTCTAACAATTTAAATGGTGCATTAGATGGTGATTTGTGTGCCGTTAATTATTATACTGGCGTAATAGATAAAATTGTAAAAAGAAATGCCAATTTAATTATATGTGAACTAAAAGATGATGAATTTACTATTCAAAATAGTTATTCAAAATGTAAGGTTGAAGTAGAAGGCGCAAACGTTAGAAAGCTAGTAAATGGGAATGTAATACTTGCTAAAATTAAAAATTATGATAAAGATACTTTAAAATGTGATTTAGTAGAAATATTGGGTCATATAGATGATCCTGATATTGAACTTAAAAAAATAGCTATAAAAAATAATTTTAAAGTTAACTTTAGTAAAGATGCGATTAAACAATCAGATTCGATTAAAGAAACTGTACAAGAAGATGAATTAGAAGGAAGATTAGATTTAAGGGATAAATTAATTTATACTATTGATGATGATCATACAAAAGATATGGATGATGCTATTAGTATTGAAATTAATGATAAAGGAAATTATGTTATTGGTGTACATATCGCAGATGTTTCACATTATATAAAACCAAATACTCCACTATTTAATGAGGCATTAGAAAGAGGAAATAGTCTATATATGCTTGATACAGTTATTCCTATGCTTATGCACAAACTATCTAATGGAATATGTTCACTTAATCCAAATGTTGATAGACTTACAATTTCATGTATTGCCGAAATAGATAAAAATGGTAATATAGTAGACTATGACATAAAGAAAAGTGTTATTAATTCTAAAAAGAAAATGAGCTATTCTAATGTAAATAAAATACTTATGGATAATGAAGTAGTACCTGGATATGAAGAATTTGTAGATAATTTAAAACTTGCAAACGAAGCATCTTTTGCACTTAATAAAAACTATAAAGAACATGGCTACATACAATTTGGTAATAACGAGATAAAATATACCGGTGAAAAAGATTCTGAATTTAAACGTATTGTACCTAGAGCTGCAGAAAAAATTATAGAAGACTTCATGCTATTAGCAAATAAAATAGTAGCATCAAATTTTGAATATGTTCCATTTCCGTTCAGAGTTCATGATATACCAGATACTAAAAAGTTAAAGAAAACCTTTGATTATTTAAGATTACTTGGTTACAAAATACCTAATGTCAAAAATTTAGATAATCCTAAAACTCTCCAAGGTATTTTAAAAGATTTATATGATAAAGGCGATTATTCTATTACATCACCATTTATATTAAAAGCAATGAAAAAAGCAAGTTATTCAACAGAAAATATTGGACATTTTGGATTAGGTTTTGATGCTTATACACACTTTACTTCCCCTATCAGAAGATTTAATGATTTACTTGTTCATACAATTGTATCCGAATATATAAATCCTGACTTTAATGAAGAAGAATTAGATTATATAAATGAAAATTTATATAAAATGTGTGAACACATTTCAGAAACAGAGGTAAATGCTGATAAAGCAGAAGATGAAGCATTAAGATACAAAATGGCTGATTTTATGAAAGACAAAATTAATGAATATTTTAATGGTAAAATTATTGCATTAAGACCAAGATATGCAATTGTAAAATTAGAAAATAATATAATTGGTGTAGCGAATATCGAAGATATGAAGGATATATGTTATTTTGATAATAATGATTATTGCATAAAACAAAGATTTGGAAATGATACATATAAAGTCGGAGACTATGTAAGAATAAGAACTTTATATATAGATAAAAATTGGAAGATTGGGCTTAGAATCACAGAAAACCTAAATCGATTAAAAAATGGTGGTAATGATAACTCATCTATTGAAGATAATAATCTAGTGGGAACAATAATAGATATACAACCAAGTCGAATGACAGTAAAACTTGGTAATGATGAATTTTTAGTTATCTTCTTTGATGATTTTAAAGATGGTACATATTACTTTGACGAATATGACTATGTTGTTAAATCAGAAAGAAATAATGAAGTATATAAACTTGGCAGTAAAATTGAATTTAAGCTATCAGAAGTTAATAGTAATATAAAAAGATTAAACGGAAAAGTAAAAAAATTAACAAGAGACTAACGTCTCTTTTATTTTTCAGTCAAAAAAGAAAAAAACCAATCAATACTGACTGGTTTCTTATTATCCAATTATGGTGCCCCAGAAGGGATTCGAACCCCTGACCGCCGCCTTAGAAGGGCGTTGCTCTATCCAACTGAGCTACTGAGGCACTCAAATTTGTATCCTTAATCAAAGGACAATAAAATTATAACACTTTCATTTATCACTGTCAATACCATTTTCTTTAATTATTTTGTCACTTTCTCACTATTTACAAAAAAGTTAACTTTATCAACATTATAGTTATCCATAACAGAATATGAAATACTATATATTACCTCTTCTAATACTTTTTTATTCTCATTACTATCAAATAAATACTCATTAAAATTTAAATCAATCTCATTTTCAGTTAAATTATAATCAATAAGTTTAGTATTATAGTTTAAATAACTCATAAGATTACTTTCAAAAGAAAACTTACTAGCAAGTTCATCAATTATTATTTTTATTTTTTCTTCATCATTATTTACATACTTTGTTACTGGTACATAATAAACATCATTATTATTAGTTTTATTAGTATAATAAATTGTTACTTTATTAATACCTTTAATGCTATCAATATCATATGTTTTATTTATACCGTAATCTCTTGTAAGTTCTGTATCTAACATTATTCCTGTTTTAGGAAGTTTTTTTAAGTTTTCACCATCTATCTTAATAATAATTTTATCAATACCATCTATTGATGTAATAGAATATATTAATGATTCTATTACTTTTTCTTCATTTTCACTTTTTACATCAAGTACATTTGAATTAAAATTTAATGTTACTACATCATTATTTATTTTTTTTCCTAATAGTTTTGTATCACTAGGAAGTAATGCACAAAAACCATTTGGAATTTTATCTTGATATTTTCCATCCATCTTCATTGCCTCTATTAATTCATCTATAAGTAAATCTTTTTTTAAAGATGAAACCTGAATATTAGTTTTAGCAACATAATTATTTTTATCAATTAAATAAATATCATGATAATTAATATTTACTTCCTTACTAACTTCTTTATCTAAATCATATTTTTCTTTAGTAGGAAACAAATAAAATAAAAAGACTACTAATAAAAGAATCGTATATTTACTTATTTTTTTCATAGAAAATCTTTTTATCATTTTCATATCACCTAAAAAATTATATGCTTAATTTTAAAAAAAATGAGTTTTCTTATAAAGAAATCTCATTTAATTTGAGTAGTTCAATGACAGCGCTGCTTCTTCCTTTGACACCTAGTTTTTGCATAACATTAGAAATATGATTTCTAACAGTTTTTTCGCTTATTCCTAGTTTCTCAGCTATTTCTTTTGTTGTATAATTTTTTATTAATAGTTCAAACACTTCTCTTTCTCTTTTTGTTAATATTCCTTTGCTCATTTTTATCCTCACTTTCTCTTTAGAGGTGTATATATATAATTACTCATATTATCATATGTAAAAAAGGTTTTTATGTTAAAAAAAATAACACTAAAGTTATTTTTGAAATTTAATTGATATATACATTTTTGAGTCAAAGTTACTTTGAACTAAATTCATTATATCAGTTGCAAGTTTTGCATCCTGATTTTCTTTTATAACTACTACTCTAACTTGATCATCTTTTATTTTAACAAAATTTTCTAATTTTAGTTCATCTTTTATTTTAGTACTAATTTCTTCTTCTTTACCCTTCAATATATTTATTGTTTTTAATTCTTCATATGCATTATTTTTTTCTTCACTAGTTGCGTCCTTTTTAGTCAAAATTGTTTGTAATTCAGTTATTTTTGCATTTCTTTCTTCTTCGTTTTCAACTTTTAAAGTAGATATTATTTCATTTTCTTTAGTACTAGTTACTTCTTTAGTTTGTTTACTATTATCAACATTTTTACTCGCTGTTTCTAAAAATTCTGACGGCATTGTTATATAATACACACTTAATACTAAAATTAAACTAAATAATGTTAAAATCCAAATACTTTTTCTATTTATCATATCTATTCCTCCATATATCTACTAATAAAATATATGAAGTTTTTTTATATTATAGTACAAAAAAAATATAGAATAGTTTAATATTCTATATTTGTCTTTGATACTTCTATTACTGGACGAACTCCAAGGTCGCCTGCATTCGAAACAGTGCCGGTGTCGACATAGCGGGCGCTGCCGTGCACAAGCCATGCGTTCGTAGAATTAACGGAACGAGCGTTCTCTAGCCACCATGCCCATGCTGCATTACCATTACTTGAGAATTTAGTGTTTTCTAGTAAATAAGTAAAATTATCTAATTCTCCAACTTTCCATGTTGGTATACTAGTTAATCCTGTACCTTTCCTTACTTCTTGTACTGTTAGTAATCTTGCCACATAACCTTCATAACTATAGTTACTTGGTAAGACATCGCCTTTTGTTGTATTTTCGTTATTTTCATTTAAAATTGATCTTATCTTATTTTTTAAATTAACATTATTCCACTTACTTGTCGTTGGCAATTGTGATATTGCTGTTCTTGGTCCATGCCAGTTTTCTCCCGAGCTATCATATGCATATAAACTATTTTTGCTTGGATTACCTGTGCTTACATTATTATAATATATTAATACTGCTGTATCACTCTCAAATTTTTTTTTAGTTGTATTATAGTAATCACTTGTATAATAAAATCTTTCTGTTTCAGAATCGTATACTTCATCTCCATTTACATCACAATCAAAAGCATCACCACTATTCAATGAACCTTTTGTTCCTAAATTACCATATGTTATTGTGCTTGTTCCTTTTGAACCATTAGTTGTATATCCGGCGCCAGAACAAAATTCGGTTGTATCAGATTGATTACATTTTTCTGTATGTAAAACTGTAGCCCTTTTACATATTATTTTATCTTTTGGTTCATCTTTGCTTATACCATTACCATCAAATTTTAAGGTATCATCACTAAACGTATTATTACAATATTTAATGCTTCCTGATATTTTGTCTTTGTTTTTTATTTCAAGTACTTTTACATTGCCTGTTGTTTGATCATCAAAATTAAATATGTAACATCCATCAGTTTCTTTTATAAATATTGAATTTATTAATTCACTTGACGTTATTTGTGTTTTAATTGCATCCTTTACAAGTTTAATACTACTACTTACTGCACTTTCTCTTGATTTATTTATAATATCCAATATTTTTGGTACTGCTATTACTGTTATTATTCCAAGTATTACTATTACAGCTAATAGCTCTATTAATGTAAATCCTTTCTTCTTCATTTTATAAACTCCAATTCTATAATGATATTTTATCATTTATCCTAACAATACTTCAAGTAAATTATCTATTTTAACATTTTATTTACAAAAAAAAATAACAGATTTCTCTATTATTTTCTAGATACATATTTACCATCTTTTGTAGATATAACTACTACATCACCTTCACAGATAAATAAAGGTACTTTTACTTCAAGACCATTTTCAAGTGTTGCATCTTTAAGTGCATTTGTTGAAGTATTTCCTTTAACTGCATCTGTTGTATATGTTACTTTGTATTCTACTTTTTCTGGTAAATTTAAACCTATAAGTTCAGATTCAAAATATACAAGTTCAACTTCTAAATTTTCTTTTAAATATTTCTTTTCATTTTCAATTTGTTTTTCACTTAATTCTACTTGTTCATATGTATTCATATCCATAAAATAATACATATCAGAAGTATTATATAAATATTGCATTGTTTTTTTAGAAATATTTGCTTTTTCAATTTTTATATTAGTATTGAATGTTTTCTCTATAGTTCCACCTGTTCTTAAATTTTTAAGTTTAGTTTTCATGAATGCTGCACCTTTACCTGGTTTAACATGTAAAAAATCAACTATTTGATATAAATTACCTTCAACTATAACAGTCATACCATTTTTTATATCATTTATATCTATCATCATAATTATTCCTCCAGACTTTTTATTGTTTGTCTTATTACATTTGCGGAATCTTCTAATTTTTTAGCTTCATCTTTTGTAAGTTCCACCTTCATAACACCTTTAATTCCACTTTCATTAATTACTGATGGCATACCTAAGTATATGTCATCATATGGAGATGAAACAACTAAAACTTTATTTTCATTATTCAATATAGCATTAGTTATATTAACTAGGCACATTCCAATACCATAACTAGTTTCATTCTTTAGTTCAATTATCTTATATGCCATATATTTTGCTTTATCTAAAAGTTTATCAAGTTCTTCTTGTGGTAATATTTCTCTTATTAAAACAGAACCAACTTTAGCACTTGACCAAACAGCAAAACTGCTATCTCCGTGTTCACCTAATATATATGCGCTAACATCTCTTATATTTATTTCTAATTTATCTGAAATGAAATATGCAAGCCTGCTAGTATCAAGCATAGTACCACTACCGATTACTTTACCGGCTGGAAATTTAGAATATTTTTTAACTAAATAAGTTATTATATCAACTGGATTTGAAGCAACCAAAAATATACCATTAAACCCTGATTTAATAATATTTAATGTTATATCTTTTATTATCTTACTATTTTTTTTAACTAAATCAAGTCTAGTTTCATTCTTATTTTGATTAGCACCCGCCGCAATTACAACAATTTTAGCATCTTTTGCATCTAAATAAGTCCCCGCTTTAATTTTAGTTTTTGAACCTAATGCATAAAGCATATTACTAAGGTCCATTGCTTCACCCATTGCTTTTTCCTTATTTATATCAACTAATATTAACTCATCAATGTTAGAGTTTGTACTAATAAGTGCTGCAGCGTATTTAACTCCAACATTTCCTGCGCCAACTACAACTACCTTATTCATAATTATCCCTTTAATCCTTTTTATATATTCTTATTATTTTTTCTTTTCTTTGTGAACTGTATGTTTCTTGCAAGTAGGACAATACTTATTCAATTCTAAACGATCTGGTGTATTTGTTCTATTTTTTGAAACAAAATAATTTTCTTTTGATAAACCTTTGTTTTCTTTACATTCAGTACATTCTAAAGCTACATGTCCTCTAGCTTCTTTTTTCTTTCCGTTTGCCATTAGTAACTCCTCCTTTTTTTCATATACTAACTAATTATATCACATTATTTTAAAATTTCAAATACTTTATTTGATACTCTTGAACTTATTTTACTGTTTACTGGTGAAGTATATTCAGATGTTGTACTATATCTTACATTAGGAGATAAAACAGTAATAGCAAACTTAGGATCATAACTAGGTGCATATCCTATAAATCCTTTTGATATTGTTGGTACATCTATCTTTCCATCACCATCTGAATCATAGAAACTTTCTGCTGTACCTGTTTTGCCTGCTGGACTTGGAACTGTTCCCATATAACCATATCCTAAACTCTTCATAACAGATTCAAAACCAAGTTTTATTCTGTCTTTATATTTTTGTTCTAAATCTACAGTACCAATTAATTCTGGTTCAATGTTTCTTACTACTTTACCCATTTTTTCATTATTAGTTTTTTCATGAACTTCTTTAAGTAAGTGAAGTTTATACTTATTACCATTTGCAGCAAGTGTACTTATATAACTTGCTATTTGAACTGGTGTATATGTATCATATTGTCCTATAGCCATATCAAGTAAATGGCCTGATTCATAACTTGTACCTTTATATCCATATGATTCAACTGGTAGATCTATATTAGTTTTTTCACCAAGTCCATATTCTAAAAATACTTTTCTATATGTTTCAAAAGCAGATTCTGGTACAGTAAGTGGACCATTATAATAATAATTTGCTCCTGCGACTTTCATTGCTGTTTTATACTGATATGCATTAGATGAATATGCAAGTGCTTTTACATCATCTAAATAACCAAGACCTTTTGTCCATGAACATTTTGCTGGTGTATTTCTTATTTTTACACACTCATCAAGCATTTTTGTTCCTATATCTATTGCTCCTGTTTTATATCCAACGCTCATTGATGCACCTTTTACAATTGAACCTGGAGTTACTGGATTAGTTAAAAGTGCTGGAGTATTATCATACACTTTATATTCACCATTATTAACTACTACTTGTTTACTTGCCATTGCAAGTATTTCACCCGTTTTAGGGTCTGTTATTATTACATGTGAACCATTATAATAAGCAGTATTAGCATTATTCATTTTAGCATTTACTATTTCTTCAGTTAATATTTGTTCTACTTCTTTTTGAAGATTTATATCTATTGTTAAAACAATATCATTTCCTCTTATTCCATCTTTTATAACTGTATATGAATTATCATCATTTAATAAGTATGTTGCTTTATCTCCTTTTAAAAGTGATTCATACTGATATTCTAAGTAAGATACTCCTACTCTATCATTAAGTGAATAACCTTCTGATAAGTATTTATCTTTAAGTTCAAATGGAATACCTGATTCATTAGTCGATACACTTCCTAAAATAGTTTTAAATATATCACCATATAAATATTTTCTTTCCCATTCTAGTTTAACATTAAATCCATTTAGTTCTTTTACATGTTCTGATACATATGCGAACTCTTCATTACTTGCATAAGTTTTAATTATTTTCTCATCATAATAATAGCCCTTATTCATTAAATAATAGATATAAGCGGCCTTTTTATCTTTCTCATCATAATTAGATAGTTCTTCATCTGTAATTCTTTCCATTTTCAGATTATTTATATCTGATATAGTAATTTTTCTTTGTTTTAATAATTCTCTTTCTTTTTCTGTTATTTTTTTATTAACTTTGTCTTTATTATTTACAAGATAAAATTCTTTTAAATTAGTTTTAGCAAGTTTACTATAATCAAGATCTATTTTATCAGCCATTTTATACGCTAATTCTATTTGAGTTTTAGTACTTGTTTCTGGTTTTCTTTTATAATATATTGTTTTAACTCCAACATTATCTACAAGTAAATTATAATTTCTATCAAATATTCTACCTCTTGGAGTTGATGTACTATATACTTCATCCACTTTTATATCATCTAAACTCTTTTTATATTTATCTTTATTTATTATTTGAACATTTACAAGTTTTAGTGTAAGTGCACTAAAAAATAAAAAA
>ERZ780177.3921-NODE-3921-length-10705-cov-7.444038_pt1 | contig 10705 bp, 10 predicted proteins | sample MGYA00510973_ERZ780177 | MGnify/ENA primary metagenome ERZ780177 (study PRJEB29588, sample SAMEA2144396) | human gut metagenome | biome: human gut; feature: human-associated habitat; material: faeces | place: Denmark | collected 2008/2010 ...
GCCTGCAAGACTCGCTGCTTGCGTGCATCCATCGTCATAGCGCCTGCCTCCTTTTTGGCTTTCGTTTCTTTAGCACTCCATCTTCCTGAGTGCTAAGACCATTATAGCCAAAAATTTTTCCCTGTCAATAGCTTCTCGAAAAAGTTTATAAAGATTCATAATTCTGTCATAAACAAAAAAGGGAGCGCCTGCCAGAAACGCAGACGCTCCCTCTATTATAATAATGTTCACTCTTCCATCTGCTTTGCCAGGAACGCTGCCGCCACAGCCACAGCCTTCTGCTGGGCAGGGTCGGGCTGCTGGGTGCGGTCCTCGGCCAGCAGACCCACGGCCCCGGTGACATCCCCTGCCGCGATGATGGGCCACGCACAGAGCAATGGCCGCAGCGAACCCTCGCAGGGCAGCAGGACATGCTCGGGGTCGCCCTCGCTGAGGTAGGGCTTGCGGGACTCCATCACCTTTTCCAGCGGCTGGCTGACGCTGCGGTCGGCAAGGTCGCGCCTCCCCGACCCGGCTGCGGCGAGGATGCGGTCACGGTCAGCCACGAAGGCCGTCAGGGCGAAGCTTCGGCTCAGCACCTCGGCGTACTGCACCGCCACCCCTTGCAGCTCTCCCACCGGGGAATACTTCTTAAAGATGACCTCGCCGTCGCCGGTGGTGAAGATTTCGAGAGGGTCGCCGCGGCGGATACGCTGGGTGCGGCGTATCTCCTTCGGGATGACCACCCGGCCCAGCTCATCGATGCGGCGGACGATTCCGGTTGCTTTCATCTGTGTACCATCCTTCCCATTCTGCATTTTCCCATGCTGTGTAGTTATTATGTGGAAGCGGCAGGGAAATATACACCTGCCCGTCCTGTGTTTGCCAAACAGGGGCGGCTATGATACAATAAATTTATTACAGAAAGGATGGGCAGAGGATGCAGCAGATTTTGATTTTGGGCGGCGGCGCAGCCGGTCTGGCCGCTGCGCTGGCGGCAGCACAGACCGCAGAGGGCCGCGCACACATCACCGTGCTGGACAAAAACGCGAAGGTGGGCAAAAAGCTTCTGGCCACCGGCAACGGGCGCTGCAATCTCGACAACCGTGACATCACGCCGGAGCGGTACTTCACCAGCAGCCCCAAGGCCCTGCGCCGCCTGCTGAGCGCCGTGGACGAGGCTGCGCCGCTGGCGTGGTTCGAGAGCCTCGGCCTCTACCCCCGCACCGACGAGGCCGGGCGGGTGTACCCGTATTCCAATCAGGCAGCGGACGTACTGGCCCTGCTGGAGCACCATCTGTCGAGACTGGGCGTCGAGGTGCGCACCGGCTGCACCGTCCAGAGCCTGAGCCAGAGCCGGGGCGGCTATGCCGTCCAAATCGAGACAGAGGCAGGCCGCGAGACCCTGCGGGCCGACGCCGTCATCTGCGCCATGGGCGGTGATGCCGGCCCTCAGTTCGGCACCGATGGCTTCGGCACCCGGTTCGCCGCCCAGTGCGGCGGACGGATGGCCCCCCTCTATCCCTGCCTGACAGCCCTGCAGTGTGCTCATCCCCGCAAGTCGCTGGCCGGCATCCGGGCCAAGGGCTGCGCCAGCCTGCTGGACGGCGCAGATGGCCGCGGGCTTGCCCGGGAAACGGGCGAGGTGCAGTTCACCGAGTACGGGCTTTCGGGCATCTGCATCATGCAGCTTTCGGGTCTGTTGGCCCCGGGGCGCGGGCCGAAGCGGCCTGTCGTGGCCCTCGACCTCTTCCCTGCTCTGAGTGAAACCGAGCTGGCCGCTCTGTTCGCCCAGCGGGTCGGACTACTGGGCAGCGAGGCGGCGGAGTTCTGGCTGGGCTTGCTGCCCGCAAAGCTGGGCCGCGCCCTCTGGGCCGATGCCGGTTTACCTGAAAACGCCCGCGCCCTGCCCGCCTCCGCGTGGCCGAAACTCGCCGCCACGGCCAAGTGCTGGCGGTTCGAGGGCTTGACGCCCTGCGGCTGGAAGCAGGCTCAGACCACCGGCGGCGGCCTGCTTCTGGACGAGGTAGAGGACGATTTCCAGTTCAAGGGTTGTCCGGGACTCTACTTTGTGGGCGAGACGCTGGACTGCGCCGGCAGCTGCGGCGGCTACAACCTCCACTGGGCCTTCGGCAGCGGCATCATCGCCGGGCGGGCGGCGGCAAAGCTTCGCAAAAAGAAGAAGTAAACCAGCAAGCCCCCGGAAGGGCATCTTCCGGGGGCTTGCTTTTTGTGTTATTTGTTTGCGGCCTTATCCAGCTCCGCCTCCTCGGCGGCAGCCTCGGCCTCTTCTTCCTTCTGATACTCTTCAAAGGCCGACCACATGGGCTCGATGTCCTCGCCCCGGACGCGGCGGGCAAAGTAGTTCCTGGTGATGTCCACCACAGTGCCGGACAATGCCAGAACGCCGATGAGGTTCGGTATCATCATCAGGCCGTTGAAGGTGTCGGAGAGGTCCCACGCGAGGCCCAGCTTCATGGTCGCGCCCACAACGGTCATGCAGACAAAGACGACCTTATAGATTCGGCTTCCCGCCGTGCCGAAGAGATACTCCACGGCCTTGGTGCCGTAGTGACTCCAGCCGAGGGTGGTGGAGTAGGCGAACAGCAGGATGGACACGGCGATGAACTTCGGGCCGAAACTGCCGAAAGCCGCCGTGAACGCCTGGCCCACCAGTGCATTGTCCTGCACGCCTGCGAGGACAGCGCCGCTCTCGAGGTCTACCACGCCGGTGGTCAGGATGACGAGGGCCGTCAGGGTGCAGACCACGATGGTATCGGCGAAGACCTCAAACACGCCCCACATGCCCTGATGCACCGGCTCCTTGACGTTAGAGGCCGAGTTGACCATGACCGCAGAACCGAGGCCGGCTTCGTTGGAGAACGCGCCGCGCTTGAAGCCCCAGGTGATGGTCTGGCTGATGCCGTAGCCCAGCGCGCCGCCGCCTGCAGCGTTGAGGTTGAATGCCCCTTGAAGATAGCCGCCAGTGCCGCCGGGATATTGCCCGCGTGCATGACCACGATGATGAGCGCACCTGCAACATAGAACAGTGCCATCAGCGGCACCAGCTTTTCCGTGACAGCGGCCACCCGCTTGAGTCCGCCGATGACGATGAGGGCCGTCACCACCATCAGCGCAAGGCCGGTGGCGAGGTACGGCAGATGGAAGGCCGCGTTCATGTTGCCGGCGATGGAGTTTATCTGGCTCATGTTGCCGATACCGAAAGACGCGAGGATGCAGAAGCAGGCAAACAGGACAGCCAGCACCCTGCCCGCTGCCTTACAGCCGGGCTTTGCGCCCAGACCGTCGGTCAGATAATACATCGCGCCGCCGCTCCACTCGCCTTTTTCGTTCTTGCGGCGGTAGTAGACGCCCAGCACGTTTTCCGCAAAGCTGGTCATCATGCCCAGCAGGGCCATGACCCACATCCAGAAGATGGCACCCGGGCCGCCGGAGACGATGGCCGTGGCCACGCCCACGATGTTGCCGGTGCCGATGGTGCCTGCCAGCGCCGTACACATGCTCTGGAACTGGCTGATGGCCATGTCTTCCTTGCTGGTGTGGGCGGTGACGTCCTTATTGGTAAAAATAGCACCGATGGTATGCTTGAGCCAGTAGCCCATCCGCCGGAACTGGAAAAAGCCGGTGCGGACGCTGAGCCACAGGCCGGTGCAGAGCAGCAGTGCCAGACCGAACGGCCCCCAGACGAAGCCGTTGACCACATTGTTGACGCGCGTGACGATGTCCACCATATGAAATCCCCCTCTGATCATCCCAAACAAAAATGCGGGCAGAACCTCTTTTCCAAAGGCTCTGCCCGCAAAAAACTCAGCGTATGACCCCGCACAGGACACCTTTCCTGCACAAAAGACGTTTGCTCTGTCCTTTTGCCTGAGAGATCGGCCCAAACGGCCTTACACCTTCGGCACCCGCCTCCTGCAGGCTTCTCCAGAGTGCGGCACACCCGGCTCACCGGGCGGCACATCTTGCGATTCGGTTCTCACCACATGCACAACTGTACACAATGGAGATACTTTATCACATTTCCGGCTTCTTGGCAAGCCTTTTACCGCATTTTATTCCCGAGTTTCATCTTTCATACCAGAAAGTGAATTTTATTATGGTGTGACTTTTTTCGTCCTTTATCGGTCGATGGGCGGTACATCATCGGGGCTGCCCATCGTGTCCAGCCACTCCAGCGCTTTCAGCTGGGGCGGCAGATGCGGCACCGGTTCGCTGTCCGGGTCGTCGTCAGGCGGGGCCACGAGGTCTTTCGGGCTTTCGGCCCCTTCGAAACCATGGGCAAGGCCGTCCGGACTGGCGTCGCCGTCGCGGCGGGCTGTCTCACAGCAGTCCAGCCCCTCGTAGGCACTGGCCGGGCCGATGTCGAGCCAGAAGTCCTCCCGCTCTTCCCTGCTGGGGGTATCATCGAGTTTCATAGTATTTCCCTCCTTTTCTGCATAAAGGTTCCCCCATCAGGCCATGCTTTATGCAGTTTTTTAGAAGCCGTTTTCGTGAGCGGGGTTCGCCGAATGGCGAGGATTTTTACCCGCAGACAAGGCGATTTCCCGCAGCGATCCTTGGTGGATTGCAAGGGGAAGCAACGCAGTATACGGATAAAAAGACCGCTCAGGCGGTGTGCAATACTTACGAAAACGGCTTCTCAGGGAGGAAACGGGAGATGAAAGAAAAAGGCTGGAGACCCTTCTGGGCCGCACTGCTGGCGGCGCTGCTGGTGCTGCTGCCGCTGGTGGGCGGCACCGTGCTGCTCACCCGCCGCTCTCTGCGGACAAGACTGGCCTCCCGGCCTCAGAGCGGCGTCGCCATCCGTCAGCCGAAGGAAGAGAACCGCCTGAGTCTGCTGGTCTGCATCGCCCCCACCGAGACGACAGCACCCGGCTTTCTGCTGCTCTACCTGAATGCCAGTCAGAACTGTGTCCACGCGCTGGCTCTGCCCGGAGAGCTGACCGTACCCTTCGGAGCGGACGAAACCGCCCTCTCCGACTGCTACCGCGCCGCCGGCCCGGCCCGCTGCCGGGAAGCACTTCTCTCGGCTCTCTCCCTGCCCGAGGACACCCACTATCTCGCCCTTGCGCCGTCCGTTCTTCAAGCCATCGCCGACCGGTACGGGATGCTTCGGGTGGGCTTTTCGGGAGCGCTGACCGCCGAGGAGCTGGCCCTCACCGGGTGCGGTTCCAATGTGCAGGCCGTCTCGGCCCGGGAGGCAGAAGAACTGCTCAACGGGATGGAGGACACTGTCTCGCCCGCCCACAAAGCCGCCGCCCGGGCAGCGGTGTGGGACGCCTTTTTCCGGCAGGAGCTGGAACTTCTGCCCGTTGCCCTGCCGGACGCCCTGCGCGCCCACAGCTCGAGCCTGCTCACCGATTTGACGGCGCAGGACCTGCTCATTTTAGAAGATACGCTGGAATTTCTCGCTGACCGCTCTGCCGCCATCCACACCGAGGCCCTGCCCGGCGAGTGGGACGGCGAATGCTACACCCTCACCGACGACTCCCGTGCCGCCGTGCAGGCCCTCTTCAACGTCTCACCCACCGAGGCACAGCTCTCGTCGGCCAGCGAGCCGTAACCCAGCACCAGCGTCCCGCCCAGAGCGGTCCCGCCGCCGGTGAGGTCATAGTCACTCAGGAGGCTGAGCCGGACGCCTTCGGCCTCAGCGGCGGCCCGGAGAGCATCGTCCGGCGGCGGGTCGCGCAGCTCGGCCAGCAAGTGCAGGCCGGTGTGCAGGCCGGTGAGGTGCAGTTCTTCCGGCGCAAAGGCTTCCCGCAGGGCTTTTGTCAGGGCGTCCCGCCGGGCCTTATAGGCCACCCGCTCCCGGGCCAGATGGCGGGTGAAGTAACCGCCGGTGATGAACCGCGCCAGTGTCTGCTGCTCAAAACGGCTCACCGTGCCGGAGTAGAGGGCGTATTTCGCGTGCCATGCGGGCAGAAGCTGCTCCGGCAGCACCATGTAGGCGATGCGGATGCTGGGCGCGAGGCTGCGGGAGCAGGTGGAGAGGTAGACCACCGGCCCGTCGGCCCCCGCCATCCCCTGCAGGCTGGGCAGGGGCCGGGTGTCGAAACGGAACTCGGAATCGTAGTCGTCCTCGATGATGTACCGCTGTCCGGGACGCCGTGCCGCCCAATGGAGCAGTTCTGCCCGGCGTCCGGCGGGCATGGTGACACCCGTGGGGAACTGGTGGCTGGGGGTGACGTAGCACACCGCTGCCCCCGACTCCGACAGCGCCCGGATGGAAAGCCCGTCCTCGTCCACCGGCAGACAACAGCAAGAGATGCCGTTGTTCTCAAGCACCTGCCGGGCGCGGGGATAGCCGGGGTTCTCCACTGCCGCCGGCCCGGGCAGGAGCGGTGCCAGCAGACCCAGCAGATATTCGAGGCCCGCGCCAACGACGAGCTGGTGCGGGCCGCACCGCACACCGCGGTACTCCTCAAGGTACTCGGCCAGCGCCTGCCGCAGCGAGAGGTCGCCCTGCGCGTCACCGTGGGTCAGCAGCTCCGGCGAAGAGTACAGCAGCTCTTTTTGCAGACGCGCCCATGTGCGGAACGGAAACAGCTCCGGGTCTACGCCCCGGGTGGAGAGGTCGTAGCGGACGGGCTGCTCCGGCGCTGGTGCTGCCTCGGGCTGGGGCGGCGCGGCGGACTCTGTCCGCTCGGGCAGGGCCAGATATTCCTGTACATAAAAGCCGCTGCGCTCCCGCGCCTCCAGATAGCCCTCCGCCGCCAGCATCTGATAGGCCGCGTCCACCGTGTTCACCGAGACGGAAAGCTCTGCCGCCAGCCGCCGCTTGCCGGGCATCCGGGTCCCGGCCGAAATCGCCCCCGTCCGCATCTCGGCGGCGAGACTGCGGTAGAGCTGTTCGTAGAGCGGCACACCGGACGCCGCGTCCAGTGCTGTCGTCAAATGGACCATAAAAAGCCCCTCCTTTTCGGGCAGTGCGCCAAACTGGACCCATAAAAAATCTTTATTCTGGGTATTTGCACAGTGCCAGTTTTGCGTATAATAGGAGCATACCCGCAAGAACCAAAAAAGTCAATCGGTTTTGTGGGTATTTCGTAAAACTGGGAGGGAAAATCATGTCAACAACTGCAATGTGGCTGCTGCTGGCAGTCGTCGTCATCGTTATCGTCTTTGCAAGTGTGCTGTATAAGCGCACCTTCACCGTCCACGAGCTGGCGCTCACCGGCGTCATGGCCGCGCTAAGCCTCGTGGCCTACCTGTTCTTCCGTGTGCCGTTCTACGGCGGCTCTTCGTTCCATCTGGGCAACACCTTCACCGCCCTAACCGCCCTGCTGCTGGACGGCGTATCCGGCGGTCTGGCCGGCGCTATCGGTCTGGCTCTGGCCGACATTCTGGCCGGTGACCCGGGCTATGCCGTCACAACCTTCATCCTGAAGTTCATCATCGGCATCACCTGCGGTGCGGTCGCTCACAAGGTGTTCAAGCTCCGTGAGCTGGACAAGCACACCCCCGGCTATCTGGCCAAGGTGATCGTCGCAGCTGCCTCCGGCCTGCTGCTGAATGTCTTCACCGACCCGTTCCTCGGCTACTTCCGCAACGTCTACATCTTCGGCCAGGAGTACACCATCGCCAAGGCTCTGACCAAGATCACCGGCGGCGTCACCTTCGTGAACAGCGTGGCCTCCACCGTCTGCGTCGTCATCCTCTATCTGGCCCTGCGCCCGGCCCTCGAGCGTGCAAACCTGCTGCCCAAGGCCCAAAAAGCATCTGAACCGAAGACCGACAAGTAACCAACTTCCATTCCTGTCTGATGTACTCATAAAGCGAAAAAGGCATCTGCCACATGGCAGATGCCTTTTTCGTTTATTTCTTTTCAAATACGAGGAACCGGAACGAGATGTCGGTGGTCAGTTCCGGCAATGCCGCGAGACGGGCTGCACCGTCCCGGGGCGTTTTCCAGTAGTAGGGCGTCATGGCGAAGAGAGCTTCCAGCTGCCCGGCAGGCACCGTGATGCTGCCGGAGACTTCCCGCTCTCCGATGGCTTCAAAGCCCGGATACTCCACTTCCTGCACCGGGTTCTTGTAAGGCTTTTCGTAGAGGACGGCCTTCATCTGGAAGAGATGCTCTGCACCCGGCACGGCGTAGATGAGCCGTCCGCCGGGGCGCAGGACGCGGAGAAACTCCTCCTGCGCGAAGGGCGAGAAGCAGTTGAGCAGCACATCCGCCCAGCCTGTGCGCACCGGCTGATGGAAACTGGACGCCACGGCGTACCGGGCCGAGGGCAGGGCCTTCGCAGCCAGACGCACGGCTGGCTTTGCGATGTCGAAGCCTGCCAGTTCCAGCGGGAGGCCCGCCTCTTCGAACTGCTTTGTGATGCACCGGTCATACCAGCCCTCGCCGCAGCCTGCGTCCAACAGGCGGAGCGGCTTTCCGGCTTTCGGCTGACCGTACTCGAGGCAGAGTTCTCCCAGCGCCTGCCCGAAGATGCCGTAGTAGCCCGCGCTCAAGAACGCGCGGCGGGCAGCGACCATTTCCCTGCTGTCGCCGGGGGCCTTGGTACGGGTGTTCTGCACCGGCAGCAGATGCCAGTAGCCCTCTTTGGCCCGGTCGAAGCTGTGGCCAGAGGGACATTTCAGTGCGTTATCCCCGGCAAGCGGTGCGCCGCACAGCGGGCAACACCACGGGGCGAATCCCTCTGCCATCACACTTCCTCGCTGTGGTCCTCGATGGGAGCCGTCGCGCCGCCGTGGGCGTTCATATACTCCTCAAAGCTGGTGAACTTCTGCTGCGGCGGGCGGCGGCTGATGAGCACGAGGCCCGGGTCTTCGTCCTTCGTCGGGACATTATTGCTGCGGCTGCGGTTATTGCGGCCGGACTGCTCTGCCTTGGGGGCGCGGGGCGCACGGCCTGCGCCGCTCTGCTCATTGCGATTGTTGCTGCGGCCATTGCGGTTCTCATTGCGCTGGCTGTTCTGCTGGGCAGGCTGAGCCGGGCGGGCGCTGCGGTCATTCCGCTCATTGCGGGGGCTGCGGCCTGCACCATTACGGCCATTGTTCTCGCTGCGCTGGGCAGGCTGGCGGTTCTGCATCGCGGTAGGAATGGTCTGGGCCGGAACGGCGGGGATGGCAGCGTTTTTCTTGGCAGAACGGAGCGGGGTGGCCTCCGGGGCGCTCACAAAGTGGGGGTCGAACTTCGGCTGGGCGTTGCTGCCGCGGCCTGCGCCCTGTGCAGGGGCATTGCCTTCGCGGCGGGGGCGGTTATTATTGTTACGGCGGCTGTTGTCGCGTCCGCCGGGGGTGCGCTTGTTATCATCCATGAGTTGTTCCTCTTTTGCTTCGATTTTGGGAGCCTTCTGCTTTTTTGCCGCAGAGGGCTTGGCCGCACTCTTTTTTTCGGGCGCAGCGGGTTTGGCGGCTTTTTCCGCCTTGGGAGTTTCGGCCTTTTCGGGGGCAGGCTGTTCGGCCTTGGGCTTGCGGCCCCGCACCGGCGGGGCTGCTTTTACGGGGGCGGGTACGCCATCCCACGGGTGGCCGGACACCACCGGTATCTTCCGGCGGTTGAGCTTTTCGATGCCGGCCAGATATTCCATCTCCTCGGGTGCGCAGAAGCTCACTGCCGTGCCATCTGCGCCCGCGCGGGCGGTGCGGCCGATGCGGTGGACGTAGGTCTCCGGCACCTCGGGCAGGTCGTAGTTGAACACATGGGAGAGCTCGCTGATGTCGATGCCGCGGGCGGCGATGTCCGTGGCCACCAGCACCCTGGTCTTGCCCTCCTTGAAGCCTTCCAGCGCCGCCACACGGGCGGTCTGGCTCTTGTTGCCGTGGATCGCAGCGGCGGTGATGCCCTGCTTGGTCAAATCGCGGGCGATCTTATCCGCGCCGTGCTTGGTGCGGCTGAACACCAGCGCATTCTGCACCGGCGGGGTCAGGTTCTGGATGAGCCAGGGCAGCAGGAACTTCTTGTTGCCCTTCTCGACGAAATACAGGCTCTGGTCGATGCGCTCCACCGTGCTGGACACGGGGTCCACCTTCACGAAGGCAGGGTCGTGCAGGATGCCTGCGGCCAGCTGCTCGATCTCTTTGGGCATGGTGGCGCTGAACATCAGGTTCTGGCGCTTTGCGGGCAGTTTTGCGATGACCTTCTTCACGTCATGCACAAAGCCCATGTCCAGCATCCGGTCGGCCTCGTCCAGCACGAAGACCTCGAGGTTCGACAGGTCGATATGGCCCTGTCCGATGAGGTCGTTCAGACGGCCCGGGCAGGCGATGAGGATGTCCACGCCCTTTCGGATGGCCTCCACCTGCGGGGCCTGGCCCACGCCGCCGAAGATGACGGTGCTGCGCAGTTTGAGGTACTTGCCGTAGGCGTCGAAGCTCTCGCCGATCTGGAGGGCCAGCTCACGGGTGGGGGTGAGGATGAGGGCGCGGACAGCGCCCTTCTTGCGGGGGGCGGAAGCGCTCAGCCGGTCGAGCATGGGCAGCGCAAAGGCAGCAGTCTTGCCGGTGCCGGTCTGGGCGCAGCCCATCAGATCGCGCCCTTCCAGCACCGGCGGGATGGCCGAAGCCTGAATGGGCGAGGGGGTCTCATAGCCTGCCTCGCTTACAGCCTTGAGCAGGGGGGCGGACAGTTTTAAATCGTTAAAAGTCATGGTTCTCCTTGGTCATTCTTTGATTCTGCGGCACTCGATGTAATACCGCTTTTCCTCCGCATGGCCCATGCTGAAGGTCTTGCGGGGCAGCACGCCGCCCA
>ERZ780177.3922-NODE-3922-length-10703-cov-3.174399_pt1 | contig 10703 bp, 5 predicted proteins | sample MGYA00510973_ERZ780177 | MGnify/ENA primary metagenome ERZ780177 (study PRJEB29588, sample SAMEA2144396) | human gut metagenome | biome: human gut; feature: human-associated habitat; material: faeces | place: Denmark | collected 2008/2010 ...
GGGCACATATTCATAACCACATCATATTCAATTCCACCAATCTGGAGTGTGACCGTAAGCTCCGGGATTTCTGGTTTTCAGGAATTGCATTGCAGAGACTCAGCAACATTATCTGTCTGGAGCATGGACTTTCTGTTATTCCAAAGGTAAAGCCGAGCGAGAGACAACGGAGAACAAGGTACCAGGAACGTGTGAGCATAAGGGATGTCATCCGGGAAGATATTCTGAAATGCCTGGATCAGAAGCCGGCAGATTTTGAAGAACTTCTGAAATTTTTACAGGCAGAAGGATATGAGATCAAGCGTGGCAAGCATATATTTTTAAAACTGCCGGATGGAAAAATTTCAAAGGTAAAAGATCTGAATGAAGAATTTTCAAGACTGCTTTCAGAGAAAAAGGCAGCTTACAGTGAATACAAGAAAATAAAAAAGAGATGCGGGATTATCAGATAACGAAGCAAAATGTGGAATCTTTCTATGCTGCTCAGCAAAGCTGGGACATAGAGGAAGACATGAAAAAGAAACGGCAGCAGGCGAGGTAAGCATACGGACAATCATCAAAAATACAAATGGGTGGTTGCCCTCTTTTTTTATATTCCGGCAGAGCAGGAATGTATCAGCACTCACGAAGTGAGGGCGCGGCTTGGCATCGAAGATGACATTCTAAGGGGATTGGGGATGTGCCGCCAACAAGCAAAACGCGCCCGTGTATGTACGGGGGCACTGCTTGCTAACTTGTTTATAGACTATTTAGTTGGTCTAAAAAACGACCAATACTTGTGAGGGAAGTCGAAAGGGTGCAGAATAAGATTGATTTTATTCCGACTTTTGAGTATAATAATTGAAATTGGGTTCATTATGCATATAGCTAACTTGAGGGAAGAAAATGGATTATATTTCAATTACAAAAACTGCAGATAAATGGGGAATTTCTACAAGAAGAATCCGCATTCTTTGTAATGAAGGAAGGATTCCTGGTGCATATAAAAAGAATGCGTACTGGGTTATTCCGAAGGATGCAGAGAAGCCAAAGGATGAAAGAATAAAGTCAGGCAGGTATGTAAAAAAATCTTAGGGGGCTTATTATGAAACGTCAACCGCATTGGGACCAATTCGAAGTTGTTCTATTAGTTGATGCATATATTCGAATCACAGAAAATGGTGAGAATAAAAAGACTGTACTTGAGCAATTATCAAAACAGTTACGTAATAAGGCTCGTTATGAAGGATTAGAGATAGATGATACCTTTAGAAACCTAAATGGAATGATGTGGCAAATAGGATTTGTTGAATGTGCGTTCAACAAATCGGGCTATGGTAGACATATGCCTTCAAAATTATTTCAACATGTTGTTGATTTGTATCAAGAAAAAAGAGATGAATACAATCAAATTTTGGCAAAAGCCATTAACAAAATACATGTGGGAAATGGACAAGAAAAAATAGAGGTGGCAACAGATTCTATGTTGGAAAATAGAGAAGATTTTATTCGATGGTTAAATTCGAACTGTGATAATAAAAGCAGTGAATATATTTGTAATGCGTTTGATAAAGCTTCAACTTATGCGATGGGGCATAGAATATCAAAAAGAACAATATGGGAAGCAGGTAGTTTATTTGAATTAAGACAATATTTTGAAAGGTTGAGAAACGATAAGATTTTTAATGTTGTTCATAAGGAGTTTGCATGTATTGTAATTAAATCAGAAAAACTATATCTTCAATTTTTCGAGGAAAGCAAATCCTTAAAAACTAGTAATGAGAATATTCAAAATATTGATGAGAAAATAATTAGAATAGTTTCTGAAAAATATGTATACGGGTATAGATTGGGCTCCGTAATAGAACGAATGAAACTGAGGGATTACTTGACAGAACAATGTGTCAATTTTAAGGGTAGTGACGAAGAACTTGAAGCTATTATTGTTAGAAATGGATTTGTCAGCAATGGAAAAGTACTGATTGAATTAGAAAATAAGAATGATAAACTCAATCGAGAAATTGATGATATTTTTCAACAAGGTGTAGCAGTTATTTATTATGAGAACTTTTATGATTTACGTACACGATTGATGGAAGAAACACATATTTCTTCTGCTGAATTGTTAAAATCTTTTCTAAAAGAAAAAAGACAAGATTTTTCTTTTTCCAAAAACTTCTTCTCAATTGGCGAAAAGACTACTGAAGATTTAGCGGTTGCCCAGGAAATATTGCGTGTATGGGGAGAGAATGTTTTGGCGTTGGCAGATGATTTGGCAGAAAAACTTCCATATATTCCGTATAAAAAGGTTAAGTTCTACTTGTCACAAAATCAGAATTTTGTATGGGTGTCGGAGGGCGTTTATACTAGATTATCTTCAATTAAAATCTCTAATGACGAGAAGAAGGCTGTTGAAAGTTTTGCATCAAGTGAAATCAATAGAAAAGGATATGTATCACTTAGTGAGTTGCCGCTAGAGGAAATAAGAGAGGAAAACTATGAACTCTCTGAATATGCAGTGTTATTTGGAACTTATGGTAAATGTTTAAGAGAACAGTATTGTTTACACGGAAGGATAGTTACTAAAAAGGATTCTGAGTTTGATGCTGCGGTTTTAATGCAGCAGTTTTGTAATGAACAGGACGAAATTACTTTAGATGATGCGGTTGCTAAGGTTGAAGAATTTACTGGTGTTGCAGATAGAAGAGTTGCATACCCTGCTTTGTATGAAACAATGATAAGGGTAAGCGAACAAAATTTTGTCTCTGAGAAGAAGGTTTATTTTGAGGTTGAGAAGATTGATGAGCAAATTAGTAGATTTGCTGTGAATGGATTTTGTGCCTTAAAGCAAATAACTACATTTGCACTATTCCCAGAGTGTGGTTATCCGTGGAACCAATTTATTCTTGAGAGTTTTTGTTATAGATTCAGTAAGAAATATATATACAGGACAAACTTGTTTAATGGGAGAAATGCAGGAGCAGTTATAGAAAAAGACTTGATGTGGGATTACCAAGAAATAATGGCACAGGCAGTAGCTTATGACAATATTGAATTAAGTGAAGAGTCTGTAGGAAAGTTTCTTTATGAAGCAGGATATATGGCGCGAAGCAAATTTGGTGGGATAAAAGATATTGCTGAACGAGCAAAAAAAATAAGAGAGGATAATGACTAATGTACTCATATACATACGATACGGAGACGGGTGGAATATTACTAAACTCATCTCCAACTGTGTTTTCAAAAGAACCACGTCCGGTTTATTCGCGTGAAATGGACATACTAGGATTTGATAGGTTTTTTGAGTATGAGAAACAAGATGATACACCATATATGTGGGCAGAATCAGCTACATATTGGTATAGAGGAACTCAGGTAGCAAAGGTAAAGGGTGGTAATTTATATGAGGCTCCGGAACTCATACCTGAACGAGATGAGAATGGAGATGTTCTCTTTGGAAAAACAACGGGGATAAGGTTAGAAAAAATAGACTTAGTTGAAATGTGCAAAAGAAATACCGAACTTATGACGGTAATTGAAGATGTCACAGTTAAAAGAATTGTAAAAGAATATGAAAAGTTCAGAAAAAAACTGGATATTTTTCATGTGGCATATAGTGGTGGTAAAGACAGTGCTGTATTACTTGACTTGGTGAAAAAGGCATTACCAAAAGATAGTTTCATAGTTATTTTTGGAGATACTGGTATGGAATTCCCTGATACATATGAGGTTGTCGAAAAAATGAAACAGCAGTGTGAAGAGGATGGCACACCATTTTATATTTCAAAATCACATTTTGACCCGAAAGACAGCTGGTTTATGTTTGGACCACCAGCTAGAGTTTTAAGATGGTGCTGTAGCGTACATAAGAGTGCTCCACAGACGATAAAAATGCGTGAAATTACAGGGAAAAACAATTATGTGGGGATGGACTTTGTTGGCGTAAGAGCACATGAAAGTGTTACCAGAAGTAAATATGATTATGAGAATTTTGGAAAAAAGCAAAAAGGGCAATATAGTTTTAATCCAATTCTAGAATGGACTTCAGCTGAGGTGTGGTTGTATTTATACATCCATAATATAACGATAAATGGAGCCTATAAAAAAGGTAATTCAAGAGCTGGATGTTTGTTTTGCCCGATGGGTGGTGGCAAAGGTGATTTCTTACAAAGAGCATCTTATAAAGAAGAAGTTGATTCATATGTTGAAATGATTGATGCTATGAATGCAAGAAATGCTGGTGATTCTGAGGGATTAAAAACATATGTATCAAAAGGTGGATGGAATGCCAGAAAAAATGGAAGAGATCTTACTATTAATGAACCACATTATAGAGATGAGATAAGAGACAAGAAGGTATTTATTACAGTAACTTCGCCCAAAACTGATTGGAGAGAATGGGTAAAAACTGTAGGAACACTGCCTTTTGAATACGAATATGAAGAGAAAGATGATGGATACATTATTTCGTGTGATTCGAATGTAATAAAAAAATATCCAGCCGAATTTAAAAGGTTTAAGCAAGTTTTTAAAAAGGCTGCTTATTGCGTGGGCTGTAAAGTTTGTGAAACAAATTGTAGGAACGGATGCATTTCATTTAATGGAAGAAAACTTAGTATCACAGATTGCGTTGCGTGTGGACAATGCCATGAAATAGATGATGGGTGTCTGGTATATCATTCATTAAGAACATCAAGTACGGAGGGAACAATGGTTAAAGAAAGCATTAATTCATTTGCAAATCATGCTCCAAAGGTTGAATGGGTGCAGGAATTCTTTGATATGAGAGAAGATTATTGGGATGATAATACTCTTAATAAAAAGAATCAAGAGCCTAAGTTGAAAATATTTTTAAGAGATGGTGGATTTACAGATGCAAAAGGAATAACAACACCATTATTTGAAATTGTCTCAAAATATGGATATGCGCATCCGGTTACGTGGGGATTGTTTATGGCAAATTTTGCATATAACAAGCAGTGCCGTTGGTATATAGAAAATATGGATACGGGAGTTTACTATGAACGTTCAGAAATTAAGGATCTTCTTGTAAATAAAGAAAATGTTAAGGAAGGTGACGCAGACTCTATAATTAATGCGTTTAAGAGATTATGTGCACTTCCACTTGGAACAGCTTTTGATTTTGGTTATGTAGAAATGAATGGTAAGCAGATTGATTCATTATGCAGAGCAAAATGCAATATTACCGATAACAGGGTAATCTTATATGCCCTTTATGTTTTTGCGCAGAAATGTAATATGGATAAAGAGTTTCACATATCGTATTTATATGATGAAGAAATTGAAAGAGATGGCATCAGTCCAGTAAGAATATATGGATTGTATGACGAAGAAGAACTGAAATCTATTTTATTGGGACTTACTAGTGCATATCCAGAATTTATCAATGCGACATTTACAAATGATTTAAAGACAATAACATTATATGACAAGACACCTGAGGATGTATTAGAACTGTTTTCGGAGGAATAATAAATGGCAAATAAATATAGTGATTATTTTGAAGTAAATGAAGAATACTTTCCTTGTTTTGATGAATCAGCAATAAACAAAGGTGCAACTTGGGATGATACGTATCCTCATGCAACTTTTGTGGAGTTGTTAAATGCCACAGAACGTATGTTGGGAGGGACAACTAACAGATCATTATGGATTCATGGTGCATATGGAACTGGAAAGTCGAAGTGTGCATATGCTCTGAAAAAGATTTTAGAAGTTTCAGAAGAGGAACTTAGTGCATATTGGGATAAGTATGAGCAATTAAGAAATAATCAGCCTCTACTTGGAAAAATTTTGGGACATAAAGAGCAAGGTATAATTTGTGCTTATAGATATGCTTCAGGAAGTATATCTACACCTGAACAGTTATTTATGGCTGTTCAGGAAAGCATAAAGATAGCATTAGAAAATCAAAATGTAACCTATAGGGGAGAAAATACGCTTAAAGAGAGCGCTATACTCTGGTTACAAGATAGTGCACACAATTCATTTATGAACGAATTGCTTAAGAAAAATGAATGGCAATCATTATTTTCTCAAAGTACAGCTGATGAAATTATTAATTCCCTAAAAAAGAATTCAGATGTTTCAGAATTAATGAATAACTTATTCAAGCTTGCGGCAAAGGAAGGAATAACAGCACTATCTCTTGATTCTGATGGTATTAGAAATTGGATACTAGATATTATTAAGAATAACGATTCTAAGATTGTCTTTGTATGGGACGAGTTTAGCGATTTCTTTAGACAGAATAGAAATTCATTGAGTGAATTTCAGAAGTTGATATCCATTTGTCAAGAGGCACCGTTTTATTTTGTTGTAGTTACTCACCCAATTTCATCATTAAGTACAAATGATGATTCATGGAAAATTGTACAACAAAGATTTGATAAAGTTGAGATTACAATGCCATCTAACATTGCATTTGACCTAATTGGAGATGCATTTAAACCTAAAACAGAAGCCGTAGAAAGTTGGATGCAGTTAACTGATGATTTAAATGCAAGGCTGCATTCGTCAAGACAAGCAGTTATGAAATCAACAGATGTATCCAAAGAGGCTGTTATGAAAAATATGCTTCCTATACATCCTATGGCAGCGATTGTTCTCAAAAATATTGCAACGGCATATCAGGCAAATCAAAGAAGTATGTTTGATTTTATAAAGACGCCTAAGGAATTGGATACGAAGGCTTTTCAGTGGTTTATTCAAAACTTTGGTCCGACAGATGATAGACCGTTAATTACTATTGATATGCTTTGGGACTTCTTTTATGTAAAGGGATCAGGCTATTTATCATCAGATATAAAACTGATACTTGATACATTTCCTCAGCAGACCATGCTTCAAGAAAAAGAAAAAGTTGTATTAAAAACAATATTAATAATGCAGGCAATTGATCAGAGATTGGGTGGCGCTGTAGAAGTACTAAAGCCTACTGATCAAAATCTCAGCTATGCATTTGAAGGTGATTGGGATGTCTATGAAAATGAATGCAAGGGTATTGCAAAAGGATTGGTGAGTAAGGGGGTATTAATTTTATCTCCTATTGCAGATAACAAGAAAGTATATAATGCTGCAGTTTTAGCTGGTGATGGTGCAAAAATTGAAGGATATAAAAAAGAAATTAGAGATAAGAGTACAACCGCAAAACTCGTTTCAGAGGCAGATATTCTTCCTACAGCATTGGCATTACCTCCATCATTAAAATTAAGATATGCGATTGCAACAGATACGGGGGCTTTACCATTAGTTACAAGTAGTGATTTTATGAAGGTTATGGATGCGTTAAAACATAAAGACACTTCTTGGCATTTTAAAGCTGTGCTAGCTGTTGCTAAAACAGAAGAGGAAGCACAAACTTTTAGAAATACAATTAAAAATATCATTATTAATGAGGAATACAAGGATATTGTTGTTATTGATGCATTGTCCACGCCATTAGGTGTTGAAGCGTTTGAGCAATATGTTGAATATGCAGCTATGTCAATGTATTACAACGGAAACAACAATCAGCAGTCAAAAGATAATTCAAGAAAAGCAAAAGAAGTATTGAATAGAGATTGGAAAGACAGAATATACAGTGGTCAAATTATTGTGTATACATATGCGAATCCGATAGGCGAGAAAGCTAATAGTGCTACTGAAGTTTATCCAATATTACAAACTATTGTTTTGAATAAGTATAGTCATGTAATGGACTTTACAAAAGGGCTGTCTGAAACACAATTAAAGCTTACAACTCCAAAGCCTGTAGCTCGATATGGTATGGGCGATGTTGATGTGAAGGGATTAATACAAGGCTGTGAAAAATCTGTGTTAGGGGCTGTTTGGAATAAACATGAATATTGGTTGGAGCCATCACTGTCAGATAATCATATTGTAATTGTCAAAAAAGCTGTAGATAAAATCATCAAAGAAGCTTTTTCTAATAGTGGAAAAATTTCCATAGGTGAAATCTATGACTATTTGGAAAGTACATTTGGATATTCACAGAGTAACTTGTCAGCTTTTATTACTGGATTTTTGTTAAAGGAGTATAGCAATAATCCATATAGAAGTATGAATGAGGAAGGTCACAGGGAGGCAATGACTCCTGATAAATTAGCCGAAATGATTGGCAATTATGTTGGAAAAAAACCAAAGTCAACATATATCGTGAATCTTACGGAAGAGGAAAAAGCATTTTATGAATTAACAGAGAAGGCGTGGGGGATGGAAGAGGATGCATGTACATCTCCAAGTCATGCAGGCTCTCTGATTAAGAATAAAATGAAAGCGCTTATATACCCTGTTTGGGCATTAGAGGATGTGGACAATTATGGAGTATTTGATATTGTAAAGAAATTCATTGAATTAGTTCAATGTGATGGAGACAAAGCTCATGATATTGCAAATGAAATCGGAAAGATTGCAATGCAACGTCCTTCTTCTGCAGATAATTTAAAACTTTTGCTAACAGTAGATAATTGTAAGAACGGCATGGAGATATTCTTACAGCAAAGATTCAAGAGCGGATTGCTATTACGACTTGCCAAAGAAATTGGAGCTGAGGATAGAGTGCTGCTTGATATTAAGAATGTTTTTTCGGTTGAGTATTCTGCATATTGGAACGGATCAACAGGAGAAGATGAGCTTGAAAAACTGATTGTTGAATATGAAGTTGTTAAGAAGACAAATGGTTTGTTAAATACAGTAAGTAATTCGATAGATGATGCCTTTAAGTCGTGGAGAGAGACATTAAAATTTATTGGATTTTCCTATGAGGCGTTGCAAGGTAAATACCCGACTTTGAAGAAATGCATTGAATTATTATTCAAGATTGCAAAACGAGATGATATTTTGCCTGAGGCAATGAGACAGCTAAATGTTGAACTCGATGAAAATGGCGCCGAATTAAAAGGTATTTTGTATAATAAACTTTCTGTATTTATGGATATATATGCTCCATATTTAGAAGGTTTTTCTGCTGCAGAATGTGATGAGGTTAGGAAATCTATTATAACCGAGATTTTTAGTGTCGATATTACTCAGGGTAATTCTATCGTTAAGAAGGCTTCTGACGAGTATAGGAAAAATCAGATAAAAACTCAAATGTATAAGTTGTGGAGTGATAAGGCTGATGGCACAAAGAATCCAAAGGTATGGTCTGATAGATATAGAATTCCAATCTTGTGCTGTATTAGTTCGAAGGAATATGTGGAAGCAAAGAAGGCATTTAGTGTTTTGAATAGTAATGCACATAGTGATTCTGATATTAAGACAACTATTGAGTTTTTGGAGAATGCAACTTTCTTTGGTGAAATAGCTAATCAGGAATATAGAGATGAGTGCTTTATTAAAGTCATTTTAGGTGAATATGCTAATGTACTTCAAAATGTGAATGCAGTAAAAGACGCTATTGAAGTACTTGGGTATGAGGTGTACGACTGGATTGAAAATCCTGCTGTTAAGTCTAAAGTTAAAAGTTTGGCAGAAGCTGAATACAATGCAGGAGGTAGTGACTTGGTTATCAATACAATTGATAAGATGTCTGATTCTGAATTGAAATCCTGGTTAAAGGACGTTGTAAAGAAGGATATTGAGCTAGGATTAAGAATTATTACAATCGGAGGAAAATAGAATGATTTGTCCGGAGGTTGGTCGATATTTAGAAAATACAAAAGGTCTTCCATTTTTATATGCAATTGGAGATATTGCTTATGTAGATATTTTAACTGAATTAAAGCAAGTCGGTTTGAAAGTCATTAGAGTGAGTGACTTTTGTTCTAAAGAAGATCGATTTCCGGACTATGATTCGTTAATTGAACACTTTAGAACGTTAGATATTGATTACAAAGACAACAGATTTGTCGTTGTAGGTCTTGGTGAAAGTTTGGCGTTAAAAGGAACTGAAGAAGCCAAGAAAGTTCTTCGACGTATCAAATCTGTTACGTTGGGGAATGCAAGAGTAGTTGTGTTACTTAGGGGAGTAACATCTTGCCTAAAAGACATTTTTGCGGAAGATCCAAGATTGTTGGCAAAAGGATTGGGATATATAGAGGATGATTGCTCGGTCAATATTTTAATAACAAATAATAGAGTTGTAAAAAATGCTGAAATAAATAGAGTTGTAAATGATAGTTATCATTCGTTTAAACCGGATAATAGATATCCTATAGTTGTTCTTAGTATAACAGTAGATCCAATATTAGTTGATGTAAATATTCATCCAACTAAAATGGATATAAAATTTTCTAAATTAGAAGAACTTACCACATTAATAAGCAACATGGTAAAAGAAAAGTTACATAAAAGAAATTTGATTCCACATATAGAAGTAAATAAAGAAGAAGTTGAACCTAAAAAAATATACGAAGAAATCAAACTAGATTTGGATAGAGTTAAAGATGTTCAAACTGAATATAAAAGTGAAACTAAATTTGATTTATTTGATTCAAATGATGAATTAAATAATGAAAATATATATGCAAACGAATCTGAAACACTTGTTATAAATGATAGCTTTATAGAACAAGAAGAAGTAGAAAAAGAAAATAGACTTCCAGAATTATATCCTGTAGGATTAGTGCATGGTACATATATAATCTGCCAAAATGAAAAAGGTATGTATATGATAGATCAACATGCAGCAAAAGAAAGAGTAAATTATGAATTATGCTGGAATTAAGTATTGTGACATCGCAAACGGTCTCGGCTGGCGG
>ERZ780177.3924-NODE-3924-length-10700-cov-5.305308_pt1 | contig 10700 bp, 7 predicted proteins | sample MGYA00510973_ERZ780177 | MGnify/ENA primary metagenome ERZ780177 (study PRJEB29588, sample SAMEA2144396) | human gut metagenome | biome: human gut; feature: human-associated habitat; material: faeces | place: Denmark | collected 2008/2010 ...
AGCTTGTCGCTCTTGTTCGCACTTGCATTTCCAACATAGTCCCTGATACCCAAGGGGCGTCCCACAGCTGGGGCAGGCGTATTTCAGATTCATATTCTCAGACTCCTTTCAGAAAATAGAAAAAACGCCCTGCGAGACCCTGTCACTTGGACAGGCTGACGCAGGGCATGAAAAGGGCGCAAAGAAGAAGTCACATCCACCCACAGATGTGATTTTCTCCATAAACAAAATCCATTTTTATATAGAAACAGAGTTATTTTTGACTGATTCGTGTGCATCTCCCAAAAACTTCCGCCTGCATTGCACATCATTGAATGCGTAAAGTGCAAGCCGTTATCATAAATGATGGGGTCAAATCGCTCTTTTCCATCATACATAATTGCATGGAAATTATCAACTAAAACTTATCATTGCCTTTCCATATGAGAAAGAGGCCGAGATCGCGGATTTTGAAAGCTGCATTTTCCCACGTACAAGCAGTGAAAATGTGATATTGTATTCGCACAGAAATAACGGGGACGCTTTTTGAATGGTTTTTCGGTTGGAAATGTGGTCAAAAACGCTTCCTGCCCGTGGCTGAAGGTCATGCAGCGGCCCGGACAGGGAGCGTTTTTTGTATCTCTATGCGGCTGTTCCTGCGTTGTAGGTCAGTCAGAAAAAATGTGTAAATGATTCCTGTTGTCTGCAACGCAGGATTTGCAGGTCTATAAACAGGGGGAGAAGACTCCCAGGGATGCCATAAAAGGCTCGGAAGACAAATTTCTTATACAAAATCGAAAGATGAAACCGAATGTGTCACCAATTGCCTCTGGTCCAAGTGATGATATGCTCTGCCGTCTCCTCAATTCCCATCACAGAACTGTTGATGCAAAAATCGTAGTTCTCCGGCGCACCCCAGTTCCGGCCGGTATAGGTGTCGTAGTATTTCTTCCGCTGCTTATCAATTTTTCGGACAGCGTCCTCCGACTCTTTTTGCCCGATGCCCTCGATCTCCATCCGGCGTCTGACCCGGTCCTCAAAGGGGGCGCAGATGAACAGGCTGACCGTCGGGATGCCGGCGGCGCGGAGAACGACATCGGCGCACCGCCCCACGATGATGCAGGGACCCATCTGAGCCAGTTCCAGAATCACCTGGCTCTGCATCTCAAACAGGATGTCCTCCGCCGGCTGGCCCTTCCGCACCTGAGGTCCGCCCTCATAGACGCCGGTAAAGAGCCAGGGATTGGGTGCTTTTTCCTCTCTGCCCGCAAACAGTTCCTCCCGCAGTTCCGCTTTCTGTGCGGCCAGAGTGATCAGTTCCCGGTCATAGCACCTGATGTTCAGTTTCTCTGCCAGCCGTTTTCCGATCTCCCGGCCGCCGCTGCCGAACTGGCGGCTGATGCTGATGATGCGATTTCCCATAGTATGAATCTCCCTCCGCTTTTCTATTGTTTCAGCGCGTTGAGCGCCGGCTGGGGAATCGAGAATGCACGATCCGCCGGCGTGATGACGGCGGAGAGCGACACCGGAGCGTCGGAGAGGATGAGGTGCAGCGCGCCGCTGCACGAGATGTTGACGGACTGGAGCTCGCCCTGCTCGCTCACGCGGACGGAAATGCGTCCGGAGGAGAAGGTCACATTCTGTGCCTTGATATCCGGCGCGATGGCGGCGGCGAGCTCGCTCATCGCGTCGGAGTCGAGCGAAAGACCGTAGAGATAGCCGTCGCTCACCTTATCGCAGCCCGCGCTGCCGTTCAGAATGGACTGGTAGCAGAGGTCAATGAGCGACGTGGCATCGACGAGCTGCTGGCTCGCGGTGTCGACACTGTTGCCGTCCGCGTCGCAGATCTTGCTGCCGGAGAAGTAGACAGCGAGGGTGTTTTTTTGGATGCTGCCGTAGCTCTGGCCGTCGATGCTGCTGCGGTCGTACTGGAGCGTGCTGTTCAGCACGATCGGGCCGCAGTCGGCGGAAAGGGCGATGTCGGCGGACAGATCGTCCGCGGTCAGCTCGCCCCAGGCACCCAGCAGACGGAGCGCGTTGTCCGTCAGCGTGGAAGCGTCGTCATTGCTGCCCGAATGGATGGCGGTGAGCACATCATCGGGGATCACCGGCGCGAGCGCGTCGGTGAAGTGCGCGGCGGCCTCCACGCGAAGATCTCCGGAGTTTTCCGCCGTGAAGCTTATGTCCATCAGCTCGCCGCTCTCGGCGGTGAGATCCACGCGGATCGCGGAAAGCGATGCGGCGTTCGCGATCTCGTCCGAGGTGAGAAGACGCAGCAGTGTGCTCGCGTCGTCGCCCTCGGCGGTGAGGGTGTAGCGCTTTTCCTGCCCGTCAACGGATTTCGTCACCGTGAGCGTGCGGCAGAGCTCGGCGGTCTCATCCATGAGCTCGGCGTAATTTGGGAATGCGCCGCCGACAGCGTAGGACTTGCCGTTTTCAAGGTAGATCGCGCCGTCTGCGTAGTAGAGCGCCGCGCCGTCGCGGTCGATGCAGGTGATGGGAGAGCCGTCCTTCTTCGTGCGGGCGACGGAGGCGTCCGCGCTCAGGCTGATTTTGCCATAGGAGGCGTCGACCGTGACGTCCATGGTCATCGGGTCCTCTTTGACACGCGCCTCGACAAGGCGGTAGGCTTCGAGGTCCTTCTTAAAGTCGGAGTGGAGGAAGAACGCCGCAGCCGCGCCGAGCAAGACTAAAATCGTGATGAGAATAGGGAGGAAGCGGCGGTGCCTGCGCTTTTTCGGCGCGGGCGGTACTGCGGGCTGCGTGAGCACGTTTTCACGTGCCTCGCGCTCCTCGCGAAGAAGCCGAAGTTCCTCTTCCGCGCGCGCAAGGCGCGCCTCGATGGAGTCGGGATCGGCTGCGGGAGCGAGTTCGGAAGTGGGAACGCTTTCTGCGCCCTCGACCGCGGCGGTGACGACCGGCGCAGCGGTCGCTGCTACTGCCACGGCGGCGGGGACTGCCGTAGATTCAGCGGACACAGGCGCATCCGCCTGAGTGGCATCTTCGACCGCTGTAGACGCGAGGGAACCCGTCTTGGCAGGGGCTTCGTCTGCTGTGGACGCATTGGCGTCCTCGCCGCGGACGATCTGCTCGGCCTGCGAGACGGCGCTCGCGCTGCGCGCCAGCGCTTCGGCGCGTCTGCGCGCCTTGCGCTTGTGACGGTGGACGAGCAGAACGATGATAAGGATCAGAACAGCCAGCACGGCGAGCACGCCGAGCCAGATGCCCCAGACGTCGAGCGTCCGCACGGCGGCAAACTCAACGCTGTCGCCGCTCGTGGAGAAGGTGAGGTAGCTGCCCATCGTGCCGCAGTCGGCCTCCTGCCAGCTGCCGCCGTCTTCACGGGTGTAGATGCGCAGCTCCTTCTGCCCGTCGGGCGGGAGATAGCGCACGGTGTGCGTGTCCTGCCCGTCGTCGGCAAGCTCGATGCGCCACTGCTCGAGCACTTCAGCGTTGGCAACCATCGAAGGCATTTCGCCGCGGCTGAGGCAGGAGAAGTAGCCCTTCACGCGGTCGAGCACAGTGCCGGACTGCACGTCGAACGCCGCGGGCGTGAGCGGCTGGGCGGTCACGGTGATGGTGTCGCCGTCGTTGTAGTTGCCCTCGACCAAGATGACAGCCTGTCCGCTCTCTCGCGTCTGTTCAGAGGCAAGGCCGGGGGTGTAGGCCTCGTAAACAGCGGTGACGACGGTGTCAAAGTGCAGATTCGTGAGGTCGGTGCGGTCCCAGTGGACGTGACAGCCGCTCTTGGTGGGCGGCTCGGGGATGTCGCTTTCGTCGATGGAGTCGCCGTAGTTGAAAGTGCGGCTGAGCACAGTTTTATCGTCAGCAACGAAGGTGAGCGTGAAGGACTTCATGCTCTCGGGCAGGTCGCTGAGTGCGAGCAGCTGAGAATAGCTGATGGGCTCGGCCCGTCCGGCGTAGCCCTGACGGTTGATGCCGGGGAGATCGTCGGAGACATAGTAGTTATGCTCAAATGTGCCCGTGTCGCTGCCGGAGATCGCACCCTGGTACTGCTGGCAGTCGGTGATGTCGACGAGCGAGTAGTTCCAGCGGACGCTGCTGCCGCTGCCGTCGACATTTTCCTGCACGCCGGAGCCGACGATGCCGCCGACATACTTCTTGCCGCTGAGCGTGCACTTGGAGAAGTTCCCGAGCACCGTCGCGCCGGTGAGACCGGCGATGCCGCCGGTATAGCTGCCGTTTTCGTTCGTGATGGTGCAGGACGACGTCTCACACGCAGTCAGATAGCCGAGGTCCATGCGGCCGACAATGCCGCCGACATAGCTGCGCTTGCCGGCCACATCGCCGGTGTTGACGCACTTCTGGATGATGGAGCGGTACTCATACTGCTTGCGGTAGATGTTCGAAAGATGGCCCGTGACATCGTCCTCGGGGTCAAGCGTGTATTCGATGGCCATGGAACCGGCGATGCCGCCGGTGTTGACGTCGCCGTACACCGCGCCGCTGTTACGGCTGAGCGATACCTTACCGAGCGTGACGGAGTTGATATCGACACTCGAGGCGTCGACGATCAGATCGCCCGTGCCGCCGGTGAGCGAGGAGATGGCGGAGAACATCGTGTTCGTGAGCTCGTTGAACTTGCTGCTGATGTTGCGGATATCGGCGGAGAGGGCCGTGCTGGTGTTTTTGACGTTGTCGGTGATCATCGAGAGCTGACTGTTCGCCGCAGTGACCGAGCCGACGACCATGTTGATGTTCGACACGGTGACGACGTCGGAGACGTCAAAATCCTGATCGAAGCTGACGTTGATATCCGGCAGGGTGGGATTCTCAGGATCGAAGTCATCGGGGTCAAAATCACCGTCGATACTGATGCTCGGCTGGGGGATGGCGTCGGGGTCGACGTCGATGGTCACGTCGTTCGCCGCGTCCGATGCGTCGGAGAGGTAGCCCGAGATCAGGTCGAGACGGTCGGAAATTTCGCTCGAGCCGTATTCGGCGTCGTTGACGGCCTTTTTGACGAGCGAGTCGAGCTCCTTGATCTGCGATTGGATGCGCGAGAGCTGGCTGGCGGAGACCTGCGTGCGCACATAGGGCTCCATTTGGCCGGCGATGCCGCCGACGTCCTTTCGCCCGCAGATCGCGCCTTCATTGCTGCACGCGAGCACTTGTCCGCTGCTGCGGCCGACCACGCCGCCAATATTGTAGCCGATGTGCTGATAACCGACGGCGGCGTAGTTTGTGCTCGATGCGATCGCGCCGGAGGAATAGCCCGCGATGCCGCCGGTGTCGGTGGCGATATTGAGCGTGTCGAGTCGGGACAGACTTGCAAGGTCAAGCGAGAAATCGAGGCTCAGGTCGCTCAGGTCAATGCTGGGGTCGGTGCTTTCGATATTCACATACGCGCGGCCGCGGCAGGAGACGATGGAGCCGAGGTTCTCGCCCACGATGCCGCCGGTCATGCTCTGGCCGAAGATCGCGCCCGAGGCGTCGCACGCGCGCACGATGCCCGTGGCGAGGTTGCGGCCCGCGATGCCGCCGACGCTGCGTTTGCCGGAAACACTTCCGTTGAATGTGCAGCTTTCGATCGTGCCGTGGTTTTCACCCACGATGCCGCCGATATTTTCACTGTCGCCGGACGGGGTGACGGTACCCTCAACATTCAGGCTTTTGATGACGGCGTCCTTTTGCAGCACGCCGAAAAGACCGGCGGGGGAGACGCTCTGCGTGATGGAAAGGCCGCTGATGGTGTGGCCGTTGCCGTTGAACGTGCCGCCGAACGTCGGGATGGGGAGCTCGTCATCGTCGGTCAGCTCGATATCGTTGTCAAGCACAACGGTTTTACCGCGCGACCAGGAGTCGAGCGTGCAGGAATGCGCGAGGGATCGTAAGTCTTCTGCGCTCTTGATGTGGATGGCGCCGTCCCCGTCTGCCAAGACCTGCGTGACAGGGAGAAGCGAGATGAGCAGCAGGCACGAGAGTGCAAGCGCGCAGAAGCGATAGAAATGATTAGTCTTCTTCATCGTCTTGCTCCTCATTTGCAGATCCGGAGATCAGATTCAGGTCGATGTCGCCCTCGACCGTGGCGTGCATGATGCCATGCACCGTACCATTGATGTTGCCGCGCACCATGCCGTTGACGGAGACCTTACCGTGACCCGATTTCTTTTCCGTGATGGACGGGACGGAGAACGAGGTCTTGTCGACGATGCCGCTGCCGATGAGCAGGATCTGCGGCAGGGCGAACATGACCATGATGATGGAGATGACCGTGCCGCGGCCAAGGCTCTCGCCGATGCCCGCGATGACGGGCTCAGATGTCATGCTGCCGATCAAAAAGCCGCAGATCGAGAGGATCGAGCCGGAGGTGATGATCGTCGGGAAGGCGAAGTTCAGCGTCTCGACGATGGCGTCGCGGTGGTGCATTTTGGATTTGAGCTCCTGATAGCGGCTGGCGATGACGATGGCGTAGTCGATATTCGCGCCCATCTGGATGGAAGAAACAATTAGATATCCTAAGAAGAAGATGTACTTGCCCGTGATGGTCGGGAACGAGAAGTTGAGCCAGATGCAGCCCTGAATCACGAGGATCAGCAGCACCGGCATACCGGCGGAGTTGAACGTGAAGAGCAGCACCAGCATAACCACGAGCACCGACACGATGCTGACGACCTTGTTATCCACGGCGAAGGACTTTTCGAATTCGTATTCGTTCGTCGATTCGCCCGCGAGGTAGACGTTTTCATCGGGGTAATACTTTTCGGCAATTTCGAGAATTTTGTCGGTGAAGGCGTAGGTCTCGTCGCTGCTTTCGGGCAGCGTGAGGTAGATGAGCATGCGGTCGTAATCCGTACCTTGAAGCTGGGCCTTGGCGCTGTTCATCTGTACCTCGGCGTCCTGAAGCATCTGCGTCTGGTCATCGCTTAACGTGACGACGCCGGCGTCGATCTGCTCGCAGACGAAGAGAAGCATGTCGATGAGCGGCACCTTATAGGTGGAAAGATTACCCGCGAGCTTGCCATATTCCGACTGCTGCGCGGCGTAGGCGGCGTAGACGACCTGCGCGGCCTCGTAATCGAGACCCGCGAGCTCGGCGAACTGGCGCGGCGTCAGCTTGTCGGCCAGCATGTAGCCGTCGAGTGCTTCGATGTTGGTAAGACCCATCGTGGAGTCGACCTCGTCATACTGCGCGAGTTCGTCCAGGATGGCGGACTGCTTGTCGTAGTCGCCCGTGGGGACGATGAGCGCCAGCATGTTCTTCGAGGTGAAGTTATCCTCGATCATCTGCTGGGCAAACTGCGTCTCATTCTGCTTGGGGGCGGAGATGAGGCCGTAGCCGTAGGCGTAGGGGCAGTCGGATGAGAGACGGTAGCCGATGACGGCCAGCACCACGAAGACGATGGGGATGATGTAGCGCGTGGCATAGTCGAGCTTGCCGACGAACGGGATCTTCGGCACGAAGCTGCGGTGCTGCGTGCGGTCGATCAGCGGGCCGAAGAGCATCAGAAGGCCTGGCATCACGATGAACGCTGCGAGCAACGCAAACAAGATCGACTTGATGAGGCACAGCGCCATATCGGGACCGAGCTTGAACTGCATGAAGAGCATCGCGACAAGGCCGCCGATGGTCGTGAGGCTGCTCGCACCGATCTCGGGGATGGATTTGCTCAGCGAGACGATGACGGCCTCACGCAGCGGCAGCAGCCGGTGCTCCTCTTTAAATCGGTTGCAGAAGATGATGGCGTAGTCGATGGACAGCGCTAACTGCAAGATGCTTGTGACCGAGTTTGAAATGAACGAGATTTTGCCCATCAGGAAGTTCGTGCCCTGATTCAGCACAAGTGCGACCACGAACGTCAGAATGAGCACCGGCACCTCGCCGTAGGTCTCGGACGTGAAGAGCAGCACGAGCACGATGACGATGGCGACATACACCATGATGACGCTGATCTCGTGGTCGATCGTTTCCTGCTGCGTGTTGCCGAGGTCGGTGTCGATATACAGATCATAGTTGGAGAGATATTCCTTCACGGCTTCGAGCGAGTCGAGACAGGCCTCGTCATCCTCGCTGTAGGCAAAGGTGATGGAATAGAGGGCGGAGAGGTTATTATAATGTGCGGTGGTCTCGTCGTAGTCCACGCTCTGCACGCCCTTGATCTCCTTGATCTTGGGCTCGAGCGCGGCGGCCTGCTCTGGTGTGATGTTGGCCACCATGACCTCGGCCGTGCCATAGGTCGTGAACTGCTCGTCCATGATGTCGAGCGCCTGCTTCGTCTCGGAATCAGACGGCAGGTAGTACGTCAGGTCGCTCTCGACCTCGACCCAGTTGCGGGAAAAGGCGGAGAATACGAGCAGAATGATTGTGAGCAGAAAGATGAGATTTCGCTTGTCGACGATGACCGTCGACAGCTTTTCCATAAAGCTGGAGCCGGTCTCCTTGGTTTCGTTACTCATGGCGGTACGCATTGCCTCCTTTCTCGTGGGTGGGTCTTCGCTTCTTCATGCGCTCAAGGCCGCTTTTGATCGGCGGCTCGGGCGGGGCGAGCTGCACCACGTCGCCGAGCGAACAGTCAAGCTGGCGGCAGATGCGCACAAGCACCTCGAGCGAGACGAGCTCATTTTTCGAGAGCTTGGCGAGCGTGTTGGAGCTGATGCCGACCTCGTGCGCAAATTCCGTTTTATTTAAGCCCTTGTCGATGAGGAGCTTAAAAAGGTTGTTGTAGGTAACATACATGGTGGTACCTCCTGTTCAATCGTCAACATTATATGAAAATATCCGGAAGAAGCAAGATTAAATTTGCAAAAGCAGATATTTTTTGCACACTCTTGACGAAGTGACAAAAAGCCCCCTGCACAGGTAAACAACGCGCAGAGGATTTGGCACGGGACTTTTGTTGATGTGGTTTGGCCATCAGAAAACACAGGTGCGGCCGGTGTGTTCGTGCTTGCAATAGGCGGAGCGGCGGCGTATAATCAGAACACATTGGCGGAAAAGCGTTAGCTGTCACAATGATGGTGACAGCGCTCGCCCTGGCATTCGCTTTGCGCCGCACGAGAAGATAGAGAGACATGAGGAATCTGTTCATGCCAAATGAGACCAACGAAAAAATGGATCGCCCGTCAGGCTCCCTGCTCGAAAGCCTGACAGGCGTGCTGAGCGATGCGGAGAAGGAGCGGCAGATGCTCGGTGCGCTGTGCGTCAACTACACGGCCGCCTACTGCTGTGATCTGATGGCCGACCGCATGGAGGTCATCAAGCGGAAGAACTTTTCCCACTGCGCGCAGGAAAAGGGGAGAATGCGCGACGCGCTCAGCTATTCCGAGTGGATTCGCCACGCCTTTGAGACCTTTGTCGTCAAAGGGACGGCGCCGGACTACCTCGAAGTGTTTGACGCGCAGAACGTGATGCGCCGCCTGCAAAGGGAGGAGAGCTTTGTCTACCGCCACCGCACGCTGCCCAACGGCGCGGGCATGGAGTATTTTGAGGCGATGGTCGTCCGCCTTTATGTTGATGAAAAAAGCTTTAAGGTCATCGTGGACTACCGCCCGATCGACGATATCATCGCAGAGGAGCGGGAGCGGCAGAGAAAACTTGAAAACGAGGTCGCAGCGCTGCGGAACATCCATAAGGCGCTCGGCTCGGGCGCGTGGAAGCTCAGCTATGACGAGCGCGGCGAGATGACTGGCTGCTGCTGGTCGGATACGATGCGCCGCATGCTGGGCTTTACCTCGACAGAGGACTTTCCCAACGAGTTTTCAAGCTGGTCGGACCGGCTGCACCCGGCGGACCGGGATGAGACGCTGCGCGAGTACCGCGACACGGTGTATGACTACACGGGCGGGAAGACCTACGATGTGGAGTACCGCGTGCGTGCCAAGGATGATACCTACCACTGGTTTCGCGCGGCGGGACGCCTCTCGCGCCGCACGGACGGTTCGCCGATCGCCTTCGACGGCGTTTTCATCAACACGGATGAAAAGCACGAGACGAACGAGCGCCTCCACCGTGCCCTGCAGGAGACGGAAAGCGCCAGAAATGAACTCCTGCTGGAGCACGAGGTCATCTCCGCAGTCAGCCGCGGCTAGGGACTTGTTGCTTGTAGCCAAAGACGATGAACTAGCCAGAAAACTGCAAGATTTGGGGCTGCCTGTAAGGAAACGAGCACCTAAGAGAAGATGGTGACGACCTAGAGTTGTTCGACATTAAAAAAGGATCTCTCCGCCAGAGTTGGTCGGGGAGATCCTTTCATTATGGATATGGTTCATGGTGGGGAGGATTCGGGGAAATTGGCAGATTGAAATGATGGGGAATGGTTCGATATCGCTGGCCCAGATCGGCTCGATACCGCACCGCACCGAAGCCAGAGGAAAGCCGGAGATGCCATCGAACAGGCTCCCCATCGTAAGTTTCCGTGTTGGCTGAGTTATTTCATATAGAGTATTTTGTTTTGCATCTGGCAGCAGCGCTTACCTGAGCAGCCGCGGATAATCTGTTGTGCCATACGTTCTTTATCCATGTCAGTTGCCCCTCCTGAAAGGAATCACGTTTTTCCCTTAACAGCTATTACATTCCCGTAATTCATGTAGTTTTTTAAGGGAAAGACTACCCTTTTTGTTACGGACTTACGTTTCCAGAAGATCCTCCATCGTACAACCGAGGACTTTTGCAAGGCTAAGAACAGTCTCCGCACTGGCTTTGTTAATGTCCTTGTTGCGCTGTTCGTACATTTGAATTGAGCGAAGACTGACATTGCTTC
>ERZ780177.3932-NODE-3932-length-10675-cov-2.678249_pt1 | contig 10675 bp, 13 predicted proteins | sample MGYA00510973_ERZ780177 | MGnify/ENA primary metagenome ERZ780177 (study PRJEB29588, sample SAMEA2144396) | human gut metagenome | biome: human gut; feature: human-associated habitat; material: faeces | place: Denmark | collected 2008/2010 ...
CGCCGCTTTCGGGTTGGTGTGGCCGTCAGCTTCGTGAACAAGGCGGGGTAATCGTGGAGCCGCTATATAATAAGGTGTCGGATTTTGCCTTGGAATTTTATGCCGACGGTGCCGGAGGCGTGCGGTATACGGGGCTTTCGGTTTTCCTGACCACCGCACGCGGTATGTACGCCGGGAATTGGGTGGCGTCGGAAGAGGATAAGGTGCGTTGGCTGACTGATAGGATTCCTTTGCCTTTATGGCAGATGTTGCAAAAGGCTGTCACACAATACTTGTCCGGTTGGTTGGGCAACGGCTATAGCGGCCATCTGGGGGTGGATATGATGTTGTGCCGTGTACCGGGAACCGAATACCTGTGTGTGCATCCTTGTGTGGAAATCAATTTACGCCGTACGATGGGACAAGTTTCTGTCGATTTGGCTTCTTTCTTGGCTCCCTCTTCGGAAGCTCGTTTTGTGATAGACTATGAGAAGGAAGCGGGGCGGTTGTGGTCGGAGCATTGCCGGTGCGAGGAAGATCATCCGTTATGCTTACGGAAAGGAAAACTCCTTCAGGGATATTTGCCGTTGGTTCCGGTGACCCCCTCCGCACATTACCGGGCGGCGTTGTGGGTCTCCCCCAAGGGTAGGAGATGTCCGGTCGTATAAGTTAATTTGGAAAAAGAAGAAATGATTAGACCATTGGGAATTTCTGATATGGACACGGTGCTTCGTATTTGGAAAACGTCAAATCTTCAGGCGCATTCTTTCGTACCTTCCGGATATTGGGAGCGTAACGTGGAGTTGGTTCGGAAGGCAATGTCCGATGCGGAAGTTTGGATATACGAGTCGGATGGGCGCATAGTCGGCTTTGTCGGATTGGCAGGGGATTACATCGCCGGTATCTTTGTGGAGATGGAATGCCGTTCTCGTGGGATAGGACATGCGCTGTTGGATTTTTTAAAGAAAAGACATCGGTTCTTGTTGCTCCATGTGTATGAAAAGAACAGCCGTGCCGTGGCATTTTATCGTAGAGAAGGTTTTGAATGCCGGGATAGGCATGTGGAGGAGGATACCGGGGAAATGGAGTGGACAATGGCATGGATGAAGGAAAATATTCCTTTTTAAGTTTTTTTATTGCCCTGCAAGTGGGGGCGGGGAGTGGATAACTGTTAACTTTGCATCTCTATTTTATGAATCTTTCTAATCAACCGAAAACGGCTTCTAATAGTTGAAAAAACGTTTTATGGAAACAAAACGAATTGTATTTTTGGACTATCTGCGTGCCATCGCATGCTTTATGGTCATTCTCGTACATGTGTGTGAGGCTTTTTATTTCAATCTGGACGGTATCAGTTTCTCCAGCAATGCCGACCGTTGGTGGATTTCTTTCATCGACAGTTTCCTGCGTCCTTGCGTGCCGCTGTTCATCATGGCATCGGCCTATCTTCTGGTTCCGTTGAAGGACAGTACACCGGTCTTTTTCAAACGCCGCTTCACCCGTGTGTGCATTCCCTTTATCGTCTGGGGGCTTCTTTATGCCTTTTTACCCTTGTTGTGGGGCGGTCACGGTTGGGACGGCGCGAAAACCCACTTGCTCACGTTCCTCTACAATTTCCCGTCCAACGCCATACATCTCTGGTTTGTGTACATGTTGATAGGGGTTTATTTCTTTATGCCGATTTTGTCTCCTTGGTTGAAGCAAGTAGGTCGTAAGGAGGAGCTTTTCTTTTTGGGACTTTGGTTCCTCACTACATTCTGGCATTACGTGAAGCTTTGTGTGCCGGGCGGAGAGATTTACGGAGAATGCAGTTGGAATGATTTCCACATCTTGTATTACAATGCCGGTTATATCGGTTTTCTGTTGATGGCACATTACGTCCGTACCTACATTGACTGGAGTCTGCGCAAGACGCTCGCTGTGGCCGTGCCTGTATTCTTGATAGGATATGCTTTCTCGGTCGGTGCGTTCTATCATCTTTCTTCCGTGAGTTCAGACCCGTTTGTGGTGGAACAGCCTTGGCGTTTTTGTACGCCTAATGTGGCGATGATGACTTTCGCCCTCTTTATCGTATTCAAAAAGATTAACTGGGGCAGCGGGTGGCTCTACCGTGGCATCTTCTCCATTTCAAAGTTGAGCTATGGAATGTATCTTGCACATTATATGGTGTTGAACCTTGTGTACCCTCATGTGGCACCGCATTTCAATACGCCCGGTACCATTTTGGTGGCCGGTATCGTGATTTATGCGATTTGCTATGTGTTGACAAAATTGCTCTCTTATCTGCCCAAGAGTAAATATATCGTAGGATAGTGATGCCGGACACAAAGGCTTTTTATCAGGATGTGTACAGCATCGTGAAAGAGATTCCGGCCGGTCGGGTGGCGACGTATAAGCAAATTGCCGTTCTGACCGGCTTTCCCCAACATGCCCGTTTGGTGGGTAGGGCTTTGCGTAACGTACCGGATGCGCTAGGCCTTCCCTGCCACCGGGTGGTGAATGGCTGTGGACGCCTTGTTCCGTCCTGGCCGGAACAGAAAGCATTGCTGGAAGCCGAAGGTGTGGCTTTCAGAAGGAACGGAAACGTGGATATGCGGCGTTATGCTTGGAATCCGGATGGAGCGGCATCCGTGACCTTTTGATAAGCGATGCGCGGTGACTGACGGGTATAAATGATGCCGCACTCCCGGAATCCGTTGGTCTTTAACAGGTTTTGCATGATGAGGTTGTCAGCGTGGGTGTCTGCGCGTAAATTGTGGTGTCGGGCAAAACACCATGCGATGCATTGCCGGGCGATACCTTTGGCCTTTCCGTTGGATGCCAGGCGGTGAATCACACCGTATGGAGCCTCATTCAGCCATTTCCCTTCGATATGAGAATAGGTAGGGTCGTTTCCCACCGAAAAGCAAAATGTGGCTACCACGCCGTCCGTTTCGTTTTCGCAGACGAAGCAGTGTCCTTGTCGGATTTCCGTTTCCATGAGTTCTTCCGGAGGATAACCGTCTGTCCATTGGTAGGGGTTTCCGTTTTCCCTCATGAATTTCCGGGCGTGGTCGAATATGCCCATGATGTCGGGCATATCGGTGAATTGTGCAGGTCTGATGTTCATTTTGTGTCGGGTGTGGTGGTGTCTTGTGTCTCTTTTCTTTGTCGTGCCACGGGCGTTTCAAAGTGCGCTTCACAGTCTTTGCATACATATTCCCAATGCGTCGTGCCCGGAGGTGCGCCGGCCAGGATACTGAATATGGCGGCCATGAACGCCCTGAAACTATGAGACTTTTTCAATACGAACTTGATGTGGGGCGAATGGCAACAGGGGCAGTATTTTAATTGTTCCGGTATCATCTGGTTGCGTTCGAGCAGGGCCATGGCACGTTCATAGTCGTCTTCATACACGAAAATATCCACTCCGGAAATCGTGGGAGTGAATCCGCGCAGGATGTTGGACGTGTTTTCGTTGTGCAGGACGGAGGCAATGCCTTCGTTTTCCAACGCCCCCTGAATCAAACGGGCTTGAAAGGCTCCGTCACAGGTGATAAGTCTGACTGTTTTCATAAGACGGTCGAATTTATTTGATAAAATATCCGATGTGTTTTGAGCGTCCTTTCTTGGCTAAGGTCCTGATTTCGTACAGTCCTTTGGCTAAATGCCCGATACGGACACGGCGGCTGTAAGGTGCCGTACTGACGATACGCCCGTACGCATCTACAACCGCTACGTAAGGGCTGTCCTGTTCTGGGATGTCCAAGGTCTGCGAGTCGTGCGGGAGGAACCGCCCTGAGAGGTTCGGTTTGTCGGACCATCCGGATGGGGGCCGTGCCGGTTCGCTTTCATTTCCGAAACGGTCTATGGCCGTTACCGCGAAACTGATACCGTTGAGGGCGCAAAACTCCTCGTGGATGGGAAGGCTGCAAGAATCCACATTCACGGCAATAAGATTTCGTGCGGAAGCGATGTCCACGGGAGAGGTCTGTGAAGCGTACACGTTGTATCTCACATCTTTTCCACATAGATTATCGACAGACGGCGACCATCGGAGCACATACGTTTGCGCTTCCCGGCTTTTGTGCAAATTTCCCGGACGTTCCGGTGGGATACTGTCCTGGCTGTTACAAGCCGATGGCAGTGCCGGGAAGGGGTAATATACGTCTTTCAGGAAATCAAACAAGCCTTTGTGGTTGTCGTTCAGATACGCGTAACGGAAGAAAGCCTGTCCTCCGAGATCTAAAGATCGCGTGAAATACAACTCACGGGTAATATCCTCCAGCGGCCAGTCTTTTTCTTGCGGACTGAGGAAGTAGATACCCAATCCCGGGACGACCGGTCGGCCGTAGTCGTTTTCTTTCCAGTCGATAGCGAAAGGGTAGAAATGATTGCCCCGGAAGTACATCATCGGGAACAGCATGTCTTGTATTCCTTCACGCAACCAGCCCTGTGCATCCTGATGCACGGCAGAGTAGGCATTCCAGTTATAGGACGGATAGCGGCTCAGGTCGCTGAATTTGCCCACGGGCGAAGAGCTGACCTTGACCCAAGGTTTGTCAGCTTTCACGGCCCGATACATCGTCCGTACACAGCGGGTCATGTTGTCGCGACGCCAGTCGGCCTTGTTTTGCCTCTTGCCGTATTTGCGGTAAGAGCTCGCATCGTTGAATTTCGCCGCGTTTTCCGGATAACGGATATAGTCGAAATGGATGCCGTCTACGTCATAGTTCGCAGCTATTTCACGGCAGAGGGAAGCCAGATAGTCGGCGGTCTCCGGTTGCCCCGGGTCGAGATACCAACTGTCTCCATGGCGTACGCAAAGTTTGGGATGGGTTTTCAGTACGGAACGGTTTCCCATACGTGTGGCAGCGGATATCTTGAAACAAGGTATGGCTACAAGCCACGCATGCAGTTCCATCCCTCGTTTGTGGCATTCCCGGACGGCAAAGGCCAAGGGGTCATATCCCGGCGCACGTCCCGGAGTGCCGGTCAGGCAGCCGTCCCACGGTTCGATGGCCGAAGGATAGATGACACTCCCCCTCACGCGGGTCTGCAGCAGCACGGTGTTGATGTTCACTTCCTTGAGCCGGTCGAGGATGCGGCACAGTTCATCCTGTTGTGCCTTGATGCCGGCCGGGGATGTAGCTTTGTTCTTCGGCCAGTCCAAACTACTGAACGTGGTCAACCACACGGCCCGGGTTTCCCGTTTGGGGAAGGACAATGGAGCGAAACGTTGCGTGGCCATTGCCGCCAGGCAGCCGGTGATACATATATATAAGGAGAAGATATATCTTTTCATGTAGGTGTATGCAGCTTTATCAGATGCAAAGTTAAGCTTTTCGGGGTATAAAATGAAAGTTTCGGGGACAAATGCCATGGTTTACGATACAATTTATTATTTTTGCGTAATTTAATTGATAACCTGATATGATAACATTCACTACGGCATTGGTGCTTCTGGTATTGGGCTATGTGGTCTACGGCGCCTTTGTCGAAAGAGTATTCGGGGCGGATGCCTCCCGAAAGACACCTTGTTATACGATGGCTGACGGTGTGGATTATACACCGATGCCTACGTGGAAAGTCTATCTCATCCAGTTTCTGAACATTGCCGGGACGGGACCTATATTCGGTGCGATTCTGGGTATCCTTTACGGGCCGGCGGCTTATTTGTGGATTGTGTTCGGATGCATATTCGGCGGGGCGGTACACGACTACCTGTCCGGCATGATTTCCCTGCGGAAGAACGGAGCCAGTCTGCCCGAAGTGGTGGGCGACGAACTGGGGGCGGGCATACGCTTGGTGATGCGTGTCTTTTCCCTGATTCTGATGGTCTTGGTCGGCACGGTATTTGTCACCACACCCGCCGGGTTGTTGGCTTCCATGACCGGAGACTGGGGCGTATGGGGTTCCGCTTTGTTTTGGAGCGTGGTGATTTTCGTGTATTACGTATTGGCTACCTTGCTGCCCATCGATACCCTTATCGGACGCATCTACCCTCTTTTCGGCGTGGCCTTGTTGTTTATGGCCGTCGGCGTGTTGGTCGGCATTTTCACCCACGACGGTTGGATGCCCGAGATTACATCGGCTTTCGAGAGCCATCATCCCGATAAGAATCTCTCCATATTTCCCATGCTTTTTATCACGATTGCCTGCGGAGCCATCAGCGGTTTCCATGCCACTCAAAGCCCGATGATGGCGCGTTGCATGAAGAACGAGAAGCTGGGGCGGCGCGTGTTCTACGGTGCCATGATAACAGAGGGCGTGGTGGCTTTGATATGGGCGGCTGCGGCCATTAAGTTTGCAGGCAGTTATGAGGCGTTGGCCGAACTGATGTCGCCGTCGGGAAAATCCAATCCCGCCATTGTGGTCAATGCCATTTGTCAGGATTGGATGGGGACGGCGGGGGAGCCGTGTTGGCGATACTCGGTGTGGTGGCGGCCCCTGTCACTTCCGGTGATACGGCCTTCCGGTGCGCACGTCTGATAGCCTCCGATTTCCTGCATTACAGGCAAGACACCATTTTGCGCCGCTTGATTATTTCATTGCCTTTGTTTGTCATCGCCGCAGTGTTAATGAATATCAACTTTGATATATTGTGGCGCTATTTTGCGTGGTTTAATCAAACTTTGTCTATCTTTACGTTATGGGCGGTTACCGTATGGCTTGCGCGGAAAGGAAAGACGTTTTATGTGACCCTGTTTCCGGCATTGTTCATGACGGCTGCCTGTACGACCTATATACTGGTGGCTCCCGAAGGATTCGGGTTGTCCTACGTGTTGAGTTGCGCAGTCGGGGGAGGGGTGGCTGTACTCTTATTCGGAATGTTCATGAAATGGTATTTACAATTTAAAAAGACAAGGGTATGAAAAGAAGACGGTTCCGGAAATCCACCGTTATCTTGTTGGGATTTACTTTATATTCCGTAGCGGTATATGCTTATTTCATCCCCCGTACGGATATGAGCAGCCGGCATATTTGGGCTACGATGGCCTTGAATGCCGTGATTCTGGTAGCGTTGTGGTATCTTTACCGGCGGCGGGAAAAATTGGCGGACAAACGTGAGCATGATGTGGATATTAATCAAGAAAAAAGATAATATGAGAAAGTTAATGCTGTCCTTGCTGCTGATGATGGCGGCAATGGGTGCGAAGGCACAATTTGAAAAGGGTACTACGTATGTGGCGGCATCCACTACGAGTTTGGGATTATCCTATAGTTCCAGCGAGAAATTGAATTTCGGCCTGGATTTCACGGGTGGTTATTTCGTGCAGAGCGCGTGGATGCTCTATGGTAAATTAGGGTATGATCATACGCGTTATACCGACCATTTCCAGATGGGAGTAGGCGGGCGTTATTATTTCACGCAGAACGGCATTTATATGGGCCTTGGTTTGCAGTATGAGCATGCCACCAAGAGCGTGAATAATTTGCAGTTGTGTCCCGAAGTGGGATATGCCTTTTTCGTGAACCGTTTCATCACGATAGAGCCGGCTGTGTATTACCACATGAGTCTGAATGACTTCTCAGACGGAAGTAAGGTCGGTTTGAAGTTAGGATTAGGTTTCTATTTCTGATAAGAAACATCCGATAAGGCTGTGCCGGAATACTTGTATAGGTCTTCCGGCACAGTTTCTTTTACCTTCGGGATGGCCGGTTTGTACCGGGGGATAACAAGAACTGACAAATTGCCGCGTTTGTTCTCGTTTTTATTGCCGAATGACAGCTTTTTCCTCTTTTCTGTGAAGTGAAAACCGGATAAAATAAGACGGAAAAACGCGGGTTTTGAATAAATATAAGTTTTAGGCTGCATATATGCGGCCTTTTTCTGTATATATGCGTTTTAATCTCAAGAGAGTGATTTTTCAATCGCAGGAAGAAAAATTTTTTTTCTCCTCTTGTTGCTACGGGTGTGTACTGAAATAGAGGTGAAAATGTCTTGTTTCGGGAAAGAAACGAGGCCTTTTCCCCGTTTTTTTCTCTTGTTGGGGGCTGTTCGAGTGACGGATATGGAAATCAGGATGTCACCAAATTCGGGGATGAAACTTACGTGCCGGTGGACGGTGTGCGGTTCAATGGCTTTTTCGTCTGTCAGCGTGTGCACGAAAGACGGATATAAGTTGTATTGGGATAAAAGTCCGATGTGCGAGATTTCGTTTTTTTCGTGTCTGTCGGCGGCGGAAGGGATATGGGCGATTCTCGCAGTGGTCGGCTTGACGTTTTGACAATTTGTAAAATGCGTAGAGCGGATTATGAAATCTCTTCCAATAATATGTGGACGTACAGGCCTTAAGAGCATGGGCATTTCCGGTAGATAAGTTTTCAAAGGTTTCATGTCGGTGAAAAAATACGAGGATTTCGGTATGTGTGGTTATAATTTGGAAGGTTTTATCATGTAAATACTGATAAATCGAAATACGGTTAGGCTTATTCTATAAAAAGGATATCATATTTACTTGTTGAGTTGTCAAAAAGATATAACTTTGCATAAAACAAAAGCAAATTGCTTGCTTATTAAGTGGTTTTGCTTTAAAAAGGAATTTTCCATGCGCAGGGAAGTGTTTGACAATAATGTGTAATTAGACAAGGTGAGAAGAATGAAAACGAAGATTCAGAAAACCATGTTCCTATGGGCGGCGGCAGTGGCATTCCCTGTGGCCGCAGAAGGGCAAGACAAAGTCGAGGCATCCGTGGGGGCGGATCTGGTGAGCAGTTATATCTGGCGCGGGCAAGAGTTGGGCGATGTCAGCATACAGCCTTCCGTTTCGCTTTCGTGGAAAGGTCTTTCGCTTACGGTGTGGGGTTCGGCCTCTTGGGGTCGCGAATATGCCAAAGAGTTCGATTTGACTTTAGGTTATGCCGTAAAAGGTTTCAGTGTGTCGGTTACCGATTACAGTTTCAGCAAAGGGACGAATTTCAAGACGGGCACCGATATCAGCGGGAAATATTTCCATTTCGGCAGCAATTCCACGTTGCATGTCTACGAAGCGCAGGTTGGGTATGACTTCGGCTTCCTGGCCGTGAACTGGTACACGAACATCGGTGGCAACGACGGGCTGAAGAAGGACGGTAAACGGGCCTACTCTTCTTATGTCTCGCTTTCCGCTCCTTTCCGCTTGGGCGGTTTGGACTGGGATGCCACGGTAGGCGCCACTCCGTGGGAGACCTCTTTCTACAACGGCGGGCTTTGCCGTGTCCGAGGTAGCCTTGCGGGCGGCCAAGGAGATACGGGTGACCGAGTCGTTTGCCTTGCCCTTGTTTGCCCAGGTTACATGGAATCCGGCGTCCGAGAACGCCTATTTTACGGCAGGACTCAGTTTTTAAGCATAACAGAAATGTGATAGGTTCCAAAAGGTATGTTTTGTAAGGGGTAAATAAGATTGTTTGAAAGGATAACATAAAAAGAGAGGATAGAATTAATAAAAGAAAGGGGATAATTATGAAAAAGATCGAAGCGATTATTCGGAGAACGAAGTTCGACGACGTGAAGGACGCCTTGTTGGCGGCAGACATCGAATGGTTCTCGTATTACGAAGTGAGGGGCGTGGGCAAGATGCGTGAGGCGCGTATTTACCGTGGGGTGGCCTACGATACCAGTTCCATCGAGCGCATGTTGCTGTCCATCGTCGTGCGCGACAAGAATGTGGAGAAGACCGTGCAAGCCGTGACGAAAGCCGCTTATACGGGCGAAATCGGCGACGGGCGCATCTTCATCATTCCGGTGGAGGATTCCATACGGATCCGTACGGGAGAGCGTGGCGACATTGCGCTTTACAACGCGGAACAAGAGAAGTGAGGCGGGACGGTTCCCGCCAAGGTTAAAAAGATGGTTGAATGATAAAAAAGTAAGATTATGGATACATCAGTGATATTGGATTCAGGCCACACGGCTTGGATGATAGTGGCAACCCTTTTGGTGTTTATGATGACGATTCCCGGAATCGCCTTGTTCTACGGCGGCCTTGTGCGCCAGAAAAATATGCTGAGCCTGGTGATGCAGAGCCTGGCCATAGCCGGGGTGGTCAGCATCTTGTGGGTGGTCTTCGGCTACAGCCTTGCCTTCGGCACCGGATATGAAGGCAGCGGTTTCTTCAAGTACGGCATCGGGGGATTCGATAAGGTGATGTTGAACGGCATCGGTCTGGATACGCTGACGGCGACCGGCATCCCCGAAATGCTGTTCGTAATGTTCCAGTGTATGTTCGCCCTGATTACGCCGGCTTTGATTCTCGGTGCGTTCGCCGAACGTGTGAGGTTCGCCGGTTTCTTGTGCTTCACGGTGTTGTGGAGCATACTGGTCTACATGCCCATGGCTCATTGGGTATGGGGTGGCGGTTTCCTGATGGAAATGGGAGCCGTGGACTTTGCCGGGGGCACGGTGGTACATGTCAATGCCGGCGTGGCCGCATTGGTGATGGCGCTTATGGTCGGCCGTCGTAAGGATTACAGGGCGGGCCGTCCCATTACTCCGCACAACATTCCTTTTGTCTTTTTAGGCACGGCATTGCTTTGGCTGGGTTGGTTCGGGTTTAATGCCGGAAGCGGCTTGGCGGCCGACGGTCTGGCAGCCAACGCGTTTTTGGTGACGCATATCGCCACGTGCATGGCAGCGGTCACTTGGGCGGCCATCGACTGGGTGGTCAACAAGAAATGCACTACGGTGGGGGCTTGTACGGGAGCCGTGGCCGGTTTGGTGGCCCTCACGCCGGCA
>ERZ780177.3947-NODE-3947-length-10646-cov-2.019734_pt1 | contig 10646 bp, 5 predicted proteins | sample MGYA00510973_ERZ780177 | MGnify/ENA primary metagenome ERZ780177 (study PRJEB29588, sample SAMEA2144396) | human gut metagenome | biome: human gut; feature: human-associated habitat; material: faeces | place: Denmark | collected 2008/2010 ...
AAAATCGCATTTATCCTATCTTCTTTTTACCAAAGTTCCCCGCCCGGTCACGTTTTGTTTGGTAATCCGCGGATTCCCATCATAGATTAGAATGCCAGCCGAAGAAATCTCTGCCTCCAACTGCCCGGAAATGGAAACTTCTGCCTTGGCAGCCCCGCTAATTTCGGCATCACAATTTTTCACACGCAATTCCCAAGCTTTCAGCGTGGCAGCGGAAGACATTTCCAGATCAAACTGCTCCACCTCACCTTTAAGTTCTAGTCTTGCAGCGCCGGATGCTTCCACGTCAACTTCACTTCCTTTCACCTCCAACTTCACGCTCCCTGCACCGGATGCCACGATTTCCAGTTTATTCACGGTAAAAGGCGAACTTCCTTCCAAACGCCCGGCTGCTGCCACGTTTATATCCGTGATAATAGGCATGGACACGGAAACATTCATTGCCGTATATCCCCGAACAATCACTTCCGGGTCAAGGAAAATATTCAATTGCCCGTTCTTTATCTCCGTTTTTATATAAGGAATAATATTATCATCCGCCTCCACGGTAATCCCTTCCGTTTTTCCTTGTGATACATACAAGGTGATCGACTGTTGAACGGAAACACGGGTAAACGGCTGATCCGCCTGACGATCATGCACCACAAGATACCCCGTTCCCTTGATCTTCTTCACCTCGGCAGAAACCCCCACCGCCATCAATATCCCCAATAAAATCAAACCAACCTTTTTCATTTACGATTTATGATTTACGAATTATGATTTATGATTAAAAAGCGTGGACTTCATAGGTTGATATCTAAAATCTAAAATTTTAAATCTAAAATTACTCCAGTTTTCCTATCGCCTTCAGGTATTCCGATTCACACAATTTCAAAGCGGCCTTCGCATCCACCCATTCGCTCCAAGCCTGTTGCCATTGGGCCTGAGCCTCCAATAAGTTTGTCAGATTTTCCATTCCTACCTCATACTGATCCTCGGACACTCTCAGATTTTCCTTTGCCTGCTCCAAGGCAGATTCCGTCAAACGTATCCGGGTTTGGGCATCATTCAGCTTAAAACGACTTCCGGCTATTTCCAATTGCATCATTTCACCCAATCGCTCTTTATTCAAGCGACTCATTTCTTCCTCGGCCTTCACCACCCGAACTTTATTCCGTCCCTCTCCCCAGTTGAAAATAGGTATTGCCACGGACGCCATTGCACTAAAAGAACCGGAATTGGAATCGTCACCATTCAGTTTCAAGCCACCGCCATAACCGTAACCCGCGGAAACACCCACTTGAGGCAGGAAATCGGCACGGGTCACGTTTATCTCCTTCCGTTTCATCTCCACCTGTTTCTCCAACATATTATAATCCGGCCTTTGTTCCAACCCGTCCGGCAACGCCAGCACACCGGGCGTTATCGTGGCCGATAGAGAATCAGTCAGTACCAACTCGGTATTCAAATCCAACCCCACCAAGCGACAAAGATTCATTTGAGCCAACTGCTTTCCATGTTCCGCTTGTTGCAGTTGTAACAAGGCATCATTATATTTCACCTGAGCTTTCAACACATCATTCAACGGGGCCATCCCCGCCTGTTGGGCATCCTCTAGGTTCTTCACCAACTCGTTCACCACCGACTTGTATTTCCGGGCAACCAATACCAATTCCTGTACCCGGACACATTGCCAGTAAGCCTGTTCCAATTCGACAAGCACTTCCGAACGATTCAACCGAATATTTTCCTCGGCAAGCTCTTCCCCAAATTTAGCAGCCTGATGTGCCGCCCGGATTTTTCCCCCCATAAACAAAGGTTGTTGCAATTGAACCGATGCCATATATACCCCTCTCAAAGAAAGCGTCAACGGGATATCCGGTAAAAAAGCATATTCATGAAAGACCGGTTTTCCATCCGTCCCCATCACGGGTTTTCCGTCAGCACCGATGACAACATTGGGCTGCAATTTCCCGTCAGCACCAGGCACGTAAGTCGGCAGATACCCCCCGCTTAATTTGTATTCCTGCTTTTTCTGATGATACAGATAAAAGCCCGATGCGGAAAGTTTCGGCAAATAATTGGCCCCGTATTCTTTCTTGGTCCACACGGCCTTCTCTTTTTGCTTTTCCGCGATAGCCAATTGTTTGCTATATTCAAGAGCCATCTCTCTGCATTGCTTTAAGTCCAACTGCCGCTGGGCACGTGAAGGAGCGAAAGCCAATAACAACCCGATTGATAATATAATAAAACGCATAGTGTAGAATTTAAAATCTAAAATCATAAATTAATCAGCTTTGATTTTAAAGAACAACGAATAGAACACCGGCAAAATCACCAGAGTAATCACCGTACCGATAAACAACCCGCCCATAATTGTCACGGCCAAAGCCCCGAACATATCATCATTAATCAAGGGAATCATCCCCAAGATCGTAGTCATCGCTGCCAAGAAGACCGGACGTAAACGAGAGGAAGAAGCATCCAGAAGAGCCAGGAAACGATCTTTCCCCGATCGAATCTGTATATCCACCTCGTCTACCAATACCACCCCGTTTTTAATCATCATACCGACCAATCCCAAGGCCCCCACGATCGCCACAAACCCGAATTCCTTACCGGCCAACAACATTCCCAAAACAACCCCGATAATCGCCAAGGGTAAACAAAGAATAATCATCAGCGGCTTCTTGAAATCCTTGAATAAAGCGATCAGGATAGCTAGCACCAAAACAATTCCCAACGGTATATTTTTAAACAAATACTGTTTGGATTGCGTGCTTGCCAAATACTCCCCTTGCCATTCCGTGGAATAACCGGGTGGAATATTCAACTTTTCAATTTTGGGCAGCAAACTATTCCGCACGTCATTTGCCGTATAGCCGGGCGCGTTATTACACTGTGCCGATATAGATCGCTGCCCGTTATACCGCCTAACTACCGGGACCTCCCATGAAGCAGTGATCCCGTTTGTCGCTTGGTTCAAAGGAGTAGAACCCACGACGGCAGTCATCACCTCATCCGTCGAAATCATTCCCATCATCAACTCCTTCACGGTTTCCAGACTCAACATATTCGTCGAAGGCACGAGGCTCCATACGGGAACATTATTCAAGCGCCCCGGACGTAACCCGTCTTTACCCATACTTTTAATATAAATCGGCAAATCATGCTCTCCCTCGTAATACGACCCGACAGGCAACCCATCCGTGGTGGCCAGTAAAGCCAACCCGACATCCTCCCGGGAAAGGTTCGCCACGCGGGCTATCGGCTGATAATAATCCACGTTCAGCACGGGCGTCATCGGTCCCCAGTCATTCGTCACCAACATCGTCGTGGAATCCTCATTCATCAACTCCTCCACCTCCCCGCACAAACGTTTCAACACGGCAGGGTCCGGACCGGTAATCATAAACTGTACCGGATAATCCATATACATCAAATTATATTGCTTCATCCGGACATACGCCTCCGGGTAATGCTCCGAAAGATATACCTGTAATGAATCGATATTCGACTTCAATGTCTCGGGAGAAGTAAAATCCACGATTAACTCCCCGTAACTTAAAGCGGGTTCTGCCACCGTTCGTACGAGATTATACCGGGAAGGCGTTCCTCCCAAACTAGTCGTAACAGCCGTAATCTCCGGACGACTAGTTAAATATTCCTCGATAGAAGCCAAATCCCGTTTCACCGTCTGGGGATTCGTCCCGTAAGGCATTTTATATTCTATATACAACTGATTATAACTCAAGTCCGGGAAAAATCCCTGTTGCACGAACCGGAACAGATACATACTAACAACCAGCAACAGGACGATCCCACCAATCACCCATACCCGGTGACGCACGGAAAACTGCAACGTATTCCGGAAAGCCTTGTACACCCGGGTATCGTACATTTTCGTCTCATCTTCCACCTCTCCCGACTTTACCCTTAAGCCCCGGTCCGCCTGTATCGGGACATACGCCAAGGCAAGAATCCAGCTCAACCACAAGGATACGGCCAAAACGATAAACAAATCCCGAACATACTCTCCCGTGGTATCGGGAGATAAAAATATCGGCAAGAAAGTAAGAATCCCTATCGTGGTCGCTCCCAGCAAAGGCCAAGCCGTCTTCTTCGTGATATTCACCAAGGCTGCCGGCTTGGGAATCCCCTTCTTCAAGTCCACGAGAATCCCATCCGTGATCACGATCGCGTTATCCACCAGCATCCCCATCGCCACAATAAACGAGGCCAGTGAAACCCGTTGCAATGTCCCATGCATCATGTACAACACGAGCAACGAGCCCAACACGACAATCACCAGACCGGCCCCTATGATATACCCGCTCCGGAATCCCATGAAAAGCATGACCACCAAGATCACGATAACCACCGATTCGATCAAGTTCACCATGAACACGTTGATAGCACTCTTCACCCGTGCCGGTTGAAAAAATACCTTTTGAAAATCAATCCCCGCCGGAATAATATCTTCTTTCAACTCGGCCAATTTGGCATCTACCTTCTTTCCCAGTTGAAGGATATTCCCGCCTTCCTCCATAGCAATCGAAATCGCTATCGCCGGCAAGGTATCATATAACAAGCCTTCCCGCTCCGGTTTCACGTAACCTTTCGTGACACGGGCCACATCCGACAACCGGATTTGATCCTGTTCGTGTCCCTTGATCAGCAGGTTGCGAATATCCTCGATCTCCTTATAAGCTCCATTCACGTTCACCCGAACCCGTTTTTCCCCACTATCGAAATAACCGGAGTAAACCGTTTTATTCTGCCCGTTCAGGGTCATGATTATCTCTGCCGGATGCACGCCCATGTTAGCCATCTTATCCTCCAAAAACTCCACGTTTATACAGGACTGACGTTCTCCATATACATCCACACTGCTCACCCCGTCAATATCCAACACGGAACGACGAACCAGTTCAGCATAATCCGACATTTCCTGATAATCAAAACCATCGGACGTCATGGCATAAAACATCCCGTACACGTCCCCGAAGTCATCCATCACGATGGAAGGTTGGGCCCCATCCGGTAGCTGAGCTTGTACTCCCATGACTTTACGTCTCAATATATCCCACTTCTGTTGCAACTCCGCCAAGGGGACCGTACTACTCAATTCTACCATAATCTCCGACACGTCATCCATCGAACGAGAGGAAACATGATCCAAGTCTCCCATCGAACGAATTGCCTTCTCCAATACATCCGTCACTTCCAGCTCCACTTGATAGGCAGAAGCTCCCGGATAGGCCGTCACCACCATAGCCTGCTTCACGGTTATCGCCGGATCCTCCAACTTACTCATCGTGAAAAACGAGTATACCCCCCCAACAACCAAAACGAAAACAAAGAAGTAGACAAAAGCTCTATTCTTTAAAGCATATTCCGTAAAATTCATCATATTTTAATTGCTTCGCAATGTTACAAGTTTTAAATTCTCTCAGCGCAACCATGTGTGACTGGAATCTAAAATCTAAAATTTAAAATCTAAAATTAAAGCAGTTTGCCGACATTAGAAGAGGACACGGGAGGTAGTAAACGGACTTTTTGCCCTTCCTTCAAACCATTCACTCCGGCAGAAACGATTCTTGTACCCGAGGCCAAATCCGATTCCACGATGACTTGCCCGTCTTTATCCAGTTCGACAACTTTCACGGGATTCATCTTCACGGTCGTTTGGGCCGTATCGTACACCCATACATAAGACTTATCCTCTTTTTGAAACAAGGAAGAGATTGGGATAACAGATAGCCCCTCCTGTCCCGGTTCGAAACGAATGGTCACGCTGACACTCATGCCCGCCGCTAGATTCAATTTCTCCTCTGATTTCATCCGGAAACGCACCCGGAAAAGTTGATTATAATTTGCTTGTTGTGTTATATCCAGTAACTCCAAGGGGATCTTTACACCCGGGAAGACATCCGCCTCGCAATAGAACTCTTTAAAGCTCTCCCGGCGAATAAAATCACTGGAAGGGATATCGATATTTACCTCGTAGTAATCATTATTAATCATCGACAACACGGGAGTCCCGGTATTCACAATCTCATGAGCACCGAAAAACTTTTTCTGGACATACCCATCAAAAGGAGCCTTCAACTTCGTATCGTTCAACGCATTCAGATTCGCATGATACAAAGAGGCTATCCGCTGCTTTGCCGCCACGGCCTTGTCGTAATCATTCACGGGAACACTTTTCCGGTGATACAACTCGATCACCCGATCCGCTTCCTCCGTCACCTGCGTGTACTCCGCTTTTGTTGCCTCATACTGTAATTTGTAATCCCTCGGATCTATTTCAGCCAACACTTTCCCTTTCTTCACGAACTCCCCCACTTCAGCGTTGAAACGTAGAATAGGTCCCGCCACCCGGAAGGCCAACTGTACATCTGAAGCTGCCTTAATCTTCCCGGGATAGGTCGTACTACACTCCCCATCATACTTCTGCACCTCTGCCGTCTTCACCAGTTGCGAGATCTCCAAGCCCGGGGTACCCCTCCGGCAAGACATCGCAACAAGTAAAACTCCTGAAACAGAAGCCCACTTCAATACCGAAAACACTGTCTTATTCATATATATAAACTTTTAAATCGAGTATATATACTCAAAAGACCGTGTTAAAGTTTCTATAAAATCATTTATTCCCCGTATAGACCCACTTGATCGCATCGCCAAGAAGCACCTGCTCCCTGTCTCCCTGATCCGTCAGCACGATTTTACATTCCCCGACAGGCAACTTGAAAAGTCCCAAGGAAACCCATCCCACATGTTCTTTTATATCAGCAGAAACCTCCTGCTTCTTCCCTCCAATATTCACGACGTAATACTGTTTTATCTCTTCCGGCTCCGTTTCTGTTACAGAAGAAACTGAAATAGAAAAGAATCCACTTCCCCTACCACCTCTCTCTTGTTCCTCAATTCGATGCGCAAAAACTTTCGGGGGAATATACGCCAATATTTCGTACTCTCCTTCACGTTCAATCCGGGCCGTCCATTCCATCGTCGCCTTACTTCCCTGTAACATAAAGGCGTGAGTCAACTTATTCAATCCATAAGCCTGGGAATTAATCATATGTTTCGGAACAACTTCAACCCCTTCCCTTATCGTAAGATTTGTTCCCAACTCATATTTCGATTCTTGCAAAGGAGAAATCAGATTTTTCAACCGTTTCCGGGAAGAAGGAGAAATTAATTTAAAATTTTCATCCTCGTTATCCACAACAATTTCCCCGGGAACCGGCATAAAATAAGAACGATCCAAATCTTTTACAAACTCCGTCGTATCCGTAGTTTTTGATCTACCCAGCATACCCGACATAAAGAAATTCGTCGGAAGATTATTCGATATATTTGTATTAAACATGATCGACATACCTTTCATCACCACGGCAATCTGTTTACCGGTTCCCGCTTTAATCAAAAAATTTCGAGTAGACACTTTCTCAACACCACTACCCTGCCTACGCATATTTATTCCCCCTGAAGACATCATTTCCCGAGTCTCGAAAGAAACAACACCATCAATATCACTGTCATTAAAAACACTCACCGATACCCGGGAAGGCATATTATCCCAATCATGCATCACGAAATTCCCCGAGGACGTAACAACAGAAAGGCCGTCACCTTCATTCTCTTGAGAGGTAATATTTTCCACCTTAAAATCTCTGACAAAGAAAACAGGTATTTTACGATTCTCATACCATTGAGGCAAAACATCCATCCAGTCAACACCAAATTTTTCGACAAACTCCCGGTTCATCTCGTCAAATTCAACCTGCCGGAAACGATTTTCCCGAATGAATGTCGCCAAAAACTCTGAAATCTGTTCCATAGGGACATCCTTCACACTCAACAAACGCAATAACTCACTCGTCCTCTCGTGTAAAAGAGTCGCCGCCTCGTAAGGGTTATCCAAACGATCACGGAAAAGATCACCCACACTACGTCCGGCAAACCGTTCAACTTGGTCCCTATCAGTATAAGAGACAAAGAACGTGTTCGACTTCTTTAACGCATCGGTCAATATCGTATTAATTGCCGGATATTCCGCAGAATGCAATGCCATAGTCTGTTCATAAAACATGGGGCTAATCGTGTATAAATTGCCTGCACTCGTTGTCCCGCCACTCCACAAAAGAGAGGGGGATATTACCGAATATAACAACAATTTTACCTGGTTTACATTATAACGATATTCATTCAAAAACATCGAAGACAACGAACTAACCAAATCTGCACTAAGCATATCCTCCGGAGAATTATAAAAAGATGACATCTCAGGCAACATGCGTTTTTTAAAAGCTGCCCCCGCTTTATGATCACTCCACATCCCGATTCCCCGTTCCGGTAAAAACAACATACCGGGCTGGGCCATCTCACTTCCCCCTTTATTGGGACGGGCAAAACCGGAAAAAGAGACTGGAGTTTCCACCAATGTTAGTTGAGAATAAGGATACGTGATCCCCATCCGCTCCTCCACATTATAACGGGCATCCCGAATGATAGCAGGAATTGAATCCCGAATCTCCTCGAATCCCTGTAAAAGCTTACCATGCCCCTCAAAAAGATAAAGCTCATACAATGTAGAGTCAACAAAAACATCATATTTTTCAAAATTCCCGATACAAAGACCCATCCCGGGTAAAGGAATTTCTCCAGTAAAACAGACACGCCCTTCTTTCGCCTCCCGCTTTCCGGGAGCAATAACCGTTTGCCCATCTGTCGATGCCACCTGTAACGAGTAGGAAGTAAAATCGGGCAAAACATCATACGGGGATGCTGGATTCACCGACGGTTGGGCTACCGGATACCAAAGACATTCCGGGGTAAGCACCGTGAAATCATCCCCGACAAAGGCAAACCGCTTTCCCGCGGTAGAACTATGCCCGGGAATGGGCTGCAATTGAAATAATTTATCAAAATCCACGTCCAAATAACACACCCGCTCATCAATCCCGCCACGATACTCCACAGTAAATTCCACCTCCTCTCCGGGTAACAATCTCCGGGCAACCCGAATCACTTGATTCTCCCGTTCAAACGCCACGTCAGTCTCACCTTCTTTTATCGCGGACACCACCAAAGCCGGGTTCAGGTAAAGAATAATTTCCGATAATTCCTGCCCCCCTTGATTTTTGACAAGAAGGGTACTCTTCCCGGACAGCACATTTCCCTTTTGCTCCACCTCCAAGGTATTCGAAATCACGTTCCCTTTCGGAAATTTTTGATATTTATTATAAGTTTCGGCATAAAGTTCCCTAACACACTCCACGTTCTCACGTGCCATATAGACAACTCCCCCAAATAGTACCCCCAGCCCCAAACAACCAACCGCCACGATCATCACACGCTTTCGGCTCACCGGACGATTCGGCAAGCGTTGAAACATCAACACGGTCAATCCCGCAAATCCCATTCCCACCAATAACCAACAAACTCGCTGCATGAGATAAAGGGCCATTCCCGGATGTCCCGTCACTTCAGAAAAAGCATTCGGTAAAGACAACCCGAATGGATCAAAAAGCCCTTCCCGCACCTTACCCAACTGAAACAGAAATACCACGAATACCACCAAAAGAATCAATATACTAAGTCCCCGGTGACGAATCCATGTATGAATGAAAAAAGAGAAACCCAAGGCAAATACCAAAGCCGGAAAAATCATCGTGAGCCAGTAAAAAGGATAAAGCCAGAAATTAAAAGGAGACTCACTCGCGAAAATATGTAACAACATCCCGACAACAAGAGAAATCCCCGCCATCGTCATAAAAGTCTTCGTGAATCCCAACATCATCCCCACCACGTAGTCCGCATTACTCTCCGGACGATAATAAACCGTGTCCATCGAATCCATCTTCCTCTCCTTTCCCAAAAAAGTCCCCGCCAAAAAAATCAAGGGTACAATTTGTAAGATTGTGAATAGATAAGCATTTTCATGAGGAAGATAAGACGACAAGGTCACCAATCCACTATTTATCCCATAAAAGATATTAGTTTGAGCCAAAACCTGATAAAGTATAATAATCAGAAAAAGAAACAACAAAAACAATCGAAACATCCAACTTCTCAACAACAATCTCGAATTATAACAAGCAACGGTTTTTAAGTTATGAATGTTCATAACATGAAGTATTAAATTTATAAACAAAGAATCCTCAAGATTGTACAATATTACCCATAATAAAGAATAAATACAAACGAATCTTCACATTTATTGATAATCATACCACAAATTTCCATTCGAGCTAATAACTTGACCTATCAATACAATCGTGTATTTTCCAACAGACATCCGCAGGAAGAAATCAAAAAACCGGGGAGAAATATTCAAGCGAACATTTCTCCCCAGCTTTTTTCTACTACAATAGAAAAATTCCCAACTTTTTAAGACTTCCTATTTAATTTACAAATCATTAAACAGAAAATGCTCATCTCAAGGATTCAAAATCCCATCCAAATAATTCATTATATTTTCCGATGAAGGACGAGGAGCATTCGTATCAATGATCCGTCCTTCTTTCGTGAAAACCATAAAGCGAGGGATACCGTTTATACCATAAAGTTTTAAAAAGGCACGCTGTTGCTTCTCCGGGATCACAAACTGTTTCCAACCAGGCCGATGACTTTCCAAAAAACTCTGCCAATCTTTG